>OGGQ01001612.1_pt1 | contig 28332 bp, 19 predicted proteins | sample 1571191 | NCBI WGS metagenome assembly OGGQ01 (sample SAMEA2582061, study PRJEB24529) | metagenome | biome: Human gut stool | place: China | collected 2011
AAAGGGGTGCCTGGAATCAGACACCCCCATTCTCCTGGTTGCAATCAATAATGAACATGAAATTTCATTATTTATTTTTCTTTGTCAAGATACTTTTAGTTTCCACTATTTACCTTTACAGTTACTGTCACAACTTGAGATTCCTGTACTCCCCATGCATTTACCATGGAAGCTTTCAAGGTAACCGTCATCGGTTTCACGATAGCAGCTCCACCCACGTTATTCCATTCTAACTTATTATCGTTCGTGATAGATAATTTGGTCTCGTTCTCTACTTCCACACCATCAACCTCAACTTTCACGATAGCGAATTGAATAGCTTCCAAACCATAAATAGTAGCGTAATCACCCTTAATAGCTCCGGTTGCTTCAATCAAATCATCACCGAAACGATCTTTCATTACCAATCCCTCCGTTAATGCTAAAGATTGTACCGCAGCGGCATTATCCGTCAAAGTTTTAGCTGCGAATGTCCAAGTCAAAGCTTTCACCGGATTCACGAATTTAGCATCGAATGACGTCAATTCTTTTTCAATACCACCAACACCGTAAGTAAGCACCGGAATCATGGATACAATATTGTTTGTTCCGTCAAATTCTTCGCCATTCCAAGTCAATTTGGTAGCGTTCAATGTAACCGTAGCCGCTTCAGTCACCTTCTTGAAAGAGAGGGTAACGCCATCAGGAAGAATGTACGAATTATAGGCATCCAACAAATTACCTTCCATCAAATATGGATTAGCACCATCTTTTGAACCAACAATTAACATTTGGTTACCTTCCCAGAATGCCGGTCTCTTCACGAGCAACCCGCTAAGATCTGGCATAGTCAAATCAATCGTTGTAGAGAATTTAATAACCGTACCATTCTGCAACGGAATATCGATAGTCAAATCGTAGGTTTTCCATTCAGCCGTGAGCGGGGCAACGATACGAAGTCCTTTGTATTGAACTGACTCATTAGCTCCGTACCACACGAATTTAACACCATTCGCTTGAGCGGCAAGATTCGTGGCAAATTCATCGTCAACCAATGCCAAGAATTCATCCAATGTAGCACATCCAGCAGCCGTGTAAAGTTTCTTTTGGAAATCCTCAGAAGAAGCAGTAGCCGAGCCGAAGTAGAAATTCACATTTTCATTTGCCCACTCTTTCGTGGCTCCGTTTTGTCCGAAGATCTCGTCATTCGCGTATTTCACCACTATCGGTTCTGCAGTTACGGTAATCGTGTAAGTACCTGAAACAAGCTCTACCTCTCCTAATTTGGCAACAACATTGGCAATACACTTATTCCCAATATAGTTAGTCTTAGCCTCCTTCATTTTCACGGTGTTGTCCTTGTCTTCAACCACGAAACCTGCAGCGTCAGCGGTAGCAATAGTAACTCCAGCGTAATTCTCATACGTGTATGTTACCGTGTAGGTCACACCTGAAAGATCAAAATTCATATTCTCCAAAAGTTCATACCCATCACAAAGTTTGATCTCGCTATTCAAATCAACGATTTCATCACTATTGTAAGCTAGCTCACGGCTTTCGTCTCCTTCAGCGTTATGAAGCTCCAGGTCGGACGTGTAAATGCCCGCATTATAGATACTAATAGCAGTCGTGGTGTAATCAATACCCACTTTGTCGTTTTGGACTTGCAGGAATGCCGTCCAGCCTTTACGCCAGCTAGAATATAATTCATCACTCATTCCTTTCAAGGAGACATTTAAAGAGAAACCATTGTCAAGATTTTTCATTCCATTCTCATTGACAATCAATTCCGGGGCTGTAGCCCGTCCTAAACTTACGGTTTCTTTTAATATGAAAGAAAGATTTTCTTCCGAGATATTAGGTCTGGCGGCAAGCGGAGTCAAGATGAAATCAATATTCATATTACTGGTCAACAAACCAACTTTCTCTCCCGGGGTTGTTTTATCATCAAACAATCTGAACACGGGCACGAAATTCGCTAATCCTCCCACCGAATAGGTCGGGTTAAACACTAGGCTCTGGATATAATCTACTGATTTCGGGAGATAGAATGATTCGTATGCTTCTGTTTCATTATTCCAAACGTTCAATATAAAAGCATCTGTTTCTTCAACCACATAAGCAGAATGAATATCTACAACATTCAACGCTTTCACTCCAGAATCTTTCCATGCTTTGGTTTCATCGTCATAAACAGCCCAGTTGCCGATAGCCGTAAGACCGTTCACATCTGCCTCTCCAATAATATACGGCGATTTTCCTGATACTCCGGGGGTTCCAGGCTCTCCGGGTTGTCCAGGTTCTCCGGGAGTCGGAACAGGAACTTTCCCAACTTTCACTCCGTTCTGGTCTACAAACCAATCTACGCCATCGATAGCCTCGATATGCAACACCGGAGAAACTCCATCGATACCATTGGTCCCATTTGTTCCATTAGTCCCATTTTTGATCGTGACAACATCTCCACTACCCAAGGTAATTTTAATCCCTTCGGCCACAGTTTCGACTTTCTGAACATATTGTCCATCCTTAATTTTCTGCAGAATATCATCAATCTCCTTCTTGTTGGAAGTGATTTGTTCCTGCAAATCTTTTATATCGTCATCGTAATCCTTACAACCGACGAAAGTTGGACTTGCAAGACCACAAAGCAAAGCACCCAAAAGTGCCAATTTTGCAAAATTCCGTTTCTTGTTCATACTTTAAATAAATTATATTGGTAATTAAAAAATATCAAGTCACCCCAAAGCGCAACTTTATCACTAAAATTCTATTCCGCAATTTTTGAAACAAACGTTATTTTCTTGTTAATCATACACCTCCTCTTTTAAGGATTATAACAACGCATTAATTGTTCGTTTAATAACGCCTATAATACATTGCTAATCATCATGTTGTAAATATTGATTCGCAGATACACTTCATTTATCGTTCAACGATATATGGCTGGTTATAACGGCATTATCTATCAAATAAAATTTCTTGGATTTATAATATGAATATCATGACTAAAATTAGCCTAAACGAAAATTCTAAAAATCAGTCATTTGTAGAAATGAAGAAATTTAGTTCCAAATATAAAAAAAGACTCATTATCCCAATTAATCCCCCTAAATAATATCGTATATCGTTATTTTGAAAGAAAAGGTAAGGATATGACTCTTAAATAGATCGTAAAAATGCAATAATTAATCGCAATATTTGTAGCGAAATACGCACATGCAACCTACAAAACAGGCGATTTGTGTCGTTTTACGCACATAATAAACAATATATATACAAAATATGAAATTTTTTTTGATCAATTCTTTCTTGTTTCATAAAAAGTCGTACATTTGCAATCAATATATGAACGATTATTGATATTTTCTTAATAAAAAATATGATGGTTAATTTTAACATTAAAACGTTTCGTTTTATTAATAATCCATTGTACCTTTTTGATCAATTTCAATATAAAAGCCACCATTAATACAGGTGGCTTCATTGTATCAAAACAACATTACGGTTTAAATGTACCCCTCATCATATCAATTAGCAAAAAAGGTGACCAAACGAATCTGGCCACCTTCCACTTATAACTCGAAAGTCTATATAATTACCATATAATTATCACCCGCATTTAGAAGAACCGCAAACCTTACAGATTAAACACCCCTCTTGATAAATAACGGATTTAGAACCGCAATTCTCACAAACCGAACCGGTTGCTTCCGTCCCATCCGGGATAAATTTCCGTAACGCTCTTTCCACACCATTCTTCCAGGTATTGATATTCTCATTATCGAACTCCATAGCAGCAACCAAATCCACGATTTGATTGATCGGCATTCCATAACGCAAGACCCCGGAAATCAATTTTGCATAGTTCCAATACTCTTTATTGAACTTGTATGATAATCCCTCCACCGTCGTCTTGAAACCTCTCTTGTTCGAGAATTGAAAGTCGTAACGGCTATTTCCATCTTCATCCGTGTTCTTTACAATCTTACCGTCGGTCACGGCTTTTGGCAACATGATTCCCTCTTCATCATCAGCGATACCAGTAAAAATCTCGTAAGGACGTCCGTCATACAAACCAATAAAGGCAATCCATTTCTCCTTATTATTTTGGAAACGCACGATTTCCGCATCCAATTCTTTCGGACGCTTGGCAGGCATCGCACCTCCATCCGTCTTTTTATCTTTATTGGAAACCAAAACCCCGGAACGGGAACCGTCACGATAAACCGTACATCCTTTACACCCACTCTTCCAAGCCTCGATATAAAGTTGACCAACCAGCTCTTCCGAAACATCCGCAGGCAAATTCACCGTAACACTGATGGAGTGATCCACCCATTTTTGTACACGTCCCTGCATACGCACTTTAGCAACCCAATCAATATCATTAGATGTTGCTTTATAATAAGGAGACTTCGCCACCATCTCATCAATCTCCTCGTTCGTGTAACGTTTATGAACATCATACCCGTTTTTCTCCATCCAAATAGCAAATTTATGATGGAACACGATAAACTCCTCGTAAGCATCCCCCATTTCATCCGTAAAATCAACATGCACGTTCTTGTCGTTCGGGTTTACCTTTCTTCTTCTCTTGTAAACCGGCAAGAATACAGGTTCAATACCGGAAGTCGTTTGGGTCATCAAACTGGTTGTTCCCGTCGGGGCAATCGTCAGACAAGCAATGTTGCGACGACCGTATTTCACCATCTCCTGATACATCTCCGGAGAAGCTTCTTTTAAACGAGCAATAAACGGATTATTCTTCTCCCTCTCAACATCAAAAATTTTGAAAGCACCACGTTCCTTGGCCAACACGACAGAAGAACCGTATGCGGCAACAGCCAGTTGTTTATGGATATCCACGGAGAAATCAACCGCTTCATCACTACCATAACGCAACCCGAGAGCAGCCAACATATCACCTTCAGCCGTGATACCAACCCCGGTACGACGCCCTTCTCTAGCTTTTGCTTTAATTTTCTCCCACAAACGGATCTCAACACCCTTCACCTCGTTATCTTCCGGATCCGATGCAATTTTCTCAAGAATAGCATCAATTTTCTCCAATTCCAAATCAATAATATCGTCCATCAAGCGTTGAGCGATAGCCACATGTTTCTTGAACAACTCGTAATCAAAATACGCGTCTTTCTCGAAAGGATTTACCACGTAAGAATACAAGTTAATTGCCAGCAAACGACATGAGTCATACGGACACAACGGAATCTCTCCACAAGGATTCGTGGAAACCGTTCTGTAACCCAGATCGGCATAGCAGTCGGGCACACTCTCCCGAATAATCGTATCCCAGAACAAGATTCCGGGTTCGGCAGATTTCCACGCATTATAAACAATCTTATTCCACAATTTTACTGCACTAATCTGCTTCACGTTCTTCGGCTCCTCAGAATATACCGGATATTTTTGAATATAATCACGCTCCTCGATAACCGCTTTCATAAACTCGTCATCAATCTTCACCGAAATATTAGCTCCGGTTACTTTCCCCTCGGTCATTTTCGCATCAATGAAACTTTCCGAATCCGGGTGATTGATAGAAACACTCAACATCAAGGCTCCCCGACGACCATCTTGCGCTACCTCCCGGGTTGAGTTTGAATAACGCTCCATGAAAGGAACAATTCCAGTGGATGTCAAGGCAGAATTCTTAACTGGAGACCCTTTCGGACGAATATGGGATAAATCATGTCCAACCCCACCTCTTCGTTTCATCAACTGCACCTGTTCCTGATCAATCTTCATAACCCCGCCATAGGAATCAGAAGGACCATCATGCCCGATCACGAAACAGTTAGAAAGGGATGCAATTTGATAATCATTACCAATACCCGTCATTGGCCCTCCTTGCGGAACAATATACTTAAAATCACGCAACACCTCAAAAATTTGCTCTTCAGTCATCGGGTTTGCGTAATTTCTCTCGATCCGAGCGATTTCTGAAGCCAAACGATGATGCATGTCATCCGGGTTCAACTCAAAAATATTCCCGTAAGAATCTTTTAAAGCGTATTTGCTTACCCAAACACGGGCAGCTAACTCATCCCCCTTGAAATAATTCAAGGAACTGCTATAAGCCTCCTCCTGCGTGTAGACTTTCTTTTCTTTCACAGTTTCTTTTTGTTTTTCCACTTTCTTCGTAGTTTGTTCCATTAGTGTATTATATAAATAGTATTTTTTGTGACTAATTCAACAAGGACAAAACTAAAGAAAAAAAACTTCTTGGAAAAATATTTTTACTAACAACACACGAAAGTTTTCCAATTCAAACAACTAATGCACTAATAATAAAATAAATAACAATTCATAGAATATCAAAAAATTTTCCAAATATAAAATCAATACAAACTACAAATATTTTCCAAGAATATTTTGCTTTAATAAAATTTGAATTTTACATGATAAGTACACCACCCCGAAACACCCAATAAGACACACAAATAGCTAGCAATTTTTAGCTATTTATACGTTCTAGTGTTTAATAAAGCTCCTTGATCTCTTCAGAAATATTTACATGCATTCTTTTCTCATCATGAGAAATATCCAAGACATATTCATCGGATACGGGAAGAAGAATTTCTTTGGAAAATATTTTTATCGTGAGAACCACGTTACCTGAATAATTGTCTACCTGCTCCACAACACCCGTCTCTCCCGTCAACTCGTCCAGCACGGAATAGCCAATTAAGTCTGAAAGCTCAAAAGGCAATTTATCCTCTTCTTCCAGCAAATATTTCTCCATTAACAGATCACAACCAACCAGGCGATCCGCTTGCTCCTTCGAGTCTACAAAATCAAATTTGACAATATAAGAAGAATGGTTTCTTTCCGTCAAACCATCTTCAGCAATATAAAAGGGAACCGGTGCTCCTTCTAAAAAAATAAACACCGGTTCATCCATGTATTGTTCAAGAAGATCATTATCCGTATAAACAACAAGAGCTCCCTGTAAGTTATGAGTCTTACCGATCTCTCCTATCTTTACACAATCTTCTCTCTTGACCATAAAATTACTCTGCTGCTGGAGTTTCTGCCGGAGCTTCCGGAGCAGCCTCAGCGGCAGCTTCAGTTGCAGCAGCCTCTACTTCTGCTCTAGCAGCTGCTTCAGCTTCAGCTTTTGCAGCAGCAATTTCAGCTTGTTTTTTAGCCACAATCTCAGCTTTAGCCTCTTTCACTTTAGCCTCAGCCTCCAAACGAGCCTTATAAGCACTTTCTGATTCGTTAGCCAAACGAGCAATTTTAGCCTGAATTTTAGCAATTTTCTCTTTTTTCCAAGCTTCAAATTTCGTGTCAGCAGCAGCCATATCAAATGCACCTTTCTTCACACCTTCCAACAAGTGCTTTTTCATAAGTACTCCCTCGTAAGAAAGAATTCTTTTAGCCGTGTCAGTCGGTTGAGCTCCGGTCATCAACCAGTATAACGCTCTGTCGAAATTCAAATCAATCGTAGCCGGGTTGGTCATCGGGTTGTAAGAACCAATTCTTTCAATGTAACGACCATCACGCGGTGCTCTACTATCTGCTACCACTACATGGTAGAACGGACGTCCTTTACGACCGTGTCTTGCTAATCTAATTTTAGTTGCCATTCTTTTTAATTTTAACTCATTAATTACTTTCCTATTCACGATAGGCGGGTGCAAAGATAGTCAATTAATTGAAAGTTGAAAATTCTTTTAAGGCAAAACATTTTGAAAAACATGTTCTATTTCTTTCAGGTACTTTGGATTAACGACAATCTCCTTATACCTGTTTTTCAATATCGACACGGCCTCCTCAGGCAATTCATTACAATACTGCATCACGAAATTATTCCCTATATCATCCCGAATCTGCTCATGCAAACCCAAATTATTCAACTCATCAATATAAGCATTCACAAATTGCCCCGGTTCAGACATCAAATTAGCTAACTTCTCGCCCAGCAAATTATTCCAATAAGAAACCTCATAAATTTTATAACGATATACATCCCGATAAACATCTATATCATTTTTCGGCAACATTCGATCAAATATATTGAAATCAGCAGGAATATCACTTTTATCCTCCCGGTTCAACAACGAATGATACATGGGATAATAAAAATAAGAGGCAGCCAATGGTACTTTTACCTGTATTCGAAATAATTGCACAAACACCGGATCGCAAGTATTCTTTTTCACGAATGCTGAAATAATACGATCATTAAAACGTACAATAGAATCCATGAGCTGTTTAAAATCACTCGGTGGAAGTACAAACATCTCTTGTGTTGATGGGAACCACTGTTTCTGGTAATAATCAACCATCATTCGGGTTTCCGGGTTACTTCCCTCTAAAAACTCAACAGATTCATAATCACCCTCCAACACGCTCTTTACATCCATCTTCAAGCGAACACTCTTCCCCGGTTGCAAAAAAAGAGGAAAAGCGGCTTTCCCATTCGCCAATCGCACATAACCGGCTTTTACCAAAGGTAAATCAGCCTCAAAAGCTCCCGTACTATCTAAAGCAACAGCTATTGTTGTATCTTGTCCACAAACTTCAAAATATAATTTATTCCCTTTATAATGAAGTAAATTTCCTGAAATCTTTACCCCATTAATAGGATTGCACGCCCACAGGCATGCAATCCATAAACCAATACCCCACCTCATCACTTACTTCACTTTAGTAAAATGATACCTGATCATATGCATTTCCATCGGGAACTCCCCTTCTCCCGACCAGGCTGCAAGATCTCTATAAGTATTATATAAGAAATCCGTTGGCTCATAATCAAACACGGTAACCTCCAATGTCTCATTATCCTCCAATAATCTAAAACCAACCTGTACAGATCTCAACTTCTCATTTACACCCGAGAAATTAACATTCGCCTGACTCAAATTCATCATAGAAACAGTCACCTGTGGTGGTCGTCCGATTCCTCCAAATTCATACAAGTACACCAACTGTTCTTTCAAGAAAGTGACATCAGCATCTCTAAAATACTTCGCCATATCTCCGGTCGCATGAACCTTCAACCGAGTTCCCCCATTCACAAACTCCAACATATCCGTCGGTAAATTATTTTCCGGCATATTTGCGATCTCTTCTCCACCATACCACGCATTATTTTTCACATAATCCATTGATGTCAGCTCCTTAAATATCCATTTACCTTCCAAACGATCAGGAGTTGTCATTCCCTTTATATAAATCTCGGTTTGATCCACATCACCCGGTAAAATACGATCATTCCCGTCCGGAACCAATAAAAACAAGGTCGTTTTTCCCTCTTCCCATTTCAAGAACCTGATTTTTATCGTACCATAACTCTTTTTGGCCGGAATAACAAACATTTTATCGGGATTATCCACGAATTCATAATGTACATGTTCTATTGCCGTCGAATGTTCTCCCACGATAAAAGGAACTTTTGTATCCGTACTCGCCGAGAAATATTTTCCCGTATTCGCATCTTTCGCATCCATTCTAATCTCAACCTCCCCGGGTAAAACATAATTCTCTTCCTGGAAAGAACAAATTAACTGTCCTTTAGTAAGCACTTCGATCAAGGTAAAATTATACTCTCCAAGCGCATATCCGTCAATAGGGTATAATTCCAGTTTTATCGTTTTCCCATCCTCAAAATTATTTTTAGGGGTCACGGTAATACTAGCGGTACTCTCTCCCGCGGGAATAACAAACTCATCGGCAGAAAGCTCATATTCCTCTCCCTGCACAGCGGCTCCCCTTACATTAAATTTGACAGACGTATTCGCCGATACCGGCTCTGTAACCCGAATTTCAACTTTTAACGGTTCTTCTGCATCCAGCGTATAGATTAATTCTGAAAAAGCCAGTTGAGGCCCTTTCTCTTCACTGTCATCATCGTGACATGCCACAAAGCACATCGACAACAGCAGGCAGATAATCGATATAATATTCTTCATCATATTTCACTTAAACCTTTAGCTATTACAATCCTTGAATCGCATTATTATACTCCTCTTTCAACAACCGTATTTCTTCTCGTTCTTCCAAAGTCAACGGCCTCGCTTTAGGCAGCTGGTAATCTTGACTTTCCGTCAAAATACGCGGCGGAACATCATCCGGTTTATCACACCCTCCACAAAAAGACAGTAAAACAAACCCTAAACCCATTAATATTATTCTTGTTTTCATATTTACCTCCTTTTCATTACTTGACATAACCTTCATTTTGAATCATTCCCGGGATCAAATCAATATCCCTTGAAGGAATCGGCGCGGTATACATAAATTGCTTCGTCTCGTATTTAAGTCCATCTTTGGCAATCCAAAACTCCGGGCATCCGTTCCGTTTTAAGTCGAACCAGCGATCACCTTCCATGAACAGCTCTTTCCGTCGTTCACAATGTATCGCCCACAATAATGGGGTAAAAGCCCCTCCTTCCGCATTTACCCGAACCAAAGCGAGCTCATCCACGGCAGGTAAATTTCCCATCACATAAGGAGTATAATCCGAAATCCGTTTTGACCTTAGCAAATTCAAATACTCAAGAGCCTCTTTTGTTTGATTCAAATAAGCATAAGACTCCGCCACGATCAAGCACATCTCAGCACTCCTGACACAAGCCAATGGAACCTTCTTTGCCTCTCGCTTATTATTGAACAAAAACGAATACCGAACATCTCGCTCTTTTTCAACAAATAGATCGATAAAACTTTTACTTACAGGCTTCACGACCAAATACCCCTTGGCTCCATTATAATTTTGATCACCGCTTGTATGAGATAACACGTAAGAACGTAAAAGGATATTACCCTTTTGTGCATGTTGGGCCGACAGCATATCAACATACTCTGTCCCTTCTACCAAGGGATACGCCTCCAATATTTCTTTGGCCACGGGAATAGCCTGCTCCCAATTTTGAGACCAAAAATACAGCCTAGCCAAATAAGCTTTTGCCACGTCTACCGTGTAACGAAAAATTTCCGATTTGGAATTATAAGAAATCCCTTTCTTCAAATCTTCTTCTATAAGCGACACGATCTCCAACAAACTTGACCGCTTCGGTCGTGCTTCCATATCAAAACGTGTCACGATGGAAAGGCCCAGTTGTTCTCCAGCCTTTTGCTTGTTATAAGGTTCACAAAAAAGACGCATCAGATTGTAATAGGCAACACCCCTCAACGTGTATGCCGTGGCATAACATGCCTTTGCCATCTCCGTATCAGTCTCCTCCATTTCGTGTATCACCAAATTACAATTCTTTATTAGTGCATACAACTTCTCATATTCAGACTTAAATGAATTCAAGCGGTCACCCACATATTTAGGAATAGCCCCCATTCCAGTGACATTCTTCGTCAAACTATTCTCTACATTATCACTAAAACACTCTAATTCCAATTTTTCCATAGCATTACCCAGTATGGCCTCATCATAACCATCATCGATCTCGCTCAAATGGCTATTTAACAAAGCTGCAAACTCCTCTGCAGTCTTAGGAATAACCTCGCCTTTCGGCTTCACATCCAAGTACTCTTTACAGGACACACATGCAAAAAATACCATTAAAAGCACACTTATATTTTTCAAATTCTTCATAATCTCACAAATTAAAAGCCTAAACTAAGTCCAAATGAACAGGAACGTGCCAAAGGATAAGTTGCCCCGGGAGTTTCCGGATCTAACCCTGAATAATTTGTTATCGTAAACAAGTTTGTTAGGATAAAAGAAAAACTCAAAGAAGAAACCCCCATTTTACTCACCACATTCGATGGCAACGAATAAGACAACGACATATTCTTCACCCGCAAGAAAGATACATTCTCCAGCATGGTTGCCCGAGTAATCGTACTGGATGTCGGGTAAATCTGGTCATAATAAAGTCTTTCGCCATAAGTGTCAATAATTCTGGGATACTTCACGCCAGTTCTGTTATCTTCTGTCCAACGATTAGTCACATCTTTCCTCACATTCAGATGATTCACGTACAAATCATTTTCACTCGTAGGAATCCTTTCTCCTGATGACATTCCTGTAACGCTTATCGTGTTATAACTCACTGGCGACGTTATCTCGTCTACGACCTTTCCTCCTAACGAATAAGCGCCACCGACACTCAAAGAGAGCGTTTTCCATGAAAAACTAAAATTAAAACCTCCTGTTACCGGAGCCGTTGATGTCCCCTTGTAGTATATATAGTTATTTACATCACTCAAATCTGTCGGCTTCAAAATATCTGCATCCGGGCGTAACTTATATTTATATAACCCGGTCTCCGGATTTATTCCCGTTGATTTACCCGCAAAAATCGAACCTAAAGGATAACCAACAAAATTATTGGCCGAATAAGATATCGGTGACGTGTAACGTTTCAATATATTACTATTCCAAGCAACATTTACCGAGGCATTAAATTTAAAATCCCTATACCTAAAGACAAGCGCTTGTAATGTTGCTTCAATCCCTTTATTCTCAATCTGGGAGGTATTATAACCTTGTCCCCGGAATCCAGTCACGTAAGGGACATCGACACTTGTCACAAGATCCTTACTCAAACGATAATACGCCTCAACCAAACCATTAATCCGGTTATTAAAAAGTCCGAAATCCAAAGCAACTTTCATATCCCGCGTTTTCTCCCAACGTAAATGAGGATTAGGAGCCTTTCTAACTTCACCGATTCGAAGATTTTCCAAGTCGGTTTTCCGATAAGAGGTAGAATAATACATAATCAACTCAGGCTTCTCCGTTTTATTCACGTTTCCAGTATATCCCATTGCCACGCTCAATTTCAAACGACTAAGAACAGGACGAAGTTTTTCCATGAAATGCTCATCCCCCACGTGCCAAGCCAACCCTAAAGACCAAGTCGGATTAAACTGTTCGTCACTACCGAAATTATTTGACCCGTCCGTACGGAAAGAGAGACTAGCAATATACTTATCATACAAACTATAATCCACGGAAGCATAAAACGATGCGAAACGAGTTTCTTCGATCGACTGTCCGGAAAGCCCGTCAATCAAATTCGCCATATCCACCAACTTATTATAATCAACCTGATCATCTGTCTTTTCCGGAGCCGGGGTAGAAGAATTTCCCGTGACAGGATCATAACCGTAACGTTTCTCATAAATATTCTTCGCTTTAGAACCTCGTATTTCTGCTCCGGCCAATACCTGCAATCGGTGAATCGAATTGAAAATATCCGAATAATTCAGTTGTCCTCTTGCGCTATAATTCGTATTATTAGTTGAAGATTGAGTTATTGACCCGTAAGTCCTTCTGCTATTCCAATCGTCCAACTCACTAGGTTTATCCTTAAAAGCAGCATAAGTATCAATTCCATTAATATTATCCGATTTATTATTGATAAAACTATACGAAACCAAACCGGAAAAACGGAACTTTGAAGAAATTATATAATTCAGACTCAACATCAAATTGGCGGCATAATCATCCGCAACACTCGACGTTTCGTTAATTTCCCGCATAATATTATACCCGTTGGCAGGAAGTATGGCCTCTCTTCCTCCATTAATCTGATTCAGATTATAATAAGTATAATCCGGTCTGTACGAGCCGTCTTCATTATATGGCTTCTCATAAGGATTGGCAAAATAAGCATATTGGAAAGGATTCACGTTCAATGAAGATCCATCTGATTTCTGCTGAGAAAAATCAACTCCCAAATCTACCGAAACCCGCTCATGAGGATTCAATTTCACCTTAGTTGACAAACTGTATCGATCATAAGAAACCTTCTTCAGTATTCCATTATCCTTCGAATAACCAAACGAGACATAGTACGTTGCGACATCCGTTCCTCCGGACAAAGACAAGTAGTGATTCATTGAAAAAGCCGTCCGGAACAACTCGTCAAACCAATTCGTCGTGGTTTTAGACAAATCTGCAATATACGCATCTTGCTCCGCCGCACTCATCGGTTCAAATCCCTCGTCAGTCCATACCTTACCGTCCTTCCCCAACTTATTGGCCCGTAACATACCGACAATACCGACCACTGGATAATACGATCCGTTCGTAAACCCATCTGCCGAGAATTCATCCCACAACTCCTGCTCCCAAGCCAATTTTTGTTTTGAATTCATCAAATCACCATCCCTTTGCGGTTTCATTACCATCGAAAAATTAGCCGAATAATTCACCGCCATTTTCCCGACTTTACCTCTTTTCGTTGTAATAACGATAACTCCACCCGCAGCTCTTGATCCGTAGATTGCAGCAGCAGAAGCATCTTTCAATATGGTAATATTCTCAATATCATTCGGATTTATCCCGGCGATACCGTTAGCAAAAATATCATTAAAATCACCCGCTTTAATTCGTCCTTTTTCAATACTCGGTATATTACGTTGCAAAGGTACCCCATCAATAACCCACAAAGGTTCTGCATCCCCGGTAAGCGTATTTGTCCCCCGAATCCGAATCTTGGCCGATTCACCCGGACGACCGGATTTAGCCACGATACTCACACCAGCCACCTGTCCCTGCAATAATTGATCGATCGATGTGGGGACTTTATTTTCAAACACCTCTCTGCCTACCACGGCCACGGAACCCGTGGTTCTTTTTTGAGTCGTCTGCGTGTATCCCGTGGAAACGATAACCTCATCCAACTGTCCCACGGCCATCTTCAACACCACATTCACTTGAGTATCCGTACCACCTAGCTTAACTTCTTGAGTCTCCATCCCGATAAAAGAGAACTGTAAAACCTGATACCCATCCGGCATATCCAATACAAAATTCCCGGCAGCATCCGTTGAGACCCCCATCGTCGTTCCTTTAATCATTACCGTGACACCGGGTAACGGCGCCCCCTCCTCGTCTTTCACATTTCCTCTAATCACCTTAAACTTCTGTCCGGATGATTCTTGTGGAGCCCTCTCCAATAAAATAATCCGGTCTTGAATTCGATAACGCAACCCCGTTCCCTCCAACACTTCCTTCATCACGCTATCCAAAGAAACTTCCTTGACATCAACCGTTATTCCCCCAAGATCCTTCACGAATTTCTCGTTGTATACAAAATTATACCCGGATTGTTTTTTAATCTCTTCCAGCACTTTAACCAGTTTCTCGTTTGTCACCTTCATGGTTATCTTTTCCGGTGAATGCCCTGCCCAGAGCGTGCCCGATGCGAATAACAGTAGCATCAAAAATGCACAACACTTGTTGAATTTCCTGAAAAAAAACTTTTCTACCATCATTTTTACCTATATTTGTGTGTTATGTCTATATAACATTTTGCGTTAAAGAGATTAGGAAAGACCAATTAGCCTAATCTCTTTTCTTGTGTACATAGACGATTTTGCGTTCTACTTTAAATGACACGGAAGTTGAGGATTCAATAACGGCAAGCAAAGACTCTAACGACACATCGCTTGACACATCTCCCGTATAATACTCTTCCTCAAATACTTGTTCTCGAATAACGGTTACATCATAATACCGGGACACCCGCTTCAAAATTTCCGTCAACGAAGCATTCCTAAAACTGAAATTACCATTCTTCCAAGCAATATAATGCTCCGGATCACATTTCGAAATTTGAATCTTAGCCTGTACATCATGCATATTCACCTCTGCCATATATCCCGGGGTAATGATCCGGGATTCCCCTTTCCCTGCTGATACTTCCACAAGACCTTCAACCAAAACGACAAAACTCTTCCCCTCATCCTCGTACGTGTTCACGTCAAAAGTTGTCCCCAAAACCCTCACATCCATTTTATCTGTACTCACGATAAAAGGACGTGTACTATCTTTTGCAACCTCGAAGTAGCCTTCCCCACGCAAACTGACCTCCCTTTTATCTTGACCAAAAGACACCGGATATTTTATTTTTGAATCCGCATTCAACCACACTTTTGTTCCATCCGAAAGAACCAAATGGTAGAATGTTCCTTTCGGAATGATCAACTGGTTAAATTCCAACTCTTTCTTATGCAAAGAATCAGGTCGAACATATTCCAAACGGTTCCCCTCATAAAGCTTTGTTCCCTTATCCAATTTTACCTCCTCTTGCCCCACATTCGAAATATCCACCATTTCTCCGGTTGACAACACAAGGCAAACATTATTTTGTCGTCCCTGCTCTGCCAGTACAACACGCTCCTCTCCTAAAGTTCCCAACCATAACCACAACCCACTTGTTATCAACAAACAAATACTTGCCGCAACAGCCACACCCATCCTTATATTTCTCTTTCTCTGTTGTTGCCGTTTCTTGAAACTCTCCCATTTCAAATCAACATCCACCTTGTCATACCGTTTTTCTAACTCTTCCGTGGAAATTCTTTGCAGGTCTAAAAAGACACGTTCCCTCTTCCCAGATTCATTCCTCCATGAATCCAACCGCTTTTTCTCCGAATCATTCAACCCGGCAATTCGTTCCTTACAGATTAATTTAGCTATAAATAAATACTGACTTATCTCTTTCATCTAACTCTCGTTTCCCCAATAACGATCGAGACAAAAAACAGTATAGGTGAAATTTTTTATTTTTTAGAAAAAAACTACGACAACATGGCAACCATTAAAAACAAATGACCCAAAGACTTATTTAATTCTCTATAAGCAACTGATTTATGAAATTTCACCGTTGTTTCACTTATCCCCATCTCCTCCGCAATCTCCTTATTCTTCTTACCCTCTAAATGCAACTTTATCACCGCCTGCACTTGAGGTGTTAATGATTGGATAGCTTTATGAATTAAAAAACGACTCTCTTCATCTATGATTGCCTGCATTAAATAATCACTAGTTTCCAGCTCTCTTGAAAACTCATTTGAATAACGTTCTTTAATTTTTTCATGACGAATATAATCTAAACACTTGTTTCGAAGAGTTCGATAAATAAAAGCCTGCAATGACACCTCAGAATCAAACATCTTCAAATGCCGAGACCAAACAATAATGAAAGTTTCCTGTACTATATCTTCCCGCACATACGCATCATCAATAAAACGAGAAGTAAAGGCAAAAAATTTAGAGAAATATTCTTTAAAAAAGTGCTTAAAGACAAGCACTTCCCCATTCAAAAATCGAATATACTCACCTTGTTCCTTTGTCATTAAACGATCCTTTTTTGATCTTTTACATTTTCAAGGAAGATGTTAAAGTCTTATGGATGCAAAAAAATTAAGTACCTGATAATTAGGTTAGGCTAAAAAGTGTTATCTTTGAATTACCAATAATTTCTTATTGAAAATAATTGTCAAAAAAGGATCGTTTAATCATTATCAATCAATCTCATCCATATCGACATTATCCAGCCTCTGCCCTAAAAGATTTTCAACAAAATAATACCGGATAAGATTCACATAATATGGAGAACCCAAGCCGTGATCTGCCCCGGGAATAAGCATCAAATCAAAGCGTTTATTTGCCTGCATCAATGCATTAGCCAACCGGATCGTATGAGCCATGTGCACGTTAATATCCATATCTCCCGTTATCAAAAGCAACTTACCTTTCAAATTTTTAGCTAATTCAATCGTTGTAGGGATCTTGGATCCAAACGAATACACCACGCTATCCCGCTTTTCCACCTTCTTCTCATGCATTTTCACGCCATGATAAGTTTCACCCCACCATTTCGTATATATATTATTATCATGATTACCGGATGCGGCAACCGCAACCTTATAGAAATCCGGATACGTCAGAATAGAAGCCGCAGCCATAAAACCACCCCCGGAATGTCCGTAAATTCCCACCCGGTCCAAATCAATAAAAGAATATCGATTAGCCAACTGTTCGATCACGAACTTACAATCCGCCAAAGCATAATCCCTCAAATTCCCATACCCGAAACAATGGTAATTCCGTCCCCGGGTAAAACAACTGCCCCGAAAACCGACATTAATCACGATAAAACCTAACTGAGCCAAAGACTCGTTTCCATTATCATCCAACGTGAAAGACTGTGGAACAAAATTCTCTTGCGGTCCCGGGTACACATTTATGATAATCGGGTACTTCCGTGTCGAGTCCATATCAAAAGGTCGATACATCACACCATAAAGATCCGTAATCCCATCAGCCGCTTTCACTTTTATTCGTTCCGGCTTCCTCCATCCCATCTCGTACAGCAAACGCAAATCGGGACGTTCCAATTCCATAATTTTCCTTCCCTTCGTGTCTCTCAATTCGGCAATCGGCTCCTGATCCGCCCGGGAATAATTATCAATCAGATATTTCCCGTTCTTGGCCAGATCAATCGAATGAAACCCGTCTCCGGGAGTCAACAATGTCAAATCGGAACCATCAAAATTCACTTTATAGAAAAGACGATACTCCGGATTTATTCCCTTCTCCCGGCCATACCCCTCAAACACGAAACTACGTCCCAACGTGTCCATCTCCGTGATTCTCCCGGCCATGAAATCACCCGTTGTCACCGGATTCTTTAACTGCCCGTCCTTGTTATAAAGATAATATTGCCCCCAACCCGAACGTTCCGACCACCAAAGAATATCCTCCCCTCCATTCAATATTCGACATTCAAATAATTGTTCTGTAAAATGTGGTTCACAACGTTCGTGAATAATTTCAAAAACCTCCCCCGTGCGAGTATCTACCCGACAAAGATCCATTTCATCACACGTCCGGCTCTTGCGGGTAAAATAAATATATTCCGGGTATTTATTAAAATCAAAAAGTATCACTTTTACCTCCTGATCCGGATATTTCGCAATATCAACCACTTGATGCGATCTTTTTTCTGCATTAAACAGATGTAAATCATACGTGTAGACATATTTTTCTCCCGGCATCGGGAATTTATAGGTTCTCAATGTCGGACGAGGTTCCGCCAAATGATCGATCAAATATCCCTCACCCACGTTCCGGCGATCCTGCCGCAAAGAATAGAACACCTTAGAATCCCCGGACCAAGTAATTGATGCTCCTTCCTTCTTGTCCGTATCCTTATCCCGTTGAAAAGAATAAGAATAATAACGTTCTCCATCCGTCGTCAACTGGTAAGAAGTCGTGTCTCCTTTTTCCTGTATATACACGTTATGCTTGTAAGCATACACCATATAATTACTATCTGGGGACCAACGCTGCCAATAAGGAACCCGACTAAAGCGATTCTCTTTTCTTTCCCGTGAATATTCTTTCAAAACATCACGTTTCACATCGTATTCAAAATCTTTCCCATACTTGGAAAACATCAATTGATAAGGATTATCCCCCTCGAAACGGAACCCACCCAATTTAAAATTTCGGACATCTTCAGTTTTACCTGTCAATTCCGCTAATCTTGCAGCAAGCCGTTCCGTTGAAAATAATTCTTGCTTTTTCCCCTTCTTAGCATCTACCAAATAGTACACCGTCCCGTCACCCGTCGTGTAATAATACCAGAAAAAATCAGAATTTCCGATCCACGAGGGATAAACCGATAAACTGTGGACATAATCAGAAAGATTACTCTCGGAAAACTTGACACAAGCCTCAAAATTTGCCTTTTGTGCAAATACACTACTCCCCATCAAGAAGAGTAGTATGCATACAATACTTCTCATCATGTTTATTACATTTTGCGTTCTACATAAGCACGATTACACGGTAAAGACCAATAAACCATGAAACCGCTTGCCTCAAAAGTAACTCTTTTTTTCAACAAATTCCTGCCTATGCCTTAAAATAAAATAAGGATGTAACTTACCACACCCTTATTTATCAAATTCCGATACTGCTAATGATTCAAACATCACCACAACTTGTAGCTCGCCACTGACAATTAAATCCTCTCAAACTCCGGCAACACCATATCCAACCATTTACTTATTCGGGTATCCGTCTTTTCCGGTTCAAAATCCTCATCCAAAGGTAATCCCACAAACAAGTCATCAATCACGGCAGTGGAATCCTCGTACACATACCCATCCGTCGAAGTTTTCCCCACAAGTGTTCCGCCAAGTTCTGTTACCAACTCCGCCATGTACCCCATTCCATCCACGAAATTCTTCGGGTAGGTCACGTGATCCCCCAAACCGACAAGAGCCACAAACCGATCTTTCAAAGAAATTTTACGCATACTCGGGAAGAACTTGGCCCAACGATCCCTCTGCTCCCTTTCCCACGTACTACGTCCCAAAGAAGAGCATACCAGTATCAGATTTTTATAATCTAACAACTTGCCAACCTGAATATCATTCACGCAAAACATATCCACCTTATCCGCCCCGATCTTCTTCTTCAGCATCTTGGCAACCCGGTGAACACTTCCTCCTGCGGGAGAATAAAAAATCCCCAACCACTTCATCTCGCTAGTCCGCTCATCCAGTAAATAGTTCCCTTCCAAGTCGGCAGTTAAACGTAAAGTAGTATCATTTTTCACGCCCTCTTGCATTGTCCCCGATTTCTCTTGTTCAATCTTATTCTTATCCATAAAAATATAGTTTATAGTGATTAAACCTTATTATCAACTATAAACTATACGGTAAGAAAGACGAAAAGTTATAGACGCCTATTTTTTATGCGTGGCAATAGCCAACAAAACTCCCAGGACAACCCCTAGCAAGGCTGCAAATAAAACCCGCATATCACCCGGCAACAAGAACGTAATCGTGTGAGCCGGGAACCAAAAAAAAGGAATTGTTTTCTTGAAAACGAAATTCCATTGCACCCGCCAATTCAAATTGGCCATAATCTCCCCCATCTGTATCGGGGTAAAAAAACCGGCTAACGTTCCGCCGTGAGTCAATATATGTGTATCCGTAATCTTATGCAATGTCATAAAAACAGGAGCAAAAATCGTGTTCATTCCCACTGAAATGCAAAAAGCTACAAACACTTTCGACCAAGACAATGACTCTCCCATTACCGAAGTCGCATTTTCCATTCCCATGCTTTTTAAAAAGGCAGGCACTCCATTTGCAAAAATCGTCATGGCCATACTGATTCCCATTCCCAGAATACCCCACACTATAGCACGAGGCCAGATCCCAAAACCTTTCCGGTTATACACCCCCGCACTTATCCTCAACCCGATACATTCTCCCAATGTCGATAAGATCGCAAACTTCAAAAAGCTCATAATCATACCATGCTCGGCATTAAATGTTTTATAAAAAGAATACACGGAATCAGACACGAAGAAAGGCAACAGGCATACGATTACACACCCGATAACTATAAAATCACTTTTTTTCATCACACATACTTTACCTATCCTCCGGAAAACCACGCCATTCCGGGGAGTCTTAAACATTATTTTTCAACACTCTCGCTTGACGCATCCACGTTCTCACCTAAGCCTTGGTTCAACTGGGCGTCTTCATTCACTTCCTCTTTGGGAGAGGAATAGAAAAAATCAAACCCTTTTTTCCAACTACTGCTTATACGACCAAAACTTAGGAGTATCGCCAATAGCAATACTCCTATTATAATGATCATTCTTCTCTCTTTCTGGTTATAATTTTTCCAAGATTTCATGAGAAATCCCTATTTTTCAATACGGATACGAGCATCTACAGCCACCACGTTATCTTTATTTCCTAATAACGGGTTCAAGTCCATCTCGAAAATTTCCGGGGCAACTTTCACCAAAGCAGATATTCTCATCACGGCCTCGGCAAATTTATCCTCGTTCACGGGTTCTTGTCCGCGAACACCCTGTATAATCTTGTAAGATTTCAACTCTTTAATCATTCCGTGAGCCTCATCTTTAGACATCGGGGCCAACCCGGCCTTCACGTCTTTCAATACCTCGATAAAGATACCTCCCAACCCGCAAAGTACCATGTGACCGAACTTATCATCCCGTTTAGCTCCGATAAACACTTGCGTTCCGCTCAACTGTTGAGCCAACATGATCGCGTACGTATCCTTGATCTGCATCATCCGATTGAACTCACGCCGAACCGTCTCCTCGTCGCTCACGTTCAACACAACTCCACCGACATCCGACTTGTGGATCGGCCCGACAACTTTCATTACCAGCGGGAACCCAATCTCTTTTGCCATCTTAACAATCTCCTCCTCGTTATCAGATACTCCCTCTTTAGCTCTCGCAACCCCGGCAGCATCCAACAAGGCATGAATCTCATCCGGAGACAAATAACCGTTTTGTGCATTATCCACCACCTCTCGAATTTTCTTCACATCCATATCCGGCATTTCAAAATGTTCCGGCTGCGGGGCAGGAGTCTTGTATATCTTACACAAGGCATTTCCAAACAACACCTCGTCCGGGAAATAAACACGACCTTTAGACACGAATTCCGCAATTTCGTCCTTCACAATCTTGGAAGAAGGGAAAATCGGGAAAATCGGTTTTTTGCTGGTTTTCATCTTCTCGTCAAGAACATTGTACACGTCGAACACGGGGAACAAACCGGGACTACCGAAAATAACCGCCATCCCGTCAATATTATCAAAATCCCGATCACAAGCATCCAGGATATATCCTAATTGTTCAGCCGTACCTGTTGCCAAAAAGTCGATCGGGTTACCCACGGATGACCCGGCAAACAATTTCCCCAACAACTCTTGTGCTTTCTCTCCTTCAATATGCGGAACATCCATTCCTCCATTAGAAAGAGCGTCCGTCAACATAACAGCAGGTCCACCGGCATGAGTCACGACAGCCATATTACGACCTTTCATTTCCGGGTGCATGAAGATCCCGGCAACAGTCATCAACTCGTCACGTCCGTTACAACGCACAATCCCAGCCTTACGGAATAAAGCTTCCACGGCAACATCCGAACTAGCTAAAGCTCCCGTGTGAGAAGATGCCGCACGACTTCCGGCTGCAGAACCTCCTGACTTAACAGCAGCGATCCGGCATCCCTTGCGAATCAAAGAAGATGCGTGTTTCAACAACTTCTCCGGCTTCTCGATACTCTCCACGTATAATAATTTCACTCGCGAACTCGTCTTCGGATCAAACGACTCGTCCATGTATTCCAAAATCTCCTCCACGCCTAATTGAGCGGAATTACCCACGGAATACATGCTATTGAACTTGATCCCTTTTTGCATTCCGGAGTCCATGATAAACAATGCCGTTGCACCAGAACCGGAAATCAAATCCACCCCTTGTGGGTTCAATTCCGGAATCGGGCTCGTGAACACCCCACTGTAATGGTTTGTCAAAACACCAATACAGTTCGGTCCGATCAATGACCCTCCTACCGAATTAATCGTCTCCACGATCTGACGCTCCAGCTTAGCCCCCTCCTCGTTCTCTTCATGGAATCCGGCAGAGAGAATAATAAATGCTTTCGTGTTCTTCTGTTTAGCAAGCACCTCCACGGTTGACGGGCAAAATTTAGCGGCAATCGCTAAAATAGCACAATCCACCTCCGGAAGATCCTTCACGTCACGATACGCTTTAATTCCTTGCACTTCATCCATCTTCGGGTTCACCACGTAAAGTGAACCTTTAAAATTCCCATCCTGCAAATTCCGTAACACAGTACCTCCGGGTTTGTGAATGTCATCGGAACCACCCACGACCACAATGCTCTTTGGCTCAATTAATTGTTTTGCTATCATATATTTTCGATTTATTTTTAACTTCCTCTTTAATTTCAAATGGATGATCGCTGTTACAATCATCCATTTGAAGTTCTTTATTTCTATATATTATTGAAGAATGTCAGAAACTCCTGTACCTTCTGTACCATATTCCTCGATCCCGTGTATAACGGCACCCGCTGATGGAGTGCTTCCGGCTTTATCTCCATGATTCGTCGCTCCCCATCCGTGGCCAACCCGCCGGATTGTTCGGCAATAAATGCCATCGGATTACACTCGTACAATAGTCTCAATTTTCCAGTCGGGTGAGAACTTGTTTGCGGGTAAAGGAACACCCCACCTTTCAACATATTCCGATGGAAATCAGCCACCAAAGACCCGATATAACGGGACGTGTATGGACGCTTCGTTGCCTCATCTTTTTCTTGGCAATACTTGATAAATTTTTTCACACCCACAGGGAAATTCACGTAATTACCCTCGTTAATGGAATATATCTTTCCACTTTCTGGTGTCTGCATGTTCGGGTGAGACAAACAGAACTCCCCGATAGAAGTATCCAGCGTGAAACCATTCACCCCGTTACCGGAAGTATACACTAACATGGTCGATGATCCGTAAATCACATAACCGGCAGCCACCTGCTCCGTTCCGGGCTGGAAGAAATCGTCCATCACGAGCGGCTCCCCGATAGGAGAAATACGTTTATAAATAGAGAAAATCGTACCCACGGAAACATTCACATCAATATTTGACGATCCATCCAACGGATCCATACAAATGATATACTTTCCATCCTTGCTCAATCCCTCCTCGAAAACCACAATATCCTGATTTTCTTCGGTAGCCACCCCACAACACTCGCCACTCGCCCTCAACTCATCCATAAAAGTTTTGTCGGCATAGACATCCAACTTCTGTTGGTCCTCTCCTTGCACGTTGATAGAACCAACCTTTCCAAGTATATCTACCAAACCAGCCTTATTAACCTCCCGGTGAACTTTTTTGGCAGCAATACCTATATGGTGCAAAAGTCGTGAAAATTCTCCGGTAGCCCCGGGAATCTCGGCTTGCCGTTCAATAATAAATTGATTTAAAGTTGTAACTTTATGCATTATCATGGTTATGTGTTTTAATTTTTTTGCAAATATAAAGTTATAATCTTTAATTTAAAAGGTTTGCGGGTTTTATTCCGTTTCTTCCTTTCAAATCCCCATGCGTATAGCCGAAATTAATGAAGAGGATCGCAAACGATGACGAAACATTTATCTTCTCCCCACCATGCACTCCTTATCACAAAGACAATGCGTTTCCCCTCAACATCATGACGTATCAGTCATATCGCAAGTTCATCTTAAAAGATTACGTTGATTCACCACGAGAAGTTTCATTAATAGGCACGAACGGCACGGACTTTTGCTGAACTCATCTTAGTATATGGATATACCGTTTTCCCTATTTTATCAGGACCAATATAGTGCGTAGGCTCCCCTCCCTTCTCTGTAGAACTCCCATACAACTCAACAAGAGATATTGGATCTCCTAATTGTTTTTCAATTTTGACATTCAACATATCTTTATTAGCCACAATACACCTTATCTCGTTATATGCCGGGAAATACCATCCTTTCCCCAGATCAGCACAAGCCATAAATGCCGGGTAATTCTCCAATTCATCACTATTTATTTTAATGAAATTTCCCAATGCAACCATATTTGTTTTACCATTATTTTCATCATTCGCTCCCACCGATACCTTTTCTCCTTTGGCACCACTTTTACACCAAGCCAATTTCCCCAACGCCTTATTTGACACCATCCGTCCCCGATAGGCATTTACTCCTTTTACATCAGTTACAAAAGAAGATGTATTTTCATCATACCCCGTCACCTCGCCTACTGCAAAGATCACCCCATCTCCCCAAATATCCCCGACCTTTGGCGCCACCAAAAACAACTCGTCCAAATTATCCCCCAACAACTCCTTATCCTTAAAATAATAATCAAACTCATCTCCCGCCTCCGTGTAAAAATGAGCCTTATTCAACTGCAATGTTCCTCCCTCCTTTTCCCTCGGAAACATAAACTCCATTTTATTATCTATCACGGGAATATTCAACTTTTCATGGACTTTATTTTCAGAAGACAAATACAAATCCGCCCGATTCACGACCACCCCATTCGAAACACCCGTTAACGTTGCCACCACATTCTGCCCGTCTTCAAACGCAATATAAATTGGCGGTTCCGACTCGTCCCAATCCTCAACCCGGGTACTAATCACCACATCTTTATCGCCTGCCCCCGGATATTGATTTATCAAAATATCACATTTATATAATTTCCCTTTTTCCAATGACATCCCCGCTGCCGGAACCGAATATGATCTTTCTTTTCCACTTTGAACGAAACGAAACAAAACATCCCCACCTTTCACCTTCTGAGGCAAAACAATCACCATCGATTCATTTGCCGGTTGCGCCCGTATATCATCAACAGCATCTCCCAACGTCAACTCACCCGTGGTCACGTCAAAATTTCCCTCCCGAACAACATTTAAAACCTCAAGAGCCGTTATCTGCCCCAAATCAACTGTCTCCGGGGTATCCGTTCTAAAATGAAATTGAAGCTTTACAAACTGATGACTAAAATCCAACGAAATTGCGTCGTCAGTTGCCCGATGACGCCCTTCCGATTTCACGTATAAGAAATCAGACCTCAATAAAGCATCCTCCGACTTCTGTTCTCCCTCCACCCTCACAGGGACATTCGAAAGATCCACGGGATTTCCTTCCATTCCCCTACAACAAAAACCATATATATTTATCGGGTTATTCGGGTACACATGCTTTTCCCCGTCTTCAAAATTTACATTCCCATCCGTATCACTACTCATCTGGTAAAAATCCTCACTTGCAGGCAATTTTAATCCCTCTTCATCTTGCTCCACGATATACAACTGTACTTTATCCCCACTACCCAATCCCGCTCTTGACCCGAACAAATTAACTTGTTGTAACTCAAGTACATTCCCCCTAAAACAAATTTCCCGTTCTCCCGCCTCATCCGATTCAACCCGGGTACAACTTAAAAGTACACATAGACATGCGACACCACGCAACCAGACCTTTTTCATAATTACATATATTTATGGTTAATAATCTTATTCGCCAATCACCAAAATCAGAATATCCCACAAAAATATAAAAATAATGCTAAATAGCAATTCTTACAACAAAATTAATTTCAAATATTATCAGAATAGATTAATACCACTTTTTTTCGCACACTTGTATATTACAATACTCCCCCCAAAAAACACGTCTTCAACATCTCAGTTTTGCATTTTACAATTTAAAATTTACTTTTGTTTCGTGTTACTTTTAATCGGTACCTAAATGAAAGTTTTTAAGTTCGGAGGAGCATCCGTGAAAGATGCGGCAGGGGTTAAAAACCTCTCTTCAATTGTTCATCAACAACATGGACAACTTATCGTGGTCGTTTCTGCCATGGGAAAAACGACAAACTTACTGGAAACACTATGCAACGCTTATTTCCATCAAGACCCGAAAGCGACCGCCATCATGAAAGAACTAAAAAACTTTCATCTGGATATTGTAAATACCCTGTTCCCCTTGAATGACACGATCCACAAGCACCTGGAAGAATTATTTACAAGCTTGGAAAACATATTGGCAAGCGAATCATCACTATGCTATGACTACGAATACGATCGCATCATTTGCTTCGGAGAACTGATCTCCACGACCATTATCTCCGACTATTTAAAAATGGAAGGAATCGAAAATCAATTCATAGATATCCGGAAATTCCTCAAAACCGATCAAAACTATCGCAATGCGAACATTGATCTGGAACTTTCCGAACAACTTTGTAAAGATGCATTCGACTTCAACACATCGTCCGTATTCGTCACCCAAGGCTTTATCGCCGGAACCCGCACCAACCAAACGACTACCTTAGGACGGGAAGGGTCGGATTACACGGCAGCTCTTTTAGCGAACTTGCTAAATGCCGAAGACGTGACTATTTGGAAAGACGTACCGGGAGTGATGAATGCCGACCCGAAAGAATATGAAAAAGCACAAGTGATCAGCAGGATGTCCTATAAAGAGGCCATAGAGCTATCCCATTTCGGGGCAAAAGTCATTCACCCGAAAACCATAAAACCAATCCAGAATAAACAGATACCCCTCTACGTGAGATCATTCCTGCATCCGGAATCCGAGGGAACCGTGATACAAGAAATTGACGAACACCTAAAGTTACCGCCAATCTACATCAACAAAGAAAATCAATGCTTGTTGACCCTTACCCCTCGAGACTTCTCTTTTATCGCAGAAGAAAAATTAAGCCACATATTCGCCGTACTGGCCCAATATAAATTAAAACTGAACCTGATGCAAAACTCCGCCATCAGTTTCTCTTTCTGCGTGGATTGCAACAGCGCCGTGTTCAACGAATTTCTGGATCAACTTCGGGAAGAATTCGAGGTACGCTACAACCAAGACGTGAAACTCATCACGATCCGCCATTACAACGAGGAAATCATCCGGGAAATCATTGGAGACATCCCCTCGTTAGTCGAGCAACGCAGCCGGACAACCGCCCAATTCGTGCTAAAGAATGTCCCAACCGACTTTACTATTCCTGAAAAATAGCAACTTACAAGGTAATAAAATTTCGCAACATACAAGCATAGAATGAAGGACTATAAACCGTTGTCCTCTCAATTTAATGCCACAATTCACTATTACAACCTGATTAATAGCGTGTACTTTCCTGAAAATGGTTGACTCGGATTAAACAAAAATTTTAACAAACAC
>OGGQ01001628.1_pt1 | contig 28142 bp, 29 predicted proteins | sample 1571191 | NCBI WGS metagenome assembly OGGQ01 (sample SAMEA2582061, study PRJEB24529) | metagenome | biome: Human gut stool | place: China | collected 2011
TGCCTTAATTTAAACTCGAAAAAGTCCCGAAGGACTTTTTCGACACGCTGGGCTGCCGGCTGTCTTTGCCGGCGGTTCTTTTTTATTGCCTTTTCCGCCACAGGAGCCCCGGTTAAAGGGGTAAAACAGGGCTCCGGCCGCCACTTTGGCGCAAAATAAGCTATATTTTTATTCAATTTATGTTATTTTATGTGTTTTTTAAGAAAAACGTAATTGCCAATACGGCCGTATAAATATATAATATAGTCAGAAAGATAAAGGTTTTTATGGAATCGAAAGGCGGTGATAAAATTATGAAAAGGATTTTATCTGCTTTGATCATATCGACGGTTGTTGTATTCGCGGCGGGATGTTCCGCTAAAAGCTCGGACGAGCCCGAAACTTCGGACACGATGACGGAAAATGCCGTTTCCGAGGCGGCGCCCGAGGAATCCCTTAAGTTAAACGTGGTCTCCGAAGGGCAGGAGGATGCCGAAACAAATGATTCTCCCCAGCTCAGAGCTGCTTCGGCGCAGGCTGATATGGAATCATTAAGCGTTGCCGTTTCCAAAGAAGTTGACAGCGCCGTGGCGAAGGCCATACTTGACCAGAACAAAGGCTCCTATATCAAAGGAGAATGCAGCGGCGAGGGTCATATCATTATGGACGTGGCAAACGAAAGCAACAGTCTTAAGGTATATACGCTAACAATGTACGGTGAGTACGGCTTTATAAACGATATGTTCATCAAGATCAGCGGAAGCGGAGTCATTCCGGCTGTCATAAGCCTCCAGGAGGGAATGGACGACAGCTATACGGTCATTGGATACGAGGAGCCGGAGGACGGTTCGGGATATACAGCTTCTTTGAAGGAGCTTTTCCCGGCGCACATTTACAGCCGTGTTTCCTCCATATCTGACTCGGACAGATCTTACCTGACCAACGCCGAAAGGCAGTACGCGAGGGATTATCTGGCGTCCATAGGCAGAAGCGCCAAAACGGGCGAGTATTCCGATGTTGATTTCCAGTACCCCGATATCCCAGAGGACATAAAAAAGACGATATTCGACAGATATTGGGAATATCCCGATTGGATCGGAACGACGGAGGCCGTGGAAAACGGCGTTAGATATGTTTATGAGACCCAGTGGAAGGACTACGGAAACAACGACAGCATGGTATATCTCACAAAATACGTCTATGATACGGGTGAGATAATCAGGACAATCAACGTCCATATCGACAACGGAGTTATAGAGTCCTCCGAGGAGAAGGTGCTTAAGATAATCGGCACAACTCAGATAGAGAAACCGTAAATCAAAAGTCTGATAAACAAGTTAATTTTTTTGACACTATAACGGCGGATATTTTTCCGCCGTCAGCGTGTCGAAAAAGTCCTTCAGGACTTTTTCGAGTTTAAATTAAGGAAATAAATCCCTATTTCTGCGGAAAGCCCTGAACTTTGTCAGGGCGCAGAAATACGGGATTTTCCTCGGCGGAAATGAATTCCGCCTGCGGATTAAACTCGGGAGTCCCTTCGACTCCCGAACCCTCTCGCTCACAATGGATTAGTTTTTTGACAGTCTGGCGGCGGATATTTTTCCGCCGTATTTATTTTTCTTTTGTTGAAAATTTGTTAAGGTTAGGATATACTTATATGTAGCACGCTTTTTGACGTTGATATTTTAATTTTTTAGACTTTGCAGCTTTGTTGTATTTAAAATTTGAGAAGAAGGTGAGCAGATGGCGGTTACTGAAGCTGTTGAAAATTATCTTGAGGCCATACTTGTCCTCAGCCGCAGACAGCCGGACGTGCATGCGGTGGACGTTTGCAATCATTTGGGGTATTCAAGGCCGACGCTTTCCGTCGCTATCAAGCAGATGAGAGAGGACGGTCTTATAAGCGTCAGCGGCGAAAATCATATAACCCTCACGGACACGGGAAGAACAATAGCCGAAAGGATATACGAAAGACACAATGTTATAGCGGCGATGCTTATCGGAATCGGCGTCAGCGAGGAAACCGCTTATTCGGACGCCTGCAAGATCGAGCACGACCTGAGCGACGAGACATTCGAGTGCGTTAAGGCTCATTTCAATAAATATATGAGTAAACAGGGTGAGAAGAACTGAAAATGAAATACGATATTCTTTTATTCGATCTTGACGGAACGCTTCTGGATTTTGACAGGAGCGAGACGGAAGCCTTTAAAAGGCTTATGTCCGAGAAGGGCGTGACCTATACGGACGGCCTGTTTAAGCTCTATAAGGAGGTCAACGGAGGCCTCTGGAGGGAATACGAAAAGGGCGAAATAGACATGGCTTTTCTTTTAAAAACAAGATTCAAAAGAACCATGGAAAGGATCGGCCTTGACATAGACGGCCTGCAATGGGAAAACCAATACCGCGGATATTTGGGAGAGTACGGATATATAATCGACGGAGCCGACGAGGTAGTTAAAAATCTGTCGGAGGGACGCCGTATTTTCGCCGTGACCAACGGAGTCGGCGACACGCAGATAAACAGGCTTAAAATCGCCGGTATGCTCGGTTATTTTGAGGAAGTTTTTATTTCCCAGGTCATCGGCCACCAGAAGCCGTCTTTGGAGTTTTTCGACTTTGTCATGTCCAAAATAAAGGGCTTTGACAGGAAAAGGGCTCTCATCATCGGGGACTCGCCGGTAACGGACATTCTCGGAGGAAAAAACGCCGGAATAGATACTTGCCTTGTTTCGCTCAACGGAAAGAAAAACGAGACGGACATCAAAAGCGATTATACGGTCGGAGCTTTGAGGGAGCTTTATGAAATTTGCGGATAAAAGGCCGTTGAGCGCGGTCTTTTTATTTTGTTTGGAGACGAAAGGAAGATATTTATGCGCATAGGCTCGGGATATGACGTCCACAGGCTTGTGGAAGGAAGGAAACTTATACTCGGCGGGGTGGATATACCGTATGAGAAAGGCCTTCTCGGCCATTCCGACGCGGACGTGCTCGTTCACGCCGTAATGGACGCCTTGCTTGGAGCTGCCGCCCTCGGCGATATTGGAAAGCATTTTCCGGACAGTGACGAGCGGTACAAAAATATTTCAAGTTTGCTGCTTTTGAGGGATGTTTCCCTCTTGCTTAAAGAAAGAGGATATACTACAATAAATATTGACGCTACGATAATAGCGCAAAGGCCGAAATTATCTCCGTATATAGAACAGATGGCAAAAAATATGGCCGATGTTTTGGAGATCCCGATTGGCTGTATAAATGTTAAGGCTACTACGGAAGAAGGATTAGGATTTACCGGAAGCGGTGACGGAATAGCGGCTCAGGCCGTTTGTTTAATAGCCGAGTCTTAAAATCCAGCCGCCGTAAATAGAATAAAGGAGAATAGTAAATGAAAATCTATAATACTCTTACAAGAAAAAAGGAAGAATTTGTTCCCATGGAGCCCGGAAAGGTAAAAATGTATGTCTGCGGCCCCACGGTCTATAACTATATCCATATCGGAAACGCGCGTCCCTACGTTGTTTTTGACACGGTAAGACGTTATCTTGAGCACAAGGGATATGAGGTGACATACGTTCAGAACTTCACCGACGTGGACGATAAGATAATAAAAAGAGCCAACGAGGAAAATTCCACGATGGAAAAAGTTTCCGAAAAATATATTGCCGAGGCTTTCCACGACGCCGACGGCCTCAACGTAAAGAGGGCTACCGTCCATCCCCGCGTCACTCAGGAAATGCCCGAAATAATCGAGATGATTCAGCAGCTCATTGACAAGGGCTTCGCCTATGTGGATAACGGAACCGTTTACTATGATACAAAGGTTTTCCCCGAATACGGAAAGCTGTCGAAGAAAAACCTTGACGAGCTCATCGCCGGAGCCAGCGAAAGAGTAACGGCCGACGAGGCGAAGAAAAACCCCACGGACTTCGTTCTCTGGAAACCCCGGAAACCCGGCGAGCCCAAATGGGAATCACCCTGGGGCGACGGAAGACCCGGCTGGCATATCGAATGTTCCGTTATGTCCAAAAAATATCTCGGAGAGACAATCGACATACATGCCGGCGGCGAGGATCTTATTTTCCCCCATCATGAAAACGAGATAGCCCAGAGCGAGGCCTGCAGCGGAAAGATTTTCGCCAAATACTGGATGCACAACGGATTTATTACCGTTGACAACGAGAAGATGTCTAAATCCGCAGGAAACTTCTTTACCGTAAGGGAAATCTCCGAAAAATTCCCCTATGAGGTAATAAGATTCTTCATTTTGAGCGGACATTACAGAATGCCCCTTAATTTCAGCGACACTCTTATGCAGGCAAGCCAGAACGGCCTTGAGAGGATCAAAAACAGCGCCGCTTCCCTTGAGTATTACATCAACAACTGCTCCGCCGAGACAAAGGCCGACGACGAGGAAAACTCAAAGGCTTTACAGGGATTCCTTACCCAGTTCGAGACGGCGATGGACGATGATTTCAATACGGCTGACGCTATTACGGCCATTTATGAGCTTGTAAAATTCATAAATGTAAAAGTAAAAGAAGAATTTTCAAAAAAATCGGCTGTTGAGGCCAAAAAACTCCTTGACGAGCTTTGCTCCGTTCTCGGAATACTCCAGCAGAAGGATGAAAAGGCCGAGGATCCCGAGACGGAAAAGATCGAGGCTCTTATCGCTAAGCGCGCCGAGGCGAAGAAGGCAAAGGATTTCGCCGCCGCCGACGCCATCAGGGACGAGCTCGCGGCCATGGGAATTACTATCAAGGACACTCGTCAGGGCGTTCAGTGGTTCAGAGGATAATTATGACGGAAAATTATTTTACGGAAGTGCTTGAAAAGGAATATAACGGGACGTCCCCGAGGGAGCTTTCGCCCCTTGTTCTGGCCTATATAGGCGACGCCGTATACGAGATGCTCGCCAGAACGAGGGTATTGTCCCTTGGGAACCGTCCTGTAAATAAAATGAATGCCGAGGCAAAGAAGATAGTCAATGCCAAAAGCCAGAGCGAAGCGTATTTCAAAATCAGGGACGCTTTAACGGAGGACGAGGCCGCCGTATTCAGAAGGGGAAGGAACGCCAATTCCTATACCCATCCGAAAAATATGGACATCAACGACTACAGACATGCCACGGGATTGGAGGCTTTGTTCGGATATCTTTATTTATCGGGACAAAACGAACGCATAACGGAGCTTTTCAGGCTAATATACAAGACGGATAAGGAGCTTTAAGGAGCGCAGGATATGGAACGACCATTTAATGAAAATCAGCTTGAAGGACGAAACGCCGTGCTTGAGGTGCTTAAAAGCGGCAGGGACATCGAAAAGATCATGATCCAGAAGGGCAATGTCGAGGGTACGGTACGCCGCATAGCCGGTATGGCCAAGGAAAGGGGCATAGTCGTACAGGAGGCCGCCAGACAGAAGCTGGACGAGATGAGCCAGACAAAAAATCATCAGGGCGTGATCGCCATCGTGTCCGAGCACGAGTACGCCGAGGTGGACGATATTTTACGCTCCGCCGCCGAAAAGGGCGAGAAGCCGTTTATTATAATACTTGACAATATTACGGATCCGCATAATCTTGGCGCGGTAATAAGAACGGCGGAGTGCGCCGGAGCCCACGGAGTCATCATTCCGAAACGCCGCAGCGTCGGTCTTACGGCCGTGGTCGGAAAAACATCCGCCGGAGCGCTTGAGTATATGCCCGTGGCGAGGGTCACGAATATAGCCAGAACCATTGAGGAGCTTAAAAAGCAGGGCGTATGGGTGGCCTGCGCCGATATGGACGGAGAGGATTATTACGACGCTTCCCTTGACGGAGCCATAGCTCTTGTCATCGGCTCCGAGGGCGAGGGAGTGAGCAGACTTGTGAAGGAGAAATGCGACTTTACGGTTTCCATACCTATGTACGGAAAAATATCGTCCCTTAACGCCTCCGTGGCCGGAGCGCTTCTTATGTACGAGGTCGTAAGACAGCGCAATTATAAGGATTAAGGGGTGTTCGCCATGCCGCTTAAAACATTTCTTATAGTGGACGGGTATAACATAATACACGCCTGGCCGGAGCTTGAGGATCTGACCGCCGTAAGCCTTGAAAGCGCGAGGGTCAAGCTGATGGATATTCTATCGAACTATCAGGGAATGACCGACGAGACGGTGATCGTTGTTTTTGACGGCTATCTTGTAAAAGGCAGCGAAGGCTCCGTCAGCGAGTACAATAACATATTCGTCGTCTATACAAAGGAAGCGGAGACCGCCGACCATTACATAGAAAAAACCGTTACAAACATACCGAAGGAATACAGGGTGAAGGTCGCCACCAACGACGGCCTGGAACAGACGATAATTATGGGCAAGGGCGCTATAAGGATCACCGCCAGGGAGCTCAAACTTCTTATCGAACAGGAAGAAAAATATATACGGCAGAATTATACGGAAAAACGTCCTGCGAAAAACAACATGCTCATGGACAACGTCGATGAGGAAACGCTTAAATGGCTTGAAATGATGCGCAGGAAAAAGGAGTGATCTCTTTTGGACGGGGAAGAAAACGAAATAAAACAGAGTGTCTCCGAAGGCGGCGACGCGGCTTTTAAAAATATGAGGGACGAGGAAATAATTTCTCTTGTGAAAGACGGCAGCATATCGGCCATGGATTTTATACTTGATAAATATAAGCCCCTTGTCAGGGCAAAATCAAGGACATATTTTCTTATAGGAGCCGACAGCGAGGACATAATACAGGAGGGCATGATAGGCCTGTATAAAGCGGTGAGGGATTTTAACCCGGACAAGCACGCTTCATTTAAGGCCTTTGCCGAGCTTTGTGTAAACAGGCAGATAATAACGGCGGTAAAAGCCGCCACAAGGCAGAAGCACCAGCCGCTGAACAATTATGTCTCTCTCAATAAACCGGCTTTCAACGACGATTCTCAGGAGACTTATCTTGACAATATAAAGGACGCGGATTTTTCCAATCCGGAAACCATGCTTATCGGCAGGGAAGCGAAGGCCGGAATAGAGCATCATCTTGAAAAAAATCTAAGCAATTTTGAAAATTCCGTGCTCAGCCTCTATCTTGACAATAAATCCTACGCCGAGATCTCAAAGATCACGGGAAAATCGGAGAAATCCATAGACAACGCCCTGCAAAGGGTAAAGAAAAAGCTGGAAAAATATCTTAAGGAAGCCTGAAGCGGAAGCCTTAAGTTAAAGCATAAAATGAAGCGTAAAGGGCGGCCGGGCAAAACGCCCGCGAATATGATTTATATATTTTTTTATATATAAAAATTTAAAAGCGATTAAAAAAATATTGACAATAAACCGTTGATTTAGTATAATACCTACTGCGTGCTAATGTGGCACAGTAGGTAGCGCAACGCCTTGGTAAGGCGTAGGTCGGCGGTTCGAGTCCGCTCATTAGCTTGTGCGAACACACCATAGAAATATGGTGTGTTTTTTATGTCCGGAGGCCTTTATTGGGACTGACGGCCAACACATTTTGTCCTATAACCCCATTTTGTCCTATAACCCTATAACTCGACTTTTTCGACACACAAAAAGCCCCGAATATCGGGGCTGCCAGCGTGTCGAAAAAGTCCTTCGGGACTTTTTCGAGTTTAAATTAAGGCAATAAATCCCTATTTCTGCGGAAAGCCCTGAACTTTGTCAGGGCGCAGAAATACGGGATTTTCCTCGGCGGAAATGAATTCCGCCTGCGGATTAAACTCGGGCCACCCTTTGTGTCCCGAACCCTTCCGCTCACAATGGATTAGTTTTTTGACAGTCTGAAGCCCCGAATATCGGGGCTCTTGTTTGATTTGATTTTATTAGTACGCTCTTCCCCAGTAAACCATATATTTTGCTTCCTTGCCGCAGCAGATGCATTTGTCTGAAAGATGCTCCTGCTCGAAGGGCATACATCTGGATGTGGCGCCGGTCTTTTCCTTGATGGCGTCCTCGCATGCGCGGTCTCCGCACCACATAGCCTTAACGAATCCGGGATTCTCGTTGAGATTTTTCTCGAATGTCTCCATATCCGTGGCTACGGTAGTCTTGGAGTCGCGTCTCTCCCTTGCCTTGATAAGGAGGTTCTTCTGGATGTCGTCAAGGAGCTTTTCGACCTCAGCCTCAAGATTATCCATTGAAACGGTGATTTTTTCTCCCGTGTCACGGCGGGCAAGAACTACCTGATTGTTCTCGATGTCCTTAGGGCCTACCTCAAGACGGACGGGAACGCCTTTCATCTCATACTCGCTGAACTTCCATCCGGGAGACTTGTCGCTGTCGTCGACCTTGACACGGAAGTTGGAAAGCCTGTCCTTAAGCTCTGCCGCCTTGTCAAGCACGCCTTCCTTCTGCATAGCGATGGGGATGATTACTACCTGAATGGGAGCGATTTTAGGAGGGAGCACAAGTCCGCTGTTGTCTCCGTGAACCATTATTATAGCGCCCATAAGACGGGTGGAAATTCCCCATGACGTCTGGTGAACGTATTTAAGCTCGTTGTTTTTATCCGTATACTGGATACCGAAGGCGTGGGCGAATCCGTCGCCGAAGTTGTGGGAAGTTCCGGACTGGAGAGCCTTTCCGTCGTGCATAAGGCTCTCGATTGTATATGTGGCCTTAGCTCCGGCAAAACGCTCTTTCTCGGTTTTTTGTCCCTTTATTACGGGGATGGCGAGGACGTTCTCGCAGAAATCGGCGTAAAGATTGAGCATCCTTATCGTCTCGGCCTCGGCCTCTTCCGCCGTGGCGTGAGCCGTATGGCCTTCCTGCCAGAGGAACTCTGTCGTTCTTAAGAACGGTCTTGTGGTCTTTTCCCATCTGACAACGGAACACCACTGATTATAGAGCTTGGGAAGATCCCTGTATGAATGTATTATATTTTTATAATGGTCGCAGAAAAGCGTCTCTGATGTAGGTCTTACGCAAAGCCTTTCCGTAAGCTCCTGGTCTCCTCCGTGCGTTACCCAAGCAACCTCCGGAGCGAATCCCTCTACATGATCCTTTTCCTTCTGGAGAAGGCTCTCGGGGATGAATACGGGCATATATACGTTTTCGTGTCCCGTCTCCTTAAATCTCTTGTCAACCTGCTTCTGAATAAGCTCCCATATGGCGTAGCCGTAGGGCCTTATTATCATACAGCCCCTGACGCTGGAATAATCGACAAGATCGGCCTTTATGACCACGTCGGTATACCACTGGGGAAAATCGACCTCCATGTCCGTGATGGACTCAACAAACTTCTTATCCTTTGCCATTTTGTTTCTCCTTTCGATAAAAATAAAAAAACCCTGTTCCCCGCGTAAAGGGACCAAGGTTATTGGCGGTGCCACCCAATTTGACGCAAAAGCGTCCTCTTAAAATCGTTAACGCCGAAAACGCCGCGGCTTTTTACTTCGCGGAACTCGAGGGGCAGGTTCGATATATATGTTTAAAGACTTTCACCGTCCGCCTTCTCTCTGAAAAACAAAATAATATCTACTAATCCCTGTCATAGTCTTTGTACAAGTGATATAATAATCCATTGAGAGACAAAATGTCAAGGTTTTTAATCAAAACACGGTTTTATAAAATTTGATAATCTAAATCAGTCTATGGAGGTAACTATGAAAGATCAGAGATTGGAAAAGCTCGCCAAGGTGCTTGTCGAATATTCCACCGGCGTAAAGCCCGGCGACAATGTATGCGTATCCGGGGAGGACAGCGCCATACCGTTTATAAAGGAGGTCGCAAAGCAGGCCATACTTGCCGGCGGAAACGTAAAGTGGTTCGTGGATATGCCGGAGCTTGACGAGTTTTTATTGAAAAACGGCAGACCGGAGCAGATAGAGCAGCCAAACTACCGCTTCGGGGAATGCGCCCGAGCCGACGTATGGATAAGCGCCTGGGGCACGGACAACGTAAGCACGCTTTCGTCCATTGACGGAGACACGCTCAAAAGGAGAAGGCTGGCGAACTCCGAAAACAGAAAAATTTACAACACCCGCTCCGGAAACGGGGAGCTTAGATGGTGCGGAACCCAGTTTCCTTTAAACGGCGACGCCCAGTATGCGGGAATGAGCCTCGACGAGTACGAGGACTTTGTTTACGGCGCCGGATTCATAGACAGGGACGATCCCGTGGCGGAATGGAAAAAAATGTCCGAGTACCAGCAGAAATGGGCGGATCGTCTCAATAAAGTTTCCGAGCTTGAGATTTTCTCAGAAAATACCCATATAACCCTTTCCGTAAAGGACAGAAAATGGATCAACTGCTGCGGAAACGAGAATTTCCCGGACGGAGAGATATTCACCTCTCCCGTTGAGGATTCCGTAAACGGATATATCACTTTCAGCTATCCGGCACTGATGAACGGAAACGAGTTCAAAAACGTGAGGCTGGAATTCGAGAACGGAAAAATAATAAAGGCGTCCTGCGACGATGAGCAGATGACCCAAAAGCTCTTGACCTATATAGATACGGACGAGGGCTCCAGGTTCCTCGGCGAGGTGGCCTTCGGCACAAACTACGGCATAAAGCGTTTCAGCAGGAACATACTCTTTGACGAGAAGATAGGCGGCACCATGCATATGGCTCTGGGCGCCGGATTCCCCGAGGCAGGCGGAAAAAATGACTCCGCCATCCACTGGGATATGATAAACGATATGACCAAATGCGGCAGGGTTTTGGCCGACGGCGTTGTCATATACGAGAACGGACGATTCAAAGACGAGCTTTTGTAAATAATTGCCGAACATTAAAACTATAAAATGACATAAAAATTCCCCCGGAGGATCTATCATCTGATATATCTTATGGGGGAATTTTTTTGACTGTATATGTAGATGTTTTATTCGCCGCGAATCTTCTTATGGACGCCGTGCTGCTCTGGGCGGCGGGGATGCTGCTCAGGGAAAGGATACGCCTAAAAAACATACTGCTCGGAGCGGCGGCCGGGTCTCTTATATACATACTGTCTCTGTTTTTTCCCTACAGGGGGACGCTGGGGCAGGTATCGCTTACGGTATTTTCCGTCGCCCTATCGGTCACGGCGGCGTTCAGGCCGAAATCGGCGGCAAGGCTGTTTCAGCTTACGCTTATGACGGTCATACTCGCCTTCGCCGCTTCGGGAACGGTGTTTTCCCTTATGGTGCTGAAGGCGTACTCATCCTTTGGCCAGGCGGCGGATGGCATAGCGGAAGCGTTTTCATACAGGCTGCTTGTTGCTTTTTCCGCGGTATTTTACATAGGAATAAAACTCGGGAAAAAATGGTTTTCAAAAATCATCCGTGGGCGAAGCGAATATTTTGATATAAAGCTGTATATGGGAGACAGCATGGCGGAGGTGCGGGCTCTGGCCGATACGGGAAATTCCCTGAGAGACTCGCTGAGCGGAGGGGGTGTCGTCATAGCGGAATACGAAGCAATAAAATCCATTCTGCCGGACATTCGGCCGGAAGGGGATGACAGCGTCCGTCTTTTTGAAGCGTTCGCCGAAACGGATATACGAAACCGTCTCAGGCTTATACCGTTCAAAAGCATAGGAGAAAAAAACGGGCTTTTGCTCGGCATAAAAACCGACGTGGCGCGAATAGACGTCCCGGGACAGGGAAAGCTGGAAAAAAAGGACGTCATTGTATGCGTTTATATGGGAAAGCTGGACAACGGCGGCAGATTCAGCGCGATCATAAATTATGAAATAATTTTATAAGGAAGTGTATGTATGATTTATTTGAAATTTTTAATGCTCAGGATAAAAAATTTCTTGGTTTTCAAATTCGGCGGAAGGGGAGACATATATTACATAGGCGGAAGCGACACTTTCCCTCCGCCTCTTTCCCCGGGAGAGGAACAGACCGTCCTTGACGAGCTCGGCGGAGAAAGGGACATCGAGGCGAAATCCATACTTATAGAGAGAAATCTGCGCCTTGTTGTATACATAGCCAGAAAATTTGAAAATACGGGCATAAATATCGAGGATCTCATATCCATAGGCACCATCGGCCTTATAAAGGCTATAAATACGTTTAAGCCGGAAAAGAAAATAAAGCTGGCAACCTATGCTTCAAGATGCATAGAAAATGAGATACTTATGTATTTAAGACGAAATAACAAAACAAGAACCGAGGTCTCCATCGACGAGCCGCTCAATGTCGACTGGGAGGGCAACGAGCTGCTTTTGTCGGATATACTCGGAACCGATCCGGACGTCATATATAAGGACATAGAAGACGAGGTGGACCGCTCGCTGCTTCGCAGGGCTCTGTCCAAGCTGAGCGAAAGGGAGAGGAAAATAATAAACCTCAGATTCGGCATAAACAGCGGAGGAAAAGAAAAGACGCAGAAAGAGGTCGCCGATATGCTCGGCATATCGCAGTCATACATATCAAGGCTGGAGAAGAAAATAATATCCCGGCTTAAAAAAGAGATGAGCAGGTTTTCGTGAAAGATTCTTTTATAAAAAATATTTGTATGACAACATTATAATTACGCTTATAGGCATATTTGTTCATTAAAGTTAAAATATAACATTAGGTATAACATTAGATACAACATAAATATAATAAAAATGCGCCGCCGGGTGATTTTAATGCGAAAATACCCCCAAACGGCCGCGCTGCGGACCTAAAACGGGCGGTATGATATATTTTACTACGGAAAATAAGCGCGATAATAATATGCATAATTATGTAGACAGAACAAACGCCGTATATGCAAATTTTTTGATATAAAGTTGTAATTGCGTCTTTTTTTGTACAATTAAAATATTAAAAAGAAATCATTGCTGTAATATTTAGCTAAAAACATTGACATTTTATAGTCTATACTATAAAATATAGTCATAGTCGATGGTAAAAAAATCTTTTGCCCGGCTAATCGTAGCAGTTTGTTGTTAATATTTAAAAGAAAGGGAGAAAAGGTATGAAGAAATTTATTTCATTGGCCCTCGCTTCTGTTATGGTTGTTGCTATGGCGGCTGGATGCTCGTCATCAACTACTGAGGAAACAACTCAGGAAACCGAAACAACGGAAGAGGGCACAGGCGAAGAAGGAAAAGTTTATAACGTATGTAACCTGGTAAACGGTAACCTTGGCGACAAGTCATTCTTTGACTCTTGTGAAGCAGGTCTTGCCGAGCTTCAGGAAGCCGGACGTATTACCTATCAGACAATCGAGATGGGCGGTTCTACGGAAGACCAGGCAAAATGGCAGAGCTACCTTGAGGAAGTTTCAGCTTCAGGCGAGTACGACATAATCATCTGCGGTACATACCAGATGCCTGACTACCTTAAGAATGTCGCTGAGTCATATCCTGATCAGAAATACATCATCTATGACGATACGACTTACACGCTTCCCAACGTCCTTAATCTCAGCTACAAACAGAACGACCTTGGATACCTTGTAGGAGTATTCGCGGGATCAATGACAAAAGAAACATCATATCCCAACATCAACGAGGACAATGTTATCGGATTTGTCGGCGGTGTTGACAGCCCCGTTATCAACGACTTCTTATACGGATACATCCTTGGAGCTCAGTCAGTTAACCCCGATATCAAGGTTGACACAAGATATGTAGGAAACTACATTGATCCCGCCAAAGGAAAAGAGCTTGCCGAGTCTATGATCAACGACAACAACTGCGATATCGTTTGGGGATGCGCAGGTAACTCCGGAAACGGCGCCGCAGAGGCTGCTCAGGAGACCGGAAAAGCATACTTCATCGGCGTAGACTCCGACCAGGAGCTCACATTCTCAGAAGAGCTTGCTGCTATCACATTAACATCAGGCCTTAAGAATATTGACCAGTCACTTGTATGGGTATTTGACGAGCTTGACGCCGGAAACGAATACTGGGGACAGCATGTAACCCTTGGTATCAATGAAGGCGGAGTTGGCATCGTTACGGATAAAAACTTCACATCAACTCCTCAGGCTGTTCAGGACGCTGTAAACAAGGCTATTGAAGACGTATCTTCAGGCGCTGTACAGGTTCCTACGGCTATCGGTGATGAGACAGGCGCAGCTGAGCAGTTAAGAGAATCAGTTAAACCTTAATTGATTTTGTGCGAACAGAATAAGGGGAGCAAAAGCTCCCCTTTATTTTTTATAAAAAGGCGTATTGCAAACGGACAGCCGAAAATATTTTCTGGATTTTTTTGTTTTAAAGCGCGAAATTCGCCGTAAGATTTTTGTTTGCCTTCGTCTTTTTTGTCGTATCTTGAAAAGGCTTTTTATTGCGGGTCGATAACAGGTCGTTTGAAGGTACGATCAGCGATATATGGCCGTTAAAGCGACGGCTGCGGCGCCATCCGGAAAACCGCCTATGAGCGCGGGCGGGATTTTTGGGGCTTTGGCGGCGCAAAAGGAGATCAGGCGGCTGAATACGCTTCGGTTTAAAATTATGGGAGGTAGGGAGGTCTTTATTTATGCCGGATAATGAATATGTTGTTCAAATGAAAGGGATAACAAAGGTTTATCCAAACGGAATAGCGGCTAATCAAGGCGTTGACTTCAATGTCAAAAAAGGCGAGATACATGCCCTGATGGGCGAAAACGGAGCCGGAAAATCAACGCTTATGAAGATGCTGTTCGGACTTGAGCAGCCCACTGAAGGCGAAATTTATGTTAATGGCGAGAAGGTAAATCTTACTTCTCCGACGGTCGCGATTTCAAAGGGAATAGGAATGGTGCATCAGCATTTCATGCTCGTGCCAAGTCTGACGGTGGCCGAAAATATGGTTCTTGGTATGGAACCGAAAAGCAATGGATTTATAGATTACAAAAAGGCCGTTCAGATCACGGAGGAATTTTCCGAAAAATACAATCTTCCCGTTGACTCGAACGCCAAAGTAAGGGATATTCCCGTCGGAATGAAACAGAAGGTCGAAATTCTAAAGGCGCTTGTAAGAGGAGCTAAGATCCTTATACTGGATGAGCCTACGGCGGTTCTTACTACCCAGGAGACTTCGGAACTTTTCAAGGAGCTTATCAATCTTAAAAACCAGGGACATACCGTTATTTTCATTTCCCATAAGCTCAACGAGATCATGGAGATCACGGACAGGCTCACCATCATGCGCGGCGGAAAATCCATGGGCGTTTACAACACCGCAGAAACAACAAAAGAAGAGATCTCAAGGCTTATGGTCGGACGTGACGTTGTACTTACGGTGGAAAAGGAAAAGGCTAAGCCCACGGATGTGGTATTAAAGGTCAGAAATCTTGACTATACCAACGGATGGAACAAAAAAATGCTCGACAATCTGTCCTTTGACGTAAGAAGGGGCGAAATACTCGGCGTTGCCGGCGTTGAGGGAAACGGCCAGCGAGAGCTTGTCGATATGCTCTTCAACCTTAATATTCCGGACGGAGGAACGGCCACGGTAAACGGTCAGAACATCCTTGGAGTATCCCAGAGAAAAATAAGGGATATGGGCGTTTCGCTTATTCCCGAGGACCGTATGACTTTCGGAATCGCATCATCCGGAACGATCGAGGAAAACCTTATGAGCGACAGATGCGCCAAAAAGGAATACAACAACGGCCCGCTTTTCAATATGAAAAACATGCACAGAGACAGCGACGCGCTCATAGAGGATTACACTGTGCTCTGTAAGTCAAGGAACCAGCAGGTTGGAATGCTTTCCGGAGGAAACATACAGAAAGTCGTAGTCGCGAGGGAATTTTCCAGCGAGCCCGGACTTATAATAGCCGACCAGCCTACCCGAGGAATAGACGTCGGCGCTACCGAATTCATCAGAAAGAAACTTGTACAGCTCAGCCGTGAGGGAGCGGCGGTGCTTCTTGTTTCCGCCGACCTTAACGAGGTTATGGAGCTTTCCGACAGCCTTATCGTTATGGTAAACGGAAAAATAGCCGCTTATTTTGAGGACACTTCGGTTCTTGACGACACGATCATGGGTGAGTATATGCTCGGACTCAAACAGCAGTCCGATGAAGAAATAAGGAGGGTTCAGCATGGAGAATAAGCATTTGATGGCCTTTGAATTGTTCCGCGGCCTTGTGGCTATCCTGATTGCTGTCGCTGTCGCGTTCATATTCATTATTTTATGTGCGGAGGATCCCGGAGAGGCGCTGAACTGTCTTTTGATAAGACCCGTCGTATCCAACGGAGCTTTAAACACAAGATCTATTTTTACCATACTTGGCAGAACTACTCCGATAATATTTACCGGTCTTGCCATCTGCATAATGTTCTCGGCTAACCAGTTCAACCTTGGAGCCGAGGGAGTTACAATGCTCGGCGGATTTATCGGATCCCTTGTGGCTATATATCTTCCCATGGCTGCCGGAGTTCATACGTTTGTCGCCGTTATCATAGCAGCCATATCAGGCGGTATCGTAATGCTCGTTCCGGCCCTTGCCAAGGTAAAGCTCAAAGCGAGTGAAATGGTTATATCGCTTATGATGAACTATGTAATACTTAACATCGTTCTTCATTTCCTTAACAACGTCTTTGCCGACAGATCAAAGGGCGCCACGCAGACATTCCCCTTTGAGCTTACGGCTAAGGTAGGCACGGTTGTTGAGGGCACGGAGCTTACATACGGATTCTTTATAGCTGTCATAGTAACGATATTTGTCGGCATATTTATGTTCCGCACCCGCTGGGGATATGCCATAAGGATGATCGGTATAAACGAGTCATTCTCAAAATACTCAGGAATCAAAGTCGGAACAATAATCGTCGTTTCACAGATCATCGGCGGTCTCCTTTCCGGAGCGGGCGGAGCTATCGAGGTGCTTGGACGAGAGACCACGTTCCGCTGGCTTGATCTTCCCGGATACGGCTGGACGGGAGTTACGGTTGCCATACTCGCTAAAAACAACCCGCTTCTCGTACCGCTGGCGGCGATATTCATCGCTTATCTTAACAGGGGCTGCGAGCTTATGTCCATCTACGCAGGTGTTCCCGCGGAAATGATCGACATTATCCAGGCGGTTATATTCCTCTTCTTCGCGGCCGAACAGTTCCTTTCAAGATATCGTCAGAAACTTGTCGTTAAGGAAGTCAAAAACGAATTGAACGAAAAAGCCAAATCTCAGATGAAAGGGGAGAACGCATAATGTTAGAGCAGATATTTGATATGATATTTACTGCGAGCTTCGGATATTCCATAATCCGTATCACATCCCCGATCCTGTTCGCGGCTCTCGCTTCGGTCGTTGCCGAAAAGGCCGGAGTTACAAACATAGGTCTTGAGGGAACGATGATGTTCTCGTCGCTTTTCGGCGCGCTGTTCGCTTACTGGACAAACAACTGGTTTGTCGGAGTGCTTGGCGCCATAGCCGTCGGAATATTGATAGCTCTTATAATCGGCATATTCGCCCTTAAACTTAAGACGGATATAATCCTTGCCGGTACAGCCATAAACATAGCCGGTTCCGGAGGCACCATATTCTTCCTCTATCTCTTTACGGGACTCAGAGGAAATACGGCCAGCCTTACGACTCCCCAGATGCTTACTCCAAAAATCGACATTCCCCTTATAAAGGATATACCGGTTGTCGGAAGCATTTTCTCGGGACATTCGATACTTACATACGTTTCTTTCCTGCTTGTTATCGTTGTATGGGTACTGCTTTATAAAACGGCTCTCGGACTTCGTATCCGCGCCGTGGGCGAGAACAGCAACGCCGCCGATTCCGTAGGAGTCAGCGTCCTTAAAACACAGTATATCGCCCTTATGATATCCGGAGCTCTCGCCGGCATAGGCGGAGCCTATATGTCAATGTATTACTCACAGAGCTGGAACACCGGTATCGTAGCCGGACGTGGCTTCATAGCCCTCGCGGCTCAGGCAATGGGACAGGGAGAACCGGTCGGAGCGATGCTTTCGTCTCTGCTTTTCGGATTCGCCAGCGCCCTTGGAAACAAGATGGAGGGTCTTCCCGGATTCTCGTCATATCTTGTCGCGGCCATTCCTTACGCCGTTACGATCATCGGTCTTGTGATCTACGCTGTCACGCAGCTTAAGAAACTCAGAAAGAAATCATAATATTTTAGTGTCAGCTTATTAGGAGGTTAGGGTAAATGAAAAAAATACCTGTCATTCTTGATGGCGACCCCGGACATGATGACGCTATAGCATGGGTGCTGGCTAACGCCAGCACTATGCTTGATATAAAGGCTGTCACATCGGTCTGCGGAAACCAGACAATGGAAAAAACCACATATAACGCCCTTAGGATATGCACGCTTATAGGACTTAATGTTCCCGTAGCCAAGGGAAGGGTAACGCCCCTCATAAAGGACCCCATGGTCGCGCCAAACGTGCATGGCCAGTCCGGCCTTGACGGCCCCAAACTGCCGGAGCCTGCCTTTGAGGTTTCGGATATGGACGCCGTTACGCTTATGGCAAAGGTGCTTGAGGAAAGCGAGGAGCCTGTCACTCTCATACCCACCGGCCCCCTTACGAACGTGGCCGTTCTTTTTCTCGCCCATCCCGAGCTTAAGAGCAAAATAGAGCACATATATATCATGGGCGGAGGCATACATCACGGAAACTGGGCTCCCGCGGCGGAATTTAATATTCAGGTAGACCCCGAGGCGGCGGACATCGTTTTCAGGGGCGGAGTGCCTATCACCATGGCCGGCCTTGACGTTACGGAGAAAGCTCAGATCTATCCCGAGGAATTTGATATAATAAGAAATCTCGGCAACCCCGTGGCAAAAACTGTTGCCGAATGGTTTGATTTCTTTTTCCGGTACCATAAGTCCATGCAGTCGAAGGAATATAAGGGAGCGGCCGTTCACGACGCCGTTGCCGTAGCGAGCCTCATACATCCGGAAATATTTGAATACAAGGATATGTATGTGGAGGTCGAGACCGAGGGAGAATACTGCCCCGGAGCGACCATCGGAGACATAAAGGGACGTCTTGGCAAGAAGCCCAATGTGCGCGTGCTTTGGGATCTGGACAGGGACGCCTTTGCCAAAATACTTATTGATGCCTGCTCGAGCTATGGGGAGGTGGCAAAATGATGAACAAGTTGCCTGTATTTATTGACTGCGATCCGGGCGTCGATGACATAATCGCGCTGCTCCTCGGAATGAATATGCCCGAGCTTGACATAGTCGGCATAAGCACTCTCTGCGGAAATGTGGAGGCTTCAAAAACATACGTCAACGCCCTTAAAACCGTCGGAGTCGCCGGAAAGAACATTCCCGTTTATAAAGGAGCCGAAACTCCTATGACCCGTGAGCTTTATACGGCTAAAGACGTTCACGGCAACGACGGTATGGCAGGACTTTCGGACACCATCGCTGCGCCGGACGTCAGCGAGGAAAAGGAAAAGGCTTGGGACGCCATTTACAGGGAAGCGAAAAAATATAACGGAGAGCTTACTCTTGTGGCGGTAGGCCCCATGACAAACGTGGCCATCGCTTTAGCGAAATACAAGGAGCTGGCTTCACTGCTCAAACAGATCGTCATAATGGGCGGTTCGGCGGCATACGGAAACGTCACTCCCGCGGCTGAGTTTAACATTTATGTCGATCCCGAGGCGGCTGATGTGCTTTTTAAATCTGGAGCGAATATCGTTATGTTTGGCCTTGACGTTACGGAGCAGGCCGTCCTTCTTCCCGAAGAGATAGAAAAAATAGGGCAGATGACGTCTCCCCAGGCTAAATTCTGCTACTCCATCCTCAAAAACACGGAGGATTTTTACCTGAGCAAGGGATTTGCCGGAAACTGCATGCATGACCCCTGCACGGTAATGTATCTCGCTTATCCGGAGCTTTTCAGCGGAAAGAAAGCCGGAGTCTGTGTCGAGACGAAGGCCAGAATAACAAGGGGCAAGACCGTATGCGATATGTTTACGGACGTAAAATTCGGTTTTGAGAACGCTCTTGTTATGATGGACGTCAACAGGGACGGATTCGGCGAAAAAATAATCGAAATAATGAGCAGATATTGACATACACAAAAATAAGGGAAGCAGTAAAAACGCTTCCCTTAAATTTTAGGCTTGAATGATCCAAAGCAAGATGCAAGGATAGTTTATTTTCCGGCCTTATCCAGCTTCACAAAAGCCTCAAGGGCGGTCAGGATCTCGTTCCTTTCGCCTGTCATGGCAAGGCTTTCTCCGTCGGCGTAATTGCTTATGCTGTCGAAGGTGTCCTCTCCGCAGGCAACGACGTTATTAAGTATGGAAGCCGTTTTTACGCCTCTGAGCATACCGACGGTAAAGAGAGCAGACGTTTCCATATCGCTGCCGAGGACTCCTCTTTTAGCCCAGAAAGCGTTTATCTCGTCCTCGTCGTCTATATAGAAGCTGTCATGGCTTCTGGCAAGTCCGATATGGAAGGGAAAACCGTTTTCCTTGGCGGCCTCGATACAGCAATTCAAAAGGAACGTATCCGGCACGGCGGGATATTTAAGATTGACATAGGTCTGGGAAGCTCCGTCGTCTCGCACCGCGGCGCTGACGATAACAAGGTCGCCGACCTTTATGAATGGCTGGACGGCTCCGCAGCTTCCGATTCTTATCATGGCCTCTACGCCGATATTTTTAAGTTCCTCAACGGCGATGGCCGTGGAAGCTCCGCCCATACCCGTGGAAATCGCCAAAATCTTGACTCCTTTATAATACCCTGTCATACAACGGTACTCCCTGTTGAAGCCGATCTCCTCGGCGTTTTCCAAAAAAGGAGCTATCCTGTCAAGTCTGGCTGGGTCTCCCGGCATTATGGCGTATTTGACGTTCAAGTCTTCGCTTAATCTTATATGTGCCTGCAATTCGCTCATAAAAAACCCTCCTTTGTTGTTAAGCGCAAAAGCGCCTGTTCGTTATAACCAGCATATAACAAAATACGGCTTATATCAATACATTGATTGACAAACTTTGATTATGGGCGGATAATAATAGAAGCGAAAAATTTATCATTGGGAGTAAGTTATAATGGGTATCGTTTATTTATTTTTATCCGGAATTTTTAACAGCATAATGGTTTCCTTCAACGGACAGCTCGGAAATTACCATTCGCTTTTCGTTGTGACATTCATTGTGCACGTCATAGCGGCAATAATACTTTTTATATATATTCCGCTTGTCCAGAAAAAAAAGATAAAGCTGACGGGAGTCCCTCTTTACGTTTATACGGTCGGTATTCTCGGCGTCACCATCGTCGCGGCGAGCAGCTGGTGTACGGGCGCCATCGGAGCGACGGCTGTTATGTCCCTCTCCGTCACGGGACAGATGGTATGCTCGGCTGTTTTTGACCATTACGGATTTTTCGGCGTCAAAAAGATACCGTTCAAAAAGGAACAGATACCGGCGTACATACTTGTTGTTATAGGAATAATGCTTGTTATAAACGGATAAGGAGGATAATGATGGCTGCTTATATTTTTGTGGCGGTTTTGCTTGGGGTTTTAAATGTATTCAATAAAATGGTAAACGTGAAGGCTTCCGAATACTTAGGAAACACAAACGGCACGCTCATAAACTATTTTGAGGCGTCGATAATTTCCCTTGTCATTCTTCTGGCGCTCGGAGAAGCCCATGAGCTTACGCCTTCGTTCGTAAAAAACGTGCCCTCCTATCTTTATCTGGGCAGCGTGACCGGACTTATAGCTCTTATTTTCCTTGTCATAGGAACGAAAAAATCCACTGTAATGGTATCTACCATTGTCGTGCTTATAGGACAGCTTGTTACGTCCATAGTCCTTGACTGCATATTTTTCAACGAGAATTTCAGCCCTCTGAAGTTGCTTGGCATACTCTTTGTAATAGCCGGAATGGCCTTCAGGGAAAAAATAATCAAAAAATCCGAAAACGCCGACGCGTGAAATGAAAAGGGGTGCAAGACATGAAGATTTTGAATATCGGTTCTCTTAATGTCGATTATGTGTATAAGGTCGACAAATTCCTCCTTCCCGGCGAAACGAAAAGCTCTCTTTCGCTGAACAAATACTGCGGAGGAAAGGGACTCAATCAGTCAATAGCCGCGGCCAAAGCCGGCAACGAGGTATGCCATGCGGCGGTTTTGGGCGTTGGCGGCGAAATGCTTAAGGAAGCCCTCGACAAAAACGGGGTGGACACGGGTATGATACAAGAAAGCGCGGACACCTGCGGACATGCCATCATACAGGTGGACGAAAAAGGGCAGAACTGTATTTTGCTTTACGGAGGCACCAACAGGGCGCTTACAAAGGAGTTTATAGACAACGCTCTTGACAGCTTCGGAAATAACGGCCTTGTGCTTTTGCAAAACGAAACGAATCTTGTAGGATATATAATAGAGCGTGCCGCCGAAAAAGGGCTTATGGTGGCGCTGAACGCGGCTCCGGCCAACGACGACGTGCTTGGCTATCCCATAGATAAACTGACATGGCTTATCGTCAACGAGGTAGAAGGCAAACAGATTGCAGGATGCGAAAGCGACGACGATATAATAGAGGCGCTCAGGGCTAAATATCCAAACTGTAAAATACTTCTTACCCTCGGCTCAAGGGGAGCATGTTGCTATGACGGCAGCAAACTCTACACCATAGGCTGCCATAAGGTCGACGTGGTCGACACAACGGCGGCCGGTGACACGTTTACGGGATATTTCCTTTACGGCGTGCTAAACGGATATTCCATGGAGGAATGTCTTAGGATGGCTACGACGGCCAGCGCCGTCTGCGTAGGCAGAAACGGAGCGTCCGATTCCGTTCCGCTTAAAAGCGAAATAGACGATATTATTAAAAACAATAAATACGGCAGGCTTGAGGTCGCCGTAAAAGATATGTGAGGTGCTGTAGTATTATGAAAAAGGTATTATTTGTAAACTGCTGTATCAGAAGGGAACAATCAAGATCGCTGAAACTGGCAAAAAAGTTTCTGGATGCCCTTGACCCAAAGGAATATGAGACAGAGGAGCTTTGCCTTATGGACGAGCCCCTTGAATATTTCAAGGACAGCTTTTTCGCCCAGAGAGAAAGGCTGCTTGCCGAAAAGAAGTTTGATCATCCGAGATTCAGATACGCTTGGCAGTTCAAAGATGCCGATAAGATAGTTGTCGCCGCTCCGTTCTGGGATCTTAGTTTTCCCGCCCTGCTTAAGGTATATATAGAAAATATAAGCGTGGACGGAATAACATTCGGCTATAACGAAAACGGCCCCATAGGCTTATGCAAGGCTGATAAACTCGTATTTGTGACAACAAGGGGAGGCTGCTATGCCAGCTCTAATCTTGAGCTTGGAGCCAAATATATGGAAGCGCTCTGCGAATTTTTCGGAATAGATAAATTCGAGTGCGTCTGCGCCGAGGGAATAGATATTTACGGCGCCGACGTCGAGGGAATTATGGGCGAGGCGGAGGAACAGGCAAGAAAAATCGCCGCCGAATTTTAACGAAAATATATTTTGCGGACAAAACCGAAAACAGAAAGGAATGATTGATATGGCTGAAACAATGAAAGCCTTAGTATATAAGGGACACGAGAAGATCGTTCTCGAGGACAGGCCCATGCCCGTAATCAAGGACGAGAGGGACGCCATCGTTAAAGTTACTCTTTCAACGATATGCTCCAGCGACCTGCATATTCTTCACGGAACGGTTCCCAGAGCCAACGAGGACATCGTTCTCGGACACGAGTTCGTGGGAGAGGTCGTTGAGACGGGAAGCGCCGTAAAGAAATTCAAAAAGGGCGACAGGGTGTCCGTAAGCGTTGAGACATTCTGCGGAACATGCTTCTTCTGCCGCAACGGATACGTCAACAACTGCGTTGAGGGCGGATGGGAGCTTGGATGCAGGATAGACGGATGCCAGGCCGAGTATGTGCGTGTGCCTATCGCTGATATGGGTATGACGCTTATTCCAGACGACGTAAAGGACGAGGACGCTCTTTTTAACGGTGACATACTTGCCACGGGATACTGGGCCGCTTCGATAGGAGAGCTTAAGCCCGCGGACACAGTCGTTGTAATAGGAGCGGGCCCCACCGGACTGTGTACTCTTATGAGCGTAAAGCTCTACAGCCCTTCAAAGGTCATCCTCATTGACGTTAACGATTTCAGGCTCAATCTCGCCAAGGAGCAGGGCCTTGCCGACATTATAATCAACTCATCAAAGGAAGATCCCCTCGAGAGGATAATGAAAGAGACAAACGGCAGGGGAGCGGACAGAGTTTTTGAGGTGGCCGGACTTAAATCCACTTTCCGGCTCGCTTGGCAGGCGGCAAGGCCGAACGCCATCGTCGTTGTAGTCGCTCTTTACGCCGAGCCGCAGGAGATACCTCTCCAGCTTATGTACGGCAAAAATCTTACATTCAAGACCGGCGGCGTTGACGGAAACTCCGAATACGCCGATCAGATAATGAAGCTCATTCAGACAAAGCAGATCGACACAAGCTGCCTTATTACACATAAGGCTCCTCTTAACGATGTTATGCGCGGATACGAGGTATTTGAAAACAAGATCGACAACTGCGTAAAATGGGTCATCACTCCATATGAAAGATAAGCCGTAATATTTTGAAATAATATAGAACTTCATACACGGTATAAAAATTACCTTCCGGGGCAAAATTAGACTATCAGCTTCGGGAGGTATTTTTTTAAATATGTCTGACTGCTGTTTGATGTATACAATACGTTTTACAGGAGTGAACCGATTTGGGATATAAAGGCAAGGTAGAAATAACCGGCGTTAATACCGCGAAAATAGAAGTTCTGAAAAAGGAGGAAGCCCTTGAGCTGTTCAAAAAAGCGAGAGAAGGCGACAGCGAGGCAAGGCAAAGGCTTATAAACGGCAATCTCAGGCTTGTTTTAAGCATAATAAAGCGTTTCGATTACAAAAACGAATCCATAGACGACCTGTTTCAGGTGGGATGCATCGGCCTTATAAAGGGCATTGATAATTTTGACACTTCATTGAACGTGCTGCCCTCAACCTATCTTGTTCCTATGATAATAGGGGAAATAAGGCGGTACCTGCGTGACAACAACTTCATAAGGGTCAGCCGCTCGCTGAGAGACACGGCCTACAAGGCTTTGCAGGTAAAAGAAAGGCTTACTCTCTCCAATTCCAGGGAACCGACTATAGAGGAGATAGCCAAGGAGCTTGATATGAGCCCGGAGGACGTTACGGAGGCGCTTGAGGCTGTTCAGGAACCGGTATCCCTTTATGAGCCGGTGTATCATAACGACGGCGACACCCTCTATGTTATGGATCAGATGAGCGACGACAAGGAGTCGGACAGCAGCTGGCTTGACAATATTTCTCTTAACGAAGCCATGGAAAAGCTCACCGACAGGGAAAAAAAGATACTTACGCTGAGATTTTTTGAGGGAAAGACACAGATGGAAGTATCGGACGAAATAGGCATTTCCCAGGCTCAGGTAAGCAGGCTGGAAAAGGGCGCCTTGACAAGAATGAGAAAATACGTTTAAAATTTTTGGCAAAACGGCCGAGGGCAAAAAATATTAATTTTGGACTTAAGCTCAAAAAATAAATTTTTTGTTTTACTTTTCTCCAATATTTGCTATAATCAATTTGTATATGCAAATTTTTAAAGCGGGTTGATATTATGGCAGATTCAAATATGACTAAAAAAGCCCTTGCTTCGGCCTTGAAGGAATTGATGAAAACTGTTCCGTTCTCAAAAATAAGCGTAGGCGATATATGCAATATGTGCGAGATGAACAGGAAGAGCTTTTATTATCATTTTAAGGATAAATATGATCTTATAAACTGGATATACACTTCCGAATTTGTCGTTGGGCTCCAAAATAAAATATATGACAGCGAATGGAACATTCTTGAGGATCTCTGCGATTATTTTTACGAGAACCGGGATTTTTACCGCAAAGCCCTGCAAATAGAAGGGCAGAACTCCTTTTACGACTATTTCAGGGACGTTCTTAAAACGGTTTTTACGGAATATATAAAGGACGTGTTTGAGAATTGCGAAAACTCGGAGTTTTACGTTACGTTCTATTCGGACGCCTTTGTCGCGTCCATCGTTAGATGGATCTCGGATAAAGACTGTATGAAGCCGCAGGAATATACCGTCCTGCTGCACTCCTGCCTTATGGATTTCGCTAAAGCGATAATGAACAGGGTGAACGGACAGAACAGCCAATGATTTTTCGACGCCCCAAATATTAAAGGCCTGCCGTTGCGGAAGGCCTTAATTTTTTCTGATTATTTTTTTGCTTATTTTTGTTGATTATTTTAAAGACAGATACATCTTTTTCAGATAATCCCCGATATATTCGTTTGAAACGTCATATCTTTCGGCAAACTTTTTGCCCTTTGACGTGAGAGTCTTTCCGTCCTCTACGAAAAATACGGAATAAGAGCCTTCGGATATGGTTTCCTCTATCTCGGAAACATCGCTTTTGATGTCAATGGGAATATAGGCGTATTTTTGCGTGTCCCTTATTTTTCTCAGTTCTTCTTTTGTTTTCAGACAGGCGTTTTTGGAGCAGCTTTCCTTTGGAATAAAGAAAACAAAGGAATTTGTGTAATCGCCTATGGCCTCCATTTTTGAATCGTCCAAAATACAGGACATATTTTCATCGTCATAATATCTGTGATAAGCAAAAAATCTGGAATATTTATGCATAACATCGGCGGCCTCCGCGAGGGAATCCCTGTCGTCGCCGGCAACGGAAATGAGCACGTTATTGATGCCGTCAAACTTATTAATGTCCCTGACGTTTTTTGAATCCATAAACAGGATAAAAGCGCAGTCGTTATTTTCCCTGTAAACTTCCATTACGGAGTCATCCATACATTTCGGCCCGAATATAAGATACAAATATGTTCCGAGTTCCTTGCCCTCGGTCACGATTTTTTTAACGGCGTTGTTATTTTTCTCAAGGAAATCCTCGCCTATGGAAATACTCCATGGAATGGGGAAGCCAAGCTCGCAGCTTCTTGACCTTATCATCTTAGCGCCTTTACCGCAGCTGTTAAACGCTATATTAACGGCAAAACGCTTAAGATTCTCGGACGAAACGTCTGCGGCCACCTTTTTTACCAGAGTGTAATAGGCGCTGTCCTCGTTGGAGAGCATCCTCTGGACGAGGCTGAAAAGATTTTCACTGAATTTCTCCCTGGGCATCATCAAAAAAAGATCGATTATATTTCTAAGCCCGCGCTCGGGATCGTTTTTCATATCCGTTACGACTTTGCCAATCAGCGTTTCGGCCATTGCGTGGGCCATTCTGTCCTTTGCCATTGTTACGCACACCTCTAAACAATTATTACAAATATATTACTATAATACATTCCCGCGCGGAATTTTAAAAGGGACAATTTTATTTTGCTGTCCTATTTTTTAATTTTTATATAGTCAAAATATAAGCAGGCAATATTTGACTATAAATATTTAAAAATATATAATTATATTAAACTTACTTAAAGGAGGCGGAGGGATGAACTACGAACCCCATAAACTTGTAAAAACGGATCTTTCCGACATCAGCACGGACAGCCTCAGCAGTTTTAGCATGATGGAAAATCTGAGAGAATTTATGTCCATAAATCAGCTGTACAGCGCTGCCATCAAAGAGATTGTAACAAAGCTTGAAATACTTGACGATGAATTCAGTGTGAAATATAATTATAATCCGATACATCAGATAGAGAGCAGGCTGAAAAAGCCCCAAAGCGTTTTGGAAAAGCTGCAAAGGAAGGGTTTTGACATTTCCATTTCATCCATAAGGGAAAATCTTTTCGACGTGGCCGGAATAAGGGTAATATGCAATTACATCGACGATGTTTACAATATTGCCGAGCTGCTTACCGGTCAGGACGACATTACGCTTATCACCACCAAGGATTATATCAAAAATCCAAAGGAAAATGGCTACAGAAGTCTGCATCTCATCGTTTCCATCCCCATATTCCTCGCCGAAAGCACGGAAAACGTCAAGGCGGAGGTACAGATAAGAACCATAGCAATGGATATGTGGGCAAGCCTGGAGCACGAGCTGAAATATAAATCCGAGGACTATGTTTCGGACAGGCTCAAGGAAAGGCTTAAAATCAACGCCGAAAAGCTGGCTTATATAGACAGCGAAATGCAGTCCATATTCAGGGAAATAAAGCACAACAGCTTATCAAAAAATTAATCCATTGTGAGCGGAAGGGTAGTGGTCAGTACTTTGGCCTTTGGCCAAAGCCGCCTCCGGCGTCCGGATATCTTTCCGGT
>OGGQ01001631.1_pt1 | contig 28092 bp, 22 predicted proteins | sample 1571191 | NCBI WGS metagenome assembly OGGQ01 (sample SAMEA2582061, study PRJEB24529) | metagenome | biome: Human gut stool | place: China | collected 2011
CGCACTGAATAAGAAAGAATATAATAAAAAATACTACCAGCAACACCGGGAGAAGCTGTTAAAAAGGCAAAAGGAAAGGCAAGAGAAGAATCGGGAGGAAGCATGAAAAGATATTCAGATTGTATCAGAACTGACGGGCTATGTGGACTCTGTTCCGCATCCAGCCGTGGCCTGGATTGCCACAACAACAATATTAATAAACTGTTATATCAACGCTCTTTGGCCGAGATGACCCAACAACAGGTACTTCGTCGTAAAGCCCTACTTCAAACAGTTTTACCTATTATGTATGTTATAATCTGACTTTATACCGCCTGATACCACTAATAATTTGTTTGGCCTGGACTATCCTTGAGCCAGCAAGTATTGTAACTTGATCTTAAAATTGCCAAACGCTTCACAGGAGAGCGGCTACGCGCCATTGCGAGTGCTAATAGACAGGAGACTTAACCGCCTGAAAACAAGTATGCTCACAGCGTGGAGCAGGAGGCGCCGCCGCCTCTTGTGTACATATGATTCTATTCAAGATATGAACTACGAATTTGATTTTTTCTAAATCTCTCTTTTTGTAGTTTTATAGATTCTGTTGCACGTTCTGTTGCATAAGCCTGTTTATTTTGAGAAGAAAACACCAAATTTGTATACATAGAATTCAACAGTTTATAGCTTGAATAGATTAATTTATTTTGTAAGATATTCTTATACATTTCTAGTTGGTTTTTAGCCGGCTCATAGTCTTGTTCGGCAGCTTTTTCTAACCACATTTTTCCCTGTTTAATATCACGTCTTCCGTGTTTCCCCCAAAGATAAAAACTACCTAATGAGGCTTGCGCTGAAGTGTAGCCATTATCAGCAAGAGGATTTAACAGAGATAAAGCTATATCTATATTGTAATGCTTTGAATCCGTTTTCAGATGCAATAACGCTGTTAGGTAGAGAGCTTGCATCCGCAATTCGTCTTCCTCTGCTTTATTTGATAATGTATTTAATAATGCCACTAATTTGTCACTGTTAATGTTCGTAACAATTGCATTATCCTCGCTATAAAGGTAGAGTTGTACTAATTTGAAGAGTGCAAATGGATTGCTTTGTTCCGAAAGACCATCTCCGGAAGCCTCCCATAAATACTGAATCGCCTTGAGGGGGGAGTACAGAGCAGACCCTTCTTGCAAATAAAAAAGACCGAGATAATAAGCTGCCTGAGCATGATGATGAAGATTCTGTTCATTTTCTGCTATTGGAGACTCATAAAGTGTATTTAGGCAAACAATTAACTTGTTACGATCTATAAATGAGCTTTCGATATTTTTATCATCTTTTAGGCGAAGCTTTGCTAATTGAAAGAGCGCAAAAGCAGATTGAGAGTCATTATCAGTTTCGGCAGCCAACCAAAGATATTGAATGCCAAGAGCTTTATCATACAGAACAGAATCTTCCTTTAAATGAAGAAGGCCGAGATAGTAAGCGGCCTGGTCATGAAAATTAAGATTTCTTTCACCTTCTGATGGATTTTCATGAAGTCTCTTTAATGCAACAATTAATTTGTTCGGTTCTATAAGTGATTTATCGCTCTCCTCTCTTAATTGAATTTTAGCTAATCGAAATAGTGCAGAAGCAGATTCAGAACCTATTCCTGCTTCGGCAACAAGCCAAAGATACTCAATGCCAATCGCTTTATTGTACTGTTCAGATTCTTCCTGTAAATACAGTAAACCGAGATAATAAGCAGCTCGATAGCGTAATATTATATCAGTTGACTTCTCATGAAGTAGTTCTAATTCTGATAGCAGCCTGTGGGTGTCAGTAACAATTACAGCCGGCTCTTTTTTATATAATTGAAGTTTTGCTATTTGAAAAAGGGCGGTATAATTTCTTTCCTCCGTATTTCCCGTTGTTGCTGCCTCCCATAGGTATTGATTCGCAATAAGAGGATTGAACAACTCAGAGCCATCTTGCAGATGGAGAAGAGCAAGGTAATATAATGCTTGATTGCGTTGTTTGATTGTTACGTCATCTTGTACTAATTTATTTAAGGAGGTCATTAAATAATCTGGAGTGATGTCTTCCGCTTTTTCTGGCTGATATAAGTGAAGTTTGACTAATTGAAATAAGGCTGAATGATTATTTGAATTTTTCGAAATTTCCTTCAAATATTTTACCGCCAATGAAGGATCAAAAAAATCGCCTTCTTTCAAATGGATTAAGCCTAAATGATATGCAGCTTGTTCCTTTTGCTTTTCGTCTTCCGAAGCGTATATTTTTTGCAATTTAGTAACCAGCTTTTCTACATCAATAGGGGGTTCTGGCTGTGTGTAATGATGGAGATTTGCTAATTTATATAGAGCGAAGTGCTCCTTATTTAATTCAAATTCTATATCTGCAGATTGCCAAAGGTAACAAATACCTTGTTCCAAATCAGCATCCTCTTTAAGATGTAATAGGCCGAGATAGTATAGGGACTGACCTTTCAGAGATAAATCTTCCTCATTCTCAGTTTCAATAATTTCTTTTAAAGAGGTCATAATGGTATCGACATGAAACTTATATTGAATCTGAGCTGATTCGGCAGAGAGGTACATTTTTGCTAAAGCAAACGAAGCAAATATGTTTTTTGCTTCAGCAGCTTGGCCGAAATAATGAGCTGCAGCGGCAGGATTCTTTGCGGTTCCCAGGCCATCAGCATACATTTTGCCTATTTTATAATAAACGGAATCATCTGGATTTTTTATGTCGAGAAAGCCGGTAAGAGCCTTTGCATATAAAGCTCCTGCTTTTTCATTATTTTGTTCTACAAAACGTCCGTTAGTATAAAGTGAAGCTAAATCGAATGCGGCAAATGGTGTTGTTTTTGAGGCAGATGTAAGCAAATCTATTAATTCTGATGTCGTAAAATCCAATGGTGGAGTTTTTTGGGGTTCATTATCAATGCACTTATCTTCCTCCATTGCTTTATATTCTTGCATATATATTTTTGCTAAAGAGTATTGCGCATAGGCGTTCGGAGAATCAGCTTCCATAGAAATACTCTTCCGGAACCAATTTTTGGCTGCTGTTATATCTCGCTCAGTTCCAATCCCTGTTTGACAACATTTTCCTATCCTATATGAGAAATAGGAGGGCAAAAATTTATTCTCATTATTTTTTTCAGATTCATAAACGGTCACCATTTCTCTGAATCCGGCTGTATAATATTGGGAAGCAGTGTTCGGCGCCTTCTCTTGTTCCAGCATTCCTTTATCAAATATTTTCCCTAGTTCCATTAGTGCAAGGGGATTTTTTTCCTGAGCCTCCGCCTCTAGAAGAGCAAGAATATCTGCTACTTGTTCTGGCGATTTTTTTTCTTCTGAATATAGTGCTTTTTTTGCAAGTTTATATGATGCGGTCCAATAAGGGTATTCTTTAGAAGCACCTCGAGAGCTGCTTTTTTTATGATTACCCCCAATTTCTTCATGCACATGAACATCTGGTTCTAAGGGCTCTTCTGCATTAACCAGAAAAGTTAAGTGAGAATCGCTTGGCTGCGGTGTAATGATTTCTGAGTAATCATAATGACGCCTTGCCCTTTGAGTTCCGATTCTTTGTTGTGTCATGGATTCTATAGCTATATCGCCATCGCCAGTGTCTTCCATATTGTTTTTGTCAGGCATAAGGGCATCGGCAGGAATCGTTTTTACTTTTTTTAAGATAATATTCGCCAAGCGTGTCCGAAGCTCTTTTTCAGCACTAAATAAATTGTGTTCTGCTTTTTTACCAACAACAGAATAAGAAGCAGAAATTTTTTTACACGCTTCAACATATTCACAGTATTTTGATTCAAATGCCGGATAAGAAAGAATGTGTTCTATTATGCTATCAACTTCTTTCTTAACTTCAGGAGGCAGAAATTTATAGTTCAAACGGCCTGTTGGAAGTAGTGGATGCAAATTAAAAAGTAAAGCGGATACCTCTGATAATTCTTTTGGAGTTATTTTTAAAACTCCCTCTGATTCTAATGAGAGTTCTGGATATCCAACCAGCTCTTTACTCATATCAAGCAATTCATTGCGTGCTGCTGTTTTTATTGCAACACTTAATTCCCGATCTGCTTCAAAGATGTATTTACTAAAAATTTGACGGCATCTATTTTGGACACTTTTATGTATAAAGGGAGAGGCGATTTTGTCATCGTTACGCCACAGCATATAATGTATGTGTGGATGTCCTTGTTCCTGGTGAAATGCCGCAACCCAGGACATGTTTTGAATCGGTATATTAAATTCATGGGCAATGTCTGGCATTGCCACATTTAACAAAGAGTTCCAGGAATCCTTATTTGTATAACCGAGTCTTGTTGCATCTTCTTCATTTAGAGATACAATGCCTTTATAAATTACTTTTTGTTTTGAGAGTTGGTACATCTCTTTACATAAGGCATCGAGATCACCAATTTTTTTATTGGATAAATTACCAAACAGACCATGACTGCGTGGACGTTCGGAAATATATTTTAAGTAGATACTGGCATCGTCGCCTGCAGAGGTTTTGATTGGTGTTAAATCAACGCCTGGCCGGGTTGCAATGTATTTTAAATGATTTAAAGTCTGAACGGCTGTGTTCTTTCGGTTAGGGGATGCACATCTTATTTTAGATATTACTATACTCTTTGCCAATTTAGTTCACTTCCTATTCTTCTAAATCTATTGGAAACTGTGTTTTTAAATAAGCTAAGGATTTCTTCTGCGCTTTTTCATATGCCGCTGCAAAATCCAGTCGCTTCCCATCTGGAACAAACCGGCTTAATGTTTCGGCACAAAGATATGCAGCAGTTCCGGCTTGCATACATGTTTTTGATAACAAGCGTAAATCGCGTTCCATGTATAAATGCATAATAGCTGATAACTGTTCTCTTATAATAGTTGATAAAAAGTCAAGGTTTTCTTGACATACTTCTGCATTAAGTGCATCTTCTATAAGTTCCCTTCCTATAACAGACAAGTCTTTATTCTCTTTTTTTGCCATATTTGATATTTGTCGGTATGTTTCGGGTTCTAATGTGATTGATATTCTAGGTTTTTTAGTGGGCATAGTTTTCGCACTCCTTATTATTTTCATATTTACTCAGTGCTTCAAAGAGGTGGTTCATTGCATCGGCTGTAAATTCCAGATAAATCATTGTATTCGAAATATTTTTGTGTCCTAACCACCACTGTATATCATTTAGTTTAAATTCTCCATACTTAATCAATTCCATTGCACGGGTATGTTTTAATACATGAAAATGCCGTTTATCACTAGGAATTGTTGTTTTTTTACAATAACGTTTCATAATTACATCTAACATTTTTCGACTAATAGGTTTCCCCTTTTGAGATACAAATAAATATTCATTTTTAGCGTTAGCTTTAATTGCTAAAGTCTCACGCAGGCTGGAATAATAATATTGATTGATGATAGTTAATATATAGGGATCAACTATTCGCAACGTATTATCCTTGCTGCCTTTTAAGCGGTGACAATGGATCGTACCAGTAAAAGGATTGTAATCATTTAAAGTGATAAGTCCAACCTCCGAAGCCCTCAGTGCACAATATTTTGCTATATAAAAAATTGCTTTATTGCGTAAGGCATACTTTGTACAGTCTGAATTTATTTGATAAAATAATTCAACTTTTTCCAAATCGGTTAAAAATCTGATATTGCTGGTAGATACGCTTCGACTACTGGTTCTGGTTCTCATAATAGAATCCCCCTTTGATACTATAGGCTTCTTAAAATTGGACAAAATATCTATTTTGTCTAATTAGGTCGCCTGATTATTTGAGAGACAAGTATATAACCAAAAGTGGCGAAAATCAATTTTTTAAGGAGGTAATTATGCAACATTTTATCTGTACAGGACGGCTATGTGATAACCCAAGCATCACACAGGGACAGAAAAGTAAGCGTGCGTATTTTCAGATTGCAATTTCACGCGATATACGCAAGGAGGAAGCTCCGGACGCGGATTTTCTCAATTGTGTAGCCTTTAAAGATAGGGCGGATTTTGTAGAGAAGTACCTTAGAAAAGGCATGAAGATAGAAGTGATGGGAAGGATAGAAACTAGCAGCTACGAAAAGGATGGAAATAGAATACCCACTTTTAAAGTTATAGTATCTTACCTAAATTTTGCAGAATCAAAAACAGCAAACGAAAAATATCATTTGGAGCAGGAGAGCCATATTGGTAATGAACAAGCCAGTTATGGGAATGGGGTTTCTGATTCTGATTTTATTCCTGTATCAGATTATGAAAATGAATTTCTAGGAATGGATGCACTAACAGTATGTCCCGAATGCGGATGCGACGTTCCAGACACTGTAATCACTTGCCCGGAATGTGGGGCAAAGATGAAATAGAAAGTAAGAGGCTATGACAAGGAAAAAGGTAGTTACCATCGGGCTTTTAACAATTTTTGAAATACTTATATCCATATGGGGAGCCTATATTATACATCAATATATGTACTGGATCATGCACATCGAAAAACAAGTGACACCGAATATTGATTATAGCTACTTGAATAGTATTTCAGCGTTTATTCAATATCCTGAATGTAAACTATGGTTTTTCTTGCTGCAACTGCTGTACGTAACCTTGATAGTGTGGATCTTGATTCGCCCCCAGGCAAAAATTGCGGATGTGAAAACGCAGAAGATAACCGATAAAATCGAAATTCCAATTGCGGCAGGAACAGGGCAACATGGTTCAGAACGGTTTACGACAGTGGCAGAAAAAGATGAATGTTTTGCCATGTTTACTTATTCAGGGACAGAGCAACTTAAAAAACCTGGTGTTGTTGTTGAAATGACAAAAACAGGAAATATTGAAAATATTCGCTATGTGGATGGCCCTAAAAGCACAATTATTATTGGCGCGACACGATCTGGAAAGACAAGAAGAGTGTTACTTGAAACCCTTTGGCTTCAGCTGATGGCGGGGTACTCGACTGTAATATCGGACGTGAAGGGGGAAATTTATTATTATACGAGCAAATGGGCAGAAAGCATAGGATACACGATCATTCCATTCGATTTAAGGTCGCCAAAGAAATCTATTCATTATAATTTTCTGCAGCCGATTATTAATGCGCTAAAAGAGGGTGATCGTGCTCAGGCGATAGATTATGCATGGGATTTAGTCAGCGTTTTAGTGGGTGAGCAAAAAGGTGAGCCGTTATGGTATAACGGTGAAACTGCAACATTAGCAGCTGCTATTTTAGCTGTCTGCATCGAGGGAACCACGGAAGAATTTAGAGCTCAAACGCAAGAACTGACGGATATTTATTATGAAGAAATAAAGGGCGGTATTCCGAATGACGAATCAGAGGGATTACGAACAGAAGAGCGAAAACAGATAGATGAACTTTACTGGGCAATGCAGTCGGACCTGCTGTGTGGATACGCGACACCATATATCGAAGAACTCCAAAATAGGGAGAGTAAGAGCGGATTGATAGAAAAGCTTCAGGAGCTATCAAAAACAGATAATTCTATCTATAAAAATATGACAAATGTTTACTACTTTCTTGCTTACATGGGGAGAGAGGATCCTTCAACTGGAAAAACCCCTCTATCTTTGTATCTCGATACGCTACCTGATTCACATCCTGCCAAAATTGTGTTTATGCAGGGACAGATAGCGGCGGAGAGAACCAGGTCGAGTTTTTATACTTCAGCCTTGGGTACTTTAAAACTTTTCACTAATCCAAATATCGCTGAAATGACATCAAAATCAGATTTTGAGCTACAAGATATTGGCAAACGGAAAACAGTAATTTACTTAATTATTCCAGATGAGAAAAAAACATTTTATCCCTTAGCGTCGATTATGATTCAGCAGATTTACGTGGAGCAAGTGAAAGTCGCAAATCAATATGGAGGGAAACTACCAGTACCTTGTGACTATGATTTAGACGAAGTGGGAAACTTTCCAATCATTCCAGTATTGCCTCCGATGATTACAGCCGGCCAGTCAAGGGGAGTCAGAGTGAATTTGATCGTTCAGGATTATCAGCAAATTGAAAAGAAATATAAAGATGATTATGAAACGATTAAATCAAACTGTGCAGTTAAAATATATCTGAAATCAGATAGCCCCAAAACATTGAAAGAAATTTCCGATTACTTGGGAAAATATACTGTAGAAGTGACCAGTGCTTCAGCAAATGCCAGTTTAAATAAAGTCCAGGAGGGCTCGGTGTCAAATAGCAGTAACCTTGGAGGAAGAGAACTTCTGATGCCGGCAGAAATAGCTCATATTACTGCTCCTTATGCATTGGTTATGAATCAAGGTACGTATTCGTCGATTACGAAACTGCCGGATTTAAGCCAATATAAAGTTAATCAGCTATGGGGCTTGGGAGACGAAGCACATAACACAAAATTAATTGCAGCGCGTGAATCAGAGCGACCAGAACGTAAAAACATAGGTTCAGTGCCGCTATGGGGAATCTGGACCACATTCAAACAAAAGCTGGAAGATGAAGCAGCAGAAAATTCAACCATGTCGTTTTTAGGAGGATGAAAACAATGAAAATTCATGATAACAGAATAGTTAAAAAAATTGCATTATTTCTTACAAGCTTATATATAGCTTCTTCCAATTTCTTTATGTCATATGCAAGCGAGGCAGACTTAGAGAATACCAAATTAATCACAGGGACTAAAAGTTTATTGTCAGTTGCGACCGGAATACTCACAGGCCTTATTTTAGCAGTAACAATATTTGTATCGGTAAAAAATGGATTAACATGGCAGTCTGCAGATATAAATGAGAAACCTGCAGCCAAAAAAAGGTTTATCACAGAGATTGGAATTGGCATTTTAGGAATAACAATCGGTAGTGTTATTACAGCTATATTTGCTTTTTATCAGTAAGAAGGGAACCACATATGGACATTATAAAAAGTTGGGTACTACAAAATATTTTGTCTGGCTGTGCCGAACTTTTACAGCAGTTCTTAACGGTTTTTGGTGCAATATTTGATAATATTTTTGTGGTCGTAGCAGAATTTAACAAAGATATTGCTTCAGGAGTAACGGATTTTACCTTGCCATTCTCCATTGCATTTATTGTTTTTCTAACTATAAAGCAATACTTTACGGTCTATGTACTGGAAACAGACGGAGATCCGGATGCGGATCCATTAGATATATTTTTAAGGGCAGCTCAAGCGATTGCTGTTGCAGTATGTTGCGATTGGATATTTGATTTTTTCCTGCAGTTTTCAAGTTCTTTTACTTTTGATTTACAGAGTAATGCGCTCAATACAGGAGGACAGGAAGTAAGCGACACATTAACTGAATTACTTTCTATACCAGCTAATTTTCAATCTATACCAGCAGTAATCATAATTATCGCGATTGGAGTTACGGTTGCTATTATCATTTTCGGTATTAGTGCTGGAATACGTGGAGCTGAACTGATTCTATTTAAGATGCTATTTCCTCTCTTTGCCTGTGATTTACTCACTACGTCGAGAGAGCGTTGGAACGGTTTCTTTACTTCCTACATGGTTACTTGGCTGGCCTATGGTTTGCAGTTAGTTAGTTTTAATATGTTTGCATCTACATTAACTGTTTTTATTACAGCAGATACTACAGATTTTTGGAAACTATTTGCAATTATGGTTGGGTGGTTGCTTTTAATGCTTCGCGCTCCTAAATGGCTGGAAAAGTTTACATATACATCAGGCCTTGCGAGTGGCGTACATGGGGCAGGCCGCAGTCTTATGTATATGGGAATGAAAAGGAGATAACGCTATGGAGACAATTGGAAATTACATCGTTCCTGCAATTAGAATCATGGTGGATTTCTTGCTGCTGGGAGTAATAGCCAGATGTACATACATTTTGTATATGGCTTGGCAAGATGGCGATATTCAAAAAGCTTTTCAAAGTATTTGGAAAAGAATTTTAGCTGGTATTATTGGAATTTGTGCAATGGAGCTGGTATATGCTGTCGCCCAAATCTATGGTTACACAGGAGCAATTTACAGATAAGATGCAGAGGGGACGCGAAATGAATCATAAAAAGCCTTTATACATACCAGTCAATACACCAGATTATGACGCTGTCATATCAGGTGTAGGTACGGTTGAGTTAGGGATCTTTACTTCGGTTACAGCAGTCGTTATTGTTGTCGGAATTATACTATCGCAGTTAGTAAGTATTTTGTTTGCTGTTGTGCTGGGGTTGACAATTATAGGTATTACGATACTAACAGTCAAACGTGATGCACACAATGAAAATTTCTTTATGATTATGAAAATCATTAGAAGCTATAAGAAAAGGCAAAAAAAATATATGTATGTATATAGCAATATATACGAAATTCCACTCAAGGGAGAGGACAAAGGAGAGGAGATACAGTAAATGAAAAAAAAAGAGGTATCCGAGAGTATTCCACCTCATATAAAAACGGCCAATGAATTTGTTAATGTTAAGGATATAAAAGGTAACTTTCTTTATACGAAAGATGATTATATTTTTGGCTATGTACGGCTATATCAGTTCAATCTGGATTTGTTATCCAGAGAAGAACGTTATATAAAAACACAAGCATTAACATCATCCTTTGAGGCAGATCGAAAGAGTTTTGACTATTTATCTTTTCCGAGAGAGATCGACTTGGATGATTATAAAAATTCTTTAAAAGAAAAATATAAGGATGAGCTGAATAATTTGGGGAAGCGTAGAATTTTGCTTATTATGATGCAAACAGCGCAGACGCTGACGACCTCCGGAGAAAATTACGAGCATCAGCAATTTATAAAAATTTGGCAACGCATTGCCGGGCATGAGGCGGAAGCAAAGCATGATTTATACGAAAGACTAGAGGAATTTAAAAACCGTTACATATCGGTAGGTGTCCAGGCTGAAATACTGGATGAGCAGGAAATCATGAAATTATGCAACCTGTTCGGAAATAGCCGGCAGGTAAGTTACGAGAATATAGAATCAAATTTGATGTATAGCAATATTCCACAGATTAGAGGATAGAAACATGAAGAAAAAACAGAAGCCAGAGGAAATACGAGCTTATGAAGATGTAAATGAAAATATATTAAATATTATTACGCCCTCCGGGATTGATTTTACAAATACCTCTGCCAATGTGGGGGAGAATATCGGGAAAATTTATTATATATCAAAATATCCATCCAATGTTGACTATGGATGGTTAGCTCCGTTGTGTAATCTGGAAGGAACAGCAACTACAATTGAATATCGCTATACGTCCCCTGACAGAATGCAGAAAGTAATGAACAAAAAAATTGCGGAGCTGCAAGCGAATGTCGAAACTGCGAAAGAAGAATCGGATCGTCAGCGGTATGCGCAAGGGGTGAAAGATCTTCAGGAAATGATTAACCGGATCAGCGTCCGAGGCGAACCAGTTGGATATATCAATATTATGTTATTCCCACAAGCAACAGCACCTTCAGAGCTGGAGGCACGCTTAAAGCGTGTTACCTCAGCCGTATCTCTAGAGGAGTGTAATATACGAATTTTGAAATATCGGCAAGAACAAGCATTAAAAGCGATCAGTCCCTACGGGGTGCCTAATGTGGTCAATGTATCCAATATGGGAGAACGTAATATGCCATTATCAACCTTTACAGGTGGCTGGCCGATGGCGGCCGCCGGATTGAATGATAAGGGCGGATACTACATCGGTAAAACGAAAAATAATCGTACCGTGATTGCAAATCAATGGTTACGTGGCAAAGATCGTACAAATTCGAATTGGATTATAACAGGAGTACCGGGAACTGGTAAGTCCACAGCAATTAAATATATTTTGTCTTCTGAATATGCGTTTGGAACTAAAGTTATTATTTTCGATCCAGAACGTGAATATGTGGAATTGACAAGTCATCCGTACTTTTCTGGCGAAGTGATTGACGGGGCTGGCGGCGGACAAGGCCGGATTAATCCATTACAAATACGAACTGCATCGAAAGTGGAAACGGAAGAGGGGGAAGAAACGGAGGATTACGATGATACTCATGGTTCCTCGGATATGGCTATTTATATTCAACAACTAAGAGTTTTTTTCTCACTTTATTTCGGTAAAGAAAAATTTGATACGGAGATACAGACAGCATTAGAGCAAAGTCTAATTGAACTGTACCAGGAAAAAGGGATCAGTTGGGACACAGATGTCAGAAAACTAAAACCAGAAGATTTTCCCTATATGGAAGAACTATATGAGCATGTAAAAAAGAAGGGAGAAATGTCAACCGATGAATACCGGAAAACTCTATGTAAGCGGTTGGAAATGCTGCTTTATAGTGCTGCCAAAGGGGCCGATTCAAGTTTATGGAATGGTCCCACTACGTTAAATCCAAAAGCCGATTTTATTGATGTGGATTGCTCAGGACTATTGGAACTGGATGATAACGTAAAAAGAGCGCAATTTTACAATTTGACTATGTGGGCCTGGCAGCAAATGACAAAAGACCGGAGCGAAAAAGTTATTTTCGCAGTGGACGAAGGATATCTATTCGTAGATCCAGATTATCCGGATTTAATGAAATTTTTCAGAAACATTAGTAAACGCGCCCGGAAATATGAAGGCTCATTAATGTATATTACACATTCGGTTGAGGATGTGTTGGATGACTCCGTGAGGCGGTTTGGACAGGCATTAATAGATAATGCGTGTTATAAGTTGATTTTTGGTACAGATGGAAAAAACTTAGAGGAAACGGCATCCCTTTTAAAATTGTCTGAGCAAGAGGAAACAATTTTAGCAAGTAAAAACAGAGGCCAGGCTATCTTTTTTGCCGGTTCCATCCGGTTAGATTTACGAATCGACGTACCAGATGAATTTATAGAAATATTTGGTACGGCAGGAGGGCGATAATGCTACCCCCATGGCTAATAAAGACGGCTATAGGACAAGCCTTAAAGCCGGAGAACCAAAAGCGGATACTGCTATGTGTAGGAGGTATTATCTGTGCATTATTACTTCTTGTCGCAGTTATATTACAACCACTTTCTTTTTTGACAGGAGAAAATATTACAACAGACTTTGACATCACAGCCTCCGCTGCATATAAAGAAATCTATCCCGTATATGAAGAATACATAACAGAGCTATTAGAGGTATTAAACCAAAAGGCAGAGGATGTAAAAGAACAGCATAAAAAATGGATAAAGGAGTACGAGCGTGATCCTCAGACCGGTGAGCGCGTTGAAGCGGGTGGACATTGGGAATATCCTGATGTCGAAGTTATTACACCTGAACCTCCATTGGCAGCTTTATTTGCCTGGCTTTCTCAAAATAATGAAGACATATTAAAAGCTAGGCGTTATCAAGTGAATGCTCAGGAAATCAAAGATTTTTTTAATAGTATCTATGAGTTTGAAGTAACTGGGAGCGACATGAGCTATACGGTGGCTGCTCATTTTTTAACAGATACAGAAATTGCAGAGAAATATTATCCGGAAAGTGAAGCAAGCCGTGACTTATTTGCACAAAGTATTGCATTAATCAATGATTTTTTAGCCGCTGCCGGATATGTACAAATAGGAGGAGAGCTAAATCTCAGTGCATCTGCAGTCGAGACACTGACAAAGATATATAACGCATTTATAGAACAGGGATATTCAAAAGCTGCAGCTGCAGGAGCGTGTGGAAATATTCAGCAGGAATGTAATTTCAATTATACGTTAGGGCCTCCAGCCTATGGAATTATCCAATGGACAGGTAGTAGATTTAAAGCATTACAAAAACATGCGATAGAAAATAATTACAACTCATGGAATGTTTTGGAAGCTCAAATTGAATTTATGTTTCACGAATTGAATGGTACATATCAGTCGCGTCTGTCAAGTTATTCATCAAAATACGCTGACGCAGCGCAATATAAAGATATTCAAGATCCAAGAGAAGCGGCTTTCGTCTTCTGTGCCGTGTACGAAGGCTGCGAATATAATCCTGATGGTTGGGGAAAGCCGCAGGGGAGTACAGTCGGACCAGACGGTAAAAGATGGCAACAATTGGAATACCGTCAAAATTATGCCGAGAAAATATATAATGCATTTTCCGGAGGAAATTCATCGATGGGACAGGTTGCCAATGGTTCGTCGTCAGAAAAATTGGCGGCACTCTTTCCATCCGGCCTTCCTAACTCATCTGCAGCCGCAGATCGATATATGGAACGTATTCCGATCGAAGTTTGGGATGGAAGTAAAAAAGTGACAAAGTATGTCACGCTGCATAGAGCACTCAAGGAGGACATTCAGGAAATTTTTTCTGAGATTGCAGCAGCTCATATACCACTAAAAAGTGTTAGTGGATATAGCTGGCGAGGAATGAATAATGGTGGTTCAGGGAGCCGATCGCATCATAGCTACGGCGTTGCACTTGATATTGACCCCGACTTTAACCCATCTGGCAAATATAGCCGTAATCCAGTCGGCGTCAAACCGGATATTAGCTGTTATTACTACAAATATCCATGGCAACCGAAAGTATCAACATTATCAATATCGCCTGAGAGTGTTATTGTACGAGCTTTCGAAAACCACGGTTGGGTATGGGGAGCGAAATGGGGAACTGTCAGTCGGCCGACCAGAGGGCCATATGACCCAGGCTATCATGACTTCATGCATTTTTCTTTTACAGGACATTAAAGGAGGCGCAGATGAAACAAAAAAGTAGATCCAGATATAGGAAGGTGCTTCTGCTCCTTTGCTTTGGATTCACATTTTTCTTTTCGTATTCAGCCTATGCTGCTGAAACAGAAAAGAATGTAATCATCCGATTGGATTTGAGTCATTATGATTCATTCAGCGAAACAATTAACGTAAATTGTATTGGTGATAATGGCGATGAAATGCAGGACACATTGACGCAATATAACAACTATGAAAATGCTTATTACTTGCCAACTGGCCGATATCAAATTTCCCTTTCGGTACAAGGTGATACCCTGAATCTAATTGATTTAATGCCGATGTCATTCGAAGTATATGCGACAGAGGATGAAATCCAGACTTACATAATCAAAGTACAGGATGCAGCCGGCATGGAGGCCAATGAGGGAAGCCATGAAGGAATGGAATACGAAGAGGAAAGCGCGCCCAGGGCGATTGAGGCAGAACAATATACCTTTACAGAGACAGAGAAGGAAGCTGGGACCCTGTTGATTACCGGACCAGATGTGACGGGGCTTGAATCACTTTCCTATACATTACAAAGCCAAGAGGGAAAAGATATCATCTGTCAATTGAAAAAGGAGTATCACTTTCGAGCAGAGCTGAAAGTGCCTTACGGTCGCTATAAGGAAATGTTGGGGCCAGTGGAGGTAATCGCGAACGAAGATATAAACATTCCTGAAGATGCAGAATTCTATCTTAAATACTATGGCAGCAAATTCAGCAACTTGCTCGTCGTTACAGAAGAAAGCAGAAATGCTACCAATGCGGATAATCTGCAGCTTTGGGTTCGACGTAGTAGTGGAGCAGATTATCGGGTACGTAATATGTATCAATTTGCTGGTGATGAAGTAATGAGAGCTGAGGGCGAATATCAAATAATCGGACATGAAATCGAGCCAGAACTGGAAGAGACAGAACATGACACAGCTTCGGTAATTAGAGAAAGTGAATCAGAGATACAGAACGAGACGAGTTCGCCAGAAGAAAAAAGACTGTTCGGAATCAATATTGTGCTAACAGCTGCTATTATTATAGTTTTGTTTGGTCTTCTATGGTACGGGAGGGGAAATGAAAAGTAGATTATATAAGCTGTGTATGATTTTTGGATGTATTGCAGTGTCCGCTATCTTGCTAATCGCAAGATATTTATAGAGGAGTATAGAAATGGATAATAAGGTACTAACGCTAGATCTACCCACTGAAATAATAAAAAAAATAGATGAGTCACCAATTTCTGTTACGAAAAGAGGGCATAAAAGCAGGATGTTTCGCTTTTTGCTTATAAAGGGTTTAGAGCAATACATTAACTTAGATACGAAAGAGTTACTAGGACCGATTGTTCTGGAAAAATCAATATCGGATCAATATCCCTCTCGTGCCGGGTTTGCGATTACAGAGGATATAAGTATGACACTGGAAAGGTTATGCGAATATTATCCATTTACAAAAAAATCGCTGGCAGAATTTCTTATCTGTCAGACATATAAGACTTATCAAACTCAGGGATGGGAGAAGCTGGAGGCCTTAGAGCAGACTTGGGAACGAGAAGGAGGGAGTTAAATGGTATATTACATCTCTTCGCCGGTTTATCAACAAACCATTAGTTCCGCCCTTAAAGAGAAAGATTGCATCATTGGAGACGGATTCGTGGACAGTCACTTTCTCCTTGCGAAATACATCAAGGAAAATATTGCAAAATTTTCAATTAGTATGGATGTTTTAGTGATCGATATCTCCGCATTGGATGATAGCGACGATGAAGTGCTGAAAGCAATTAAATCGATCCGTACGCTATATGATGAAGTGCGTATTATTATCATGGCTCCCACGCGTTTACCGGGTGATAAACTACTATCCGAACTTTTTGGACTCGGTATTTTAAACATCATTGCAACACCGGATTACCTAAAGCTAAAAGAAGAATTATTTCTATGTTTAGGCGATAAGGGTAAGAGCTTTAAAGACGCGCTGGTGTTCAAGGAAGTAAAAGAAAATGTAGAAGTGATCGGAAAAGAACGACTAAAAGTGGTGAGTCGTGTTTTGGTAGGAGTGACCAGCAGCCAGCCGCGAATGGGAGTTACCCATAATCTACTTACGTTTGCCGTATATTTGCGGAAATTGGGCTTCCTGGTTGCGGCAGTGGAAAAGAATAAGTCAGGAGCCTTTGAACAGATACGCATCGGACATAACGAAAAGCTACATGAATCTTATTTCACGATGTACGGCGTTGATTTTTATCCTTCTGTTTTGGATAAGACAAAAATGAAAGTCGTGCTGGATAAGACATATAACTTTATTCTGTGTGATTATGGCTGTATGGATCAATCTGATAAGGGGGATTTCCTAAAGTGTCATGAAAAAGTTTTAGTCGTGGGAAGCAAAACCTGGGAGCTGCCATATTTAAACAGGATATTGAAAGAATATCCTGATACCGTTTTAAAACAGATTCATGTCTGTTTCAACCTGGTTTTTGAGAAACATAAAAAATATCTGCGGCAAGCAATGAAATATTCAGATGGTCAGTTGATGCCAGTTCTTTTCCTGGATTACAATCCGGAACCATATGATTCAGATCATTTTGCTGTGGCGGAAGAAATTTTAGAAGAATATATGCTTCGCCCAAAGCAAAAAGAAAAGGAAAGCCTGTTTTCAAGGCTATTTAAAGGAGGGAAAGCGTGAAGCGACGATACATCGGATTTTTGGCAGCTATGATCTTCAGCATTCTTTGCTGGGGTGATGCGCTTGCCTCTGAAAGGCAAGAGGGAGAAATTGAGTATACGGTCTCTTTTGTCGATACGTCGGATTACAACACAAAAATATTTAACACGCAACGAGGTAACGTTACGGAAGGTACGGTGATTAAAGTCTCCTTTCCGGAGCAGATAATCGGAACAGATGGGTATATCTGGAAAGCGATGGTAGATAGTCCCCAGACGTTTGCTGTGTATCAGGCCGGGACCCATAAGTATTATGTCGAGTACCAGCAAGGGGAGAAGATGACGGAGCCGGATGATTCGGATGCAGAAGATAAAGAACGACTGGAACGTTGGCTCGACAAAGCATGGAAGGCTGATTGTAACATCACTGGACAGGTTCCAGACGGAGAAAGAGATCCGTATTTAATTGTTGAAAACAACTCACAGAACAATACACGTATTAAGAATCTGGTTTCCATGGTTCATGATGCAGAATGGCATTATTTTTATATGATTGGGAAAAATTATTTGCCTCAAACACTGGTGATAGGCGCCAATTTTGACGCTGAATATTCTTCCATAAAAGAAGACACCTTTTCAATTGGAAAAGAAAAATATACCGTGGTCCGCGTTGGAGTACGCCGGAACTGGAAGCCGGAGACTTGTGTTCATGATTGGGAAGTGATCAGCACGATAAAAAATAGTTGCCTGGAAAATGGTCAGGAAACTTGCCGCTGCCGGAGATGCCTGACGGAAGAAACGGTCTTGTTGCCGGCCCTTGGTCACCACGATACGGACGATGATTCACTTTGTGATTTGTGTGGGCGGCGCGTGTTTGCACAGAATGTCGGGGATATAATCCAGACCACTTTGAAAACGAAAGAAGGTGATATCCCGCTTGCATTCCGTTGCCTTGATACGGACTATAACGGCTCTGGAAAAATGTTGTATTTGTCTGAAAAGGTACTCGGGAAGGATATAACCGGCATTTGCTTCGATGAAGCCGATTACAACGATTCCCCGCTTCGGAACTATTTCAATTTGGCATTTGCCAACGACAGCTCTATAGCTGCTGCTCTCCAACCAATTGAACGCACTGACGCTGCCGGTCGAATTGACTATGCCTCCCTATTATCAAAAACGGAGTATGAACAGTATGTACAAGAAGGACTAATTGAAGCAGGGGAACCTTATTTCTTGCGAACCGTAGATGGGGACAAGATATATGCCGTGGATTCGAACGACAATATAAACCGTGTTACGCCAGCAGGGAATGAAGATTATGGAGCCCGACCATTCATTTTGTTAAATAAACCAGTAACAGGGGAAACGGCAGAACCGGCAAACTGGAAGGTTGGGGATGTACAGATGCGTCAGGTTGGAAAGAAAACTTATCGGTTTCGATGTGTGGACGAAGACTACAGTGACAAACAGGACGGCCACCGAAGATCGGCCCTGTTCCTGTGCGATAGCGTGATTCGAGCTGATATAGACAGCACTAATACCGAATTGAAGAAACTCACCTTCGGGACAAACAATAACTATAAGATATCTAGCATCCGGAATTGGTTAAACAAAAATAGTGCAAATAGTAGCTTCAATCTGGAACCGATTTCCATTGGTGTAAATACTGCTTACGCAGGTAGCACGATAGCCGGAGCTTGGGAGCAGCTGGATGATAGTCGTTTGAGTCATCATGATATCGGGTTCCAGTATATGCAGGATCGCTTGTTTTGTCTCTCCATGGAAGAAGCACTTAAATATCGCGAAGAATTGTGGAGATTCGGAAATTCGCAAAATAACCCTGACAGCCAGATTAGCCCCTATTCGCAGGGATATTATCTGCGAACACCGTTTTACGAGGAAGATGAAAGGGGGGCTTTTCAGTACGGAAGTGATATTTATGTAGTGGATATGCTGAACGGGAATATCCATACAGCGTTAACAACGAGCGAGACGTATGGAATTCGGCCAGCTTTCGCATTGCCACAAGGATAAAGAAAAACAGGAGGGAATAAGGAGAAATGAAAAAAACAGTTGTAAGGAAGGGAAAAAGCCTAGCCTCTACAATCTTAATTACGGCTTTGCTTTTAACAAGTAATGTACCGTCATTCGCTGATGGGTTTGTTTTTGAAGATTGGGATAGAGGAAGTGTAGAAAAAAGAGCTTCAGCGAGTAGCGCAACAGAAAGCGATCTGGATGATGATGCGGTTGTTGCATCTGGAAGTGAGCTGCCGGCGACAAGTTCCATTGCACTATTTGCGGGGGCAGGAGTTAGTTCACTGGGAGATATATGGGATGGATGGAACGGAGATTTTTCTTTCCTGGATGGCTCATCGGGCGATGGTTCGGAGCGAAAGCCTTATCAGATCAAGAACAAAAATCAACTGATGGGATTTTCACAACTGGTAGCAATGGGAATGAGAGTCCAGGCTGGTGAGGGTGACAGTAACATTATAGGCTCTTATGATGGGAAATATTTTAAACTTATGAGCAATATTGACCTGGGAGGAATGAGCTGGAACCCCATTGGATTTTATCAGGACTCTTCGGAGTTATCGGGAGATGTGGTCAATAAGTTTTTTGGACATTTTGATGGCAATGGAAAGACCATATCAAATTTTAAATTGAGTAATACATCATGGAATCAGGTTGGCTTTTTTGGAGCTATCGAAGATGCAACTGTAAAAAATCTGACACTTAAGCCAGGGAAAACAGTATACGGAAAGGATCAGGTTGCCATCCTGGCCGGCAGCGCAGTGAACTCAAACATTAAGGATTGCACAGTAAATGGAAGTGTATCAGCAGCCGGCACCGCCGGGGGGATTGTGGCGACGATAGATGGCAATGATTCGTCAGAAGCGGTAATCGAAAATTGTGTAGCAAATATTACGATTGATGCAAATGGTGGGAGCACAATGTACGTCGGCGGAATTGCCGGCAAGTCAGCAAATAGCAGTCTTGTAGATTGCCGCGTTGAGACTGGCGATAATGATACAGCCCGAATTCAGGGTCGAGATGCCACGGTTGGAGGAATTACAGGCTTTCAGAACGCCACGGATATATATAACTGCTATGTGTCTGGAACGATTGGAGGAGCTGGCTCTCAGGTTGTCGGTGGAATAACTGGACAATATGCGTCTGGTCACATGAAAGTAGCGCGATTTGAGGGTAAAATCGGTCAGTCTGGTACGGGCGCAGCGGGACACCGTGGAACCTTCATCGGACACCGAGAGGCGGGAGATTATTTTAGGTATGGAAGTGACGTAGCATATCTGTTTGCCGACACTGAAGCCAAAATCGCGAACAACGTTTGTGGCAGTGAAATATCAGACGATAATGAGTATACTTATGCAGCTCGTATAGGATATTCCCATAGTGGTAATCCATATTATTCATTGGTTCAAGGCGGTGTATCAAAAGACATCACCGATCAATATTACTATGAAGTCCTTGAAGAAGGAATTCTATCCATAATTGATGAGGATCACGGTGGGGCTGATGCAGATGAAATGGGATATGCAATTGATCATTTTGCGCCAAACGATGCTGGACGGCCGACCCGAGGATATCTTGTCACGATTCCTCAAATTGACACAGTATCATCCGGAAATAACTATTACGATGTGGCAAAATTTGAGGTTCGCGGTTCTGGCAGCTATTATCACACCATGGACAAAGCACATCGGGGGGCAATTGCACCTGGAAAAAGTGTAACGGTAGCGACGTCTCCCAATAATACAGAGGATGCGAAATTCCAGATGGAAGGGGTGCCAACCTATACAAAAGATGGACGGGAAGTTGATACCACCTACATAAACGGCGGCGAATATACATTTACAATGCCTGCTGAGAATACAGAGGTGAAAGCGGTATATAAGAAAGTGGCGGTAAAAGTAACCGTGTTACCGAATACTTGCAGTATCAAAGTGGTGGAAGAACGGACTGGAAATCGAAAGAACCCGACAAAAACAACAAGGGTAACGGATCAGGATGGAAAGCTCATAGCCACTTATATCAATGGAACATTACAGCAAGGGACCCAAATGCAGCCGATTAATATTCAGGCTGTCGTTGATACCAATAATGATGTTGCAGACAATTCCGTGAAATGGTCGATCGATGACCCGGATTTAATTACATTGAGTAGCAATGATGATGAAGATGAAAGCGGCTACACGAAAAAGAGTGCATCGATTCGGGTAAACCTGGGAGCTTCCTTTTTCACTGATACGATTCGGAAATTAGAGAAAGAACAGGCAGAACAGAATTATCAATATCCAATACCGGATACTATCTTTGGAGCTGGACATCAAAACGGTGGCGTAGCTATCCTGACCGCCTCCACCAGGCCAGCGGCCAGTTTTGAAGGAAAACCTTGTACCGGCAATTGCCGGGTTAATGTGACCTATCAGGTAAAGGATAAGACCTACGTAGCCAACGAAGGGGCCTCTCTTGATAGAGCAGAGCTTACTTTTACGGTCACCCGGACCCTGACAGGGAACCGGAAAGCCCCGCGGGAGAGCATAACGGTGACAGAGCCACAGAGCCTAACCGCGGCCTTTAATCCAGACTTCTTTGACCGGAAGGATATCACTTGGTCAGCAGACGACACCTCCCTTCTCGCCGTAAGCGGGGAAAATAAATCGGCCAGCGTTGCGGCAGTGAAAAATGCAAAATGGATTCAAGACATTATAGCTTCGGACAATGGAATTCATAGCAACGATCCTTATGCATCTGTGAGTGGAGCCGGGACAAAGACAGCCAGAGTAACGGTGATAGCAGATGACATGCTGGGGAATCGGCAGACGGCCAGCTGCGACGTTACGATTCGATTCGTGACAAACGATCAGACTAGGATCTATGTGGAGGGAGTGACGGTTGCTCCGGAGACTTTAAAATACGAGCTTGTGTGTACAAAAAACGGAAACCGTAATAATCCTGTCATCACATGGACCGGTAATGAAGCGAAGCAGTTGAAAGTGACTGTGTTGCCGACACTGGCCTTCAACCAGGCATATCAGTTCAAGGTTAACGACGACTCGCTGAATATAGCCGATGACGGAACCGTGACGGTGAACACTAATGCAAAATGGATTCAGGAAGCTAATAGAACCTATCCTTATGCGGCCACCCACACGGCAGTTATCACAGCTGTCACAGAGGATGGAGGATTTGAATCAACCTGCAATGTGACATTAAGTTATAAATTGACAGACTCAACTTATGGCTCCTCTGGCGGCGGAGGCGGTGGAGGGGGCAGCTCTTCCGGTGGAGGGGGCGGTGGAGGAGGTTTCTCTTCCGGTGTAACACCGAGTGGCGGCACAGGCCCTGCTGGAACAGCTCCGGCCGGCAGTGTGACCGGCACATGGGTCAATACTGCAGACGGACTTTGGGCCTTTACATCTGCGGGCCGTACTTATCACAGCGAATGGGCATACATTCACAATCCGTATGCCGGGAAGAATCAGAGCAGTACGGATTGGTTCCGATTTGATGACAGCGGCCACATGGTCGTTGGCTGGTTCACCGATACAGACGGAAACCAATATTACCTTTGGCCTGTATCGGATGGCACACAGGGCCATATGGTGACTGACTGGCAGTGGATTGTTGGGGCTGACGGACTGGAACGCAGATATTACTTTAATCCGGAGTCGGATGGAACGAGAGGTGCTCTTCTGAAGAACCGGACGCTGCCAGATGGAAACCAGGTGAATGATAAAGGTGAATGGACAGTGGGAGGAGTAATTCAAGTTCAGGCCCCAGGGGTTCCGGAAGCAAAATAGGAAATAGGGAAAATTCTCAAAATAGAGAAGCTGCATAGGGCGGTGTGGGTGTAACTCCCACTTTCCCATTTGCACATTGACAACCGAATATTATTAACCGATAGTAAGTTTTGCTTTTTCTGATGTTATATGTTAATGTAAGAGATAGAAAAATCAGAAAGGAAAAGATGCATGGCAAAGCGGGAATACGAATACGAAATCTATGCCGAGACTCCTGATAAAAAGAAAAAAAAAGAATATTGGGAAGCAGCAATTGGCCTTCAGAAAGTAGATGGGCTTAAACCATCAGATTATTTGATTGGCCTGGCCCAAAAAAACATAGACGGGGTTCTCAGCTATCAACAGGTAGAAGAACTTTTATATACACATTACGAAAATGAGAGCGCAGAACAGCGCCGGCAGCGTCAGAAGGAAGGGGATTTGGTAGCTGGACGGATTGCACAGATTTTAGATAGTCCGGGCTATCCACTGCAGGTTGCTTCGTTAAAAGCAATACACCGTTATCTATTTTGTGATTTGTACGAGCATGCGGGTGAATTCAGAACCTGTAACATTTACAAAAAAGAGCCGATCCTAAACGGAGAAAGCGTAAAGTATACAAACTATGATGCATTGATTGACACACTGGAGTATGATATCAGCCAGGAACGGGCCAAAACCTATGCCGGCTTGGATATGGAACAGATAATTAAGCGAATTTCTCGCTTCACCTCGGATATTTGGCAAGCGCATCCATTCATGGAGGGCAATACCAGGACGACCGCCGTTTTTATAGAATGTTATTTAAACAGCATCGGTTTCAGGGTGGATAATTCTTCTTTCAAAGAGCATTCCCAATATTTTAGAAATGCCCTTGTTCGTGCCAATTATGCGGATTATAGCAGAGGAATTCTGACGGAAAATTGCTATTTAGAACGTTTCTTTTCTAATCTGCTAACAGGATCCAATTTACCACTTCGGAATAGGGAATTGCTGTTAACAGAACAATTTAAAAATATGTCGAGAAATCAGGAGCCGGAGTATTAAAGAACAGAGCTCTGGTTTAGAAGATCATAATAAAGAAAAGACTATCGGTTAATTATATCGGTAGTCTTTTTTTGCTTAAAAATAGTAGAAAGATGCGAAAAGCGCATATTTTGGGTGCAAGTCCCACTTTCTTCATCATTTTCGATTTTTTATTTGATGCACATTGACAACTGAATAGAGATTACACGGTTGAATGATAGTAACAAATGATGGGCGGCTAATGGTACGGCCGCCCCTAAAAACTATGGAGGTGGGGGGATTGTTTTTACTGGATTATTTGTTTATACTTCTTTTAGGGGTCAATACAGGTATCATTACGGCCTACTTGATGGAAGGATTATATGGTAATACGATGATGACAATTGATTTTTCAAATGTTCCGGCATATATGGTAGCTGTGATAGCCGGAGGATTCCTAGCAGCAATTGGAAAATACCTTTTCGATGAAATCAAAGAGAGTAAAAAGATAGGTAAAATAGATGAAACGATTACAGAAACAAAAGTAATAGTTGAAAATGTGGATTCTCAGGTGGTGAGACTAGAGAAACAGGCAGATAGCCAGTTTCAAATGCAATTTTCAAAACTTGATAACATTGATAAATTCGTTGCAGAATCGAGAGCATTGAAAAATGCTTCCGGAGGCCAGGGGATTGATGTATTGCAGATTTTAGCATCTATTCAAGCTATGGCGGAAACGATAAGGAAGGTTCAAAATGAATCAGCAGAAATGGAGCATAGTCTAAAAGAACAGATATTAGCTTTAGAGAAGGAAAACCAGAAGCTAAAAACTGAAAATCAAAAATATAGTGAAGAATTACAAAAAATTCGTAACAATAGAGTTCAAGATGAACCAGAGCCTTAAATCAGCTGATAAGGTAAAGAGGAAAAGACAGCGGAAAGAGGAATAGTATTTAAAAAGTGAAAAAACTTATAAGCCGAGAGGTTCGCAATAGCAGATCTCGAAATGAATTGTCATAGATGATAATACATGATAAAATAACCGTGTATAATAGCAAAGAAGACAGAGGATAGTTCCCGGTGCTCCTTCGGAAATGAACGAAGGAGGAAAGGACTATGAATGCATCAGAGGTATTGACATTAGTGCTGGTGATGCGGCACTGACATACAAAGACAATCATCGGAAATAGTAATTTTCATTTATAATGAAAAGAGCTATCCTCTACTGGCATAGAGGATAGCTGGTAACTAAAAATTACTCACGCAATCCGAAGGTCATCGTGGACGTCGAAATCCACTGATTTCTTCTAAACTTATTATACACGGGGGGCCTGAAAATTTCAAGCTCCCTTTGTTTTACATATAAAGTAAAAGATTATATTCCACCTGTTCATATGGAATAACCTTGTTGTAATGGGGGATTATTTTTAATAGGATAATGGTGCTGTAGATGAATTGTTGTTCATTATACATAGAATTTGTGTGATACAGACAAGAGGGAGGGTAAATAACGTGATAAAGATAGAAAATCAAGAAACCGTCGGTATATTCAATTATTTGCTTTTACATCGTTTCTACATTGAACATAGGAAGAACGATAGAAGCGGTATATATGGTCTGACACAAAAAATGATGGCATATAATTCGAATAAAATCGAAGGAAGTCGCCTGACCGAAGACCAAACAGCTTCTTTGTTCGAAACCGGAACTGTGAATGCAGAGGGCGAGATTATTTTTAGAGCAAAAGACATAGAGGAAATGACAGGCCATTTTCTTATGTTTAATGAAATTTTGAAAACAGTGAATGAGCCATTGACGGAAAAGTTAATCAAAAAATACCATTATTGTTTAAAAGCTGGGGTCTTTGAAGATTTGGCGAATGGATATGCAGTTGGAGAATACAAAACAAGGGCAAATGTTATTTCAACAATTACGACAGCGTTGCCAGAGGAGGTTCCTCACTTGATGGGAAAGCTTCTATCCGAATATCATAGTAAGCGTGAGTGCGATTTGGAGGATTTAGCAAAATTCCATGTACAATATGAAACAATTCATCCTTTTCAGGATGGGAATGGAAGGACCGGTCGGGGAATTCTATTTAAAGAATGTTTAAAAAATAATATCACTCCCTTTATCATAAAGGATATTAACAAAGCACAGTATTATCAGGGCTTGAAACAGGTAAGTGATAAAAATGACTACTCCAAACTAGTTCAATATTTTAAAGAGGAGCAAAAAGCCTATTTAGATTTGGCTAAGGCCTTTGTAATACCATATAACATAGAGACAATTGAGGGATTGAGGGAATTATTGAAGTCAGCCATGAAGCAACCCCGTATTCAATGCCAGGCTGCCGAGCAAGAGATTTAATATAAGCAAATTAAGCAGCCGGAGGTATAGTCCCCCCGGCTGCTTATAAAATGAAGTTAATAATCAAATAGGTCGCATTGACCATTTATTTTCCTTTCGATGGAAATATAAATTTATCCTTTGCCGGCGGCTTTGATTGATATATTCACATTGATAATTAATGCCTAAAACAGGATTAGATTGTACGTCAATAACTTTACAAATGGGAATATCAGAGTAAGAACCATCCGAATTTGTATAGCGGAAGTATAAGGGCATACAATCTCCATTTACATTGTAACTTGCAATTACAGGGACAACGGTATTTTGGGCAGGGTCATATGCCCCGTATTGTCCTGGAATTTGAGTGTGATATGGCATGAGTCAATCTCCTCCTCTCATGATATGATTATATGGAACAAATGTTCTGTGTACAAGTGGGAAAATTATGAAAATATAATGAGACAACTATCTCCTGTAAAAATAGTGGAGAGTCGAAAAATGTCGGATAATGCGATGAAAAAAAGAAAATATCAATGTCTATACTGGTATAATTATCTAAAATGTGCAGTGCGTTTTAGAGGAGGATACAGATGCTCAAAATAAAATTCAAAAACATAGGCTCCATATGTCCGGTTTATTCTGTTTACCAGAGGGAAGATGGAAAGAAATATGATGTTCAAATTGAGGAGGAGGGGAAAGTCTATCACTGCCATGCAGAAAACATAGAGTTTCTATGGCAGGAAAATGATGAGGTTAAGGGGGATGCCGGCGAAGAGAGAAATATAGATTATGTAAATGAAACTAGGACGGCCGTCATGAAGTGCATGGATAAAGCAAGAAGTGTGGAAGATTTTATCGCTAGAATGATGACATTAGGCTATCAAACGAAGTGGCGCGAAAGAGGCACATATATAACATTCACCAATTCGAATAATCAAAAAGTTAGGAATAGCAGAATTGATATCTCAAAAGAAGAAATATTGAAAAAATTTGAAGAAAATTTAAAAAGGTCTAAATCAGAAATAGATATTTGCGAACAACTGGAAATAAAAAGAAACGCTGCGTCAAAGAATAAGGATATTTTTGTATATACGTTCAGTAGAAATTGCCAACAGTGCCATACTGTCAATGAGCTGTTGACCTATATGGTATTTGATGATACAGATGAAAACCTAGTTTTTCCTTGGGATCGGGAGCGTTTATTTTCTTCGCAAGATGCGATATCATTCTTTAAACATATGCTCAATGAAGAATCAGAATATTATTCTTATCAAGTTCTTGGAGAAAACAAAAAGCTGGATCAACTTATGCTAAAGAAATTTCCTGAAACAATCAGAATGGAATATAGTAAAACACTAAAGGAAAAATATGCAATGAACATATGTCCAAAATGCAACGGAGTGGGAATGGGAAAACATGGAAAGAATTTCCTGCATGTACTATTGGATCAAAAAATAAAAAATATGGAGAAGATAAAGGTTATAGATGTATTAGAATTATCACAATATTAAAGAAATTTATACATATTATATATTAATATTTGGAAAGAGCGATTAAGGAGGAATAAGTATTATGAAAAAGC
>OGGQ01001632.1_pt1 | contig 28062 bp, 24 predicted proteins | sample 1571191 | NCBI WGS metagenome assembly OGGQ01 (sample SAMEA2582061, study PRJEB24529) | metagenome | biome: Human gut stool | place: China | collected 2011
ACAGCTCGGGAGGAGGGACATCTCCCTCGCTTGGGGCTGTCGCCCCATGGCCCAACATTCACAAGCACTCTCCGATGAGCAAGCTCCCCGGAGAGTGCTTGTGAATGTTGGGCCGCGCTGCTCTCAGGAATACAAAAAAACTTCTTTCTCTTTTTGGTTATTTATAATATAATAGAGGATAAAGAATAGAGGGCTTGCTTCGGGGTGTGAAGCGGGCCTGATTAAGCAGGAGGATTGTTTATGGATTACAGGAATTTGTATGAAGAATGGCTTTCCAATGAATATTTCGACCAGGCTACCAGAGATGAACTCTTGAGTATCAAAGATGATGAGAATGAGATAAAAGAAAGATTTTACACAGAGCTTGAATTCGGCACGGCCGGCCTTCGCGGCGTGATCGGTGCCGGTTTAAACCGAATGAATATCTATACTGTGCGCAAGGCTACACAGGGTCTTGCGAATTATATCCTGAAGGTGGGCAAAGCGGAAAAGGGCGTTGCTATCGCATATGACTCCAGACGTATGTCGCCGGAGTTTGCGGATGAAGCTGCGCTGTGCCTGGGAGCTAACGGCATCAAGGCATATGTGTTTGAAAGCTTGCGCCCTACACCGGAGCTTTCCTATGCGGTCAGAAAGCTTGGCTGCATCGCCGGCATCAATATCACTGCCAGCCATAATCCGCCGGAATATAACGGATATAAGGTTTACTGGGAGGACGGCGCGCAGATCACCCCTCCTCATGATACGGGAATTATGGCAGAGGTGAAGGCTGTTACCGATTTTAATACCGTTAAGACGATGGACAAGCAGGCTGCGGTGGCCGCGGGACTCTACCAGGTGATCGGAGCGGAAATCGACGATGCTTATATCGCAGAACTGAAGAAACAGGTAAAGAATCCGGAAGCGATTAAGGCAATGGGTAAAGAGCTTAAGATCGTTTATACCCCCCTTCACGGAACCGGCAATATCCCTGCCAGAAGGGTGCTGAAAGAAATCGGGTTTGAAAACGTCTATGTGGTGCCGGAGCAGGAGCTTCCTGACGGTGAATTCCCCACAGTCAGCTATCCGAATCCGGAGGCGGCGGAGGCCTTTACTCTGGCTCTTGCTCTGGCCAAAGAAAAGGATGCGGACCTGGTGCTGGCCACCGATCCGGATGCGGACCGTCTAGGCGTATATGTAAAGGATACAAAGAGCGGTGAATATATCACCCTGACAGGCAACATGTCCGGCTGTCTGCTGGCGGAGTACGAAATCAGCCAGATCAAGGAAAAACAAGGCCTGCCTTCAGACGGCGCTCTGATTAAGACCATCGTTACTTCCAACCTGGCGGATGCGATTGCCAGCCACTATAATATACGTCTGATTGAAGTTCTGACCGGATTTAAATTTATCGGGCAGCAGATCCTGAATTTCGAGACTACAGGAAAGGGCACCTATTTGTTCGGATTCGAAGAAAGCTACGGCTGTCTGATTGGCACACATGCCAGGGATAAGGATGCCATCGTAGCGACTATGGCGCTGTGCGAAGCTGCTGCTTATTACAGGACACAGGGCAAGACTCTGTGGGATGCCATGATCGATATGTATGAGAAATACGGCTATTATAAGGATGCCGTTAAGTCCATCACCCTTAAAGGCATTGAAGGGCTGGCGAAGATCCAGGAAATCATGGAGACCTTAAGAAATAATACGCCTGAGCAGATCGGTTCCTATAAGGTGCTGTCCGCAAGGGATTATAAGAAAGACACGGTCCGCAACATGGAGACCGGCGAAGTGACCTCTACCGGCCTTCCCAGCTCCAATGTGCTCTACTATGACCTGCCGGACAATGCATGGCTGTGCGTAAGACCGTCCGGTACCGAGCCCAAGATTAAGCTGTATTACGGTGTAAAGGGAACCTCACTGGAGGATGCCGAGAAAAAATCCGACGAGCTGGGCGAAATGGTGGAAGCGCTGATCAAATAAGGGCGTTTTGAATTTCCTGTTTTATATGAATTATTGCATAAATAAAAAGCGTCGGCCGGATTCTCTTTTGATCCGGCTGACTTTGCGTCGCATGAAATATGCTGCTGCGCCTGTTTAATATAAAATAAAAGAAAACGGGTATCGTTACTGTTCACACGCTGCCGATAAAGCAGCGTATGAACAGTAACCGGGTATCAAAGAGGTGAAAGACGGTATTTACATGCGGATTCAGACATGTTATAATACATCACTGCATCCCATATGGCAGATGGACCGCAATTGGTTCGTATGCTAACAGATTTTATAACGATAGGAAGAGTGATACCGATGAGTAAAATTGAAAAGAATCTAACGGAAGGCAGTGTGGTGAAGCAGCTGATCCTGTTCGCGCTGCCTTTTATGCTGTCCAATCTGATCCAGTCCCTCTATAATGTGGCGGATATGTTGATCGTAGGCCGTTTCTGCGGCCCGGTGGGGATATCAGGCGTCAATATTGGGGGACAAGTCACGTTTCTGATGACCAATCTGGTGATTGGCCTCAGCGTGGGAGGCACGGTGGTGATCGCGCAGTTTTTAGGGTGCGGGGACCGCAAGGCGGTCCGGGAGTGCATCGGAACGCTGCTGACCTCCCTGATCGCGGCCGCAGTGCTGATGACCACTGTGATGCTTCTTGTTTCCGACCAGATCTTAAAGCTGATCCAGACGCCAGCGGAGTCCTTTGCCCAGGCCAGAAGCTATCTGGATATCACGATCATGGGAACTGTGTTCATCTTCGGCTACAATGCTTTAAGCGCGATTATGAGAGGCATGGGAGACAGCAAACGGCCGCTGTATTTCGTGGCCATCGCCTGTGTCTGCAACATATTTCTGGATCTGCTTCTGGTAGGTGTTTTCCGAATGGAAGCAAAAGGAGCGGCAATCGCGACCGTGGTCTCACAGGCCATCAGCATGCTTTTATGCATCCTGTACCTTAAGAAGGCGGACTTCATCTTCGACTTTAAGATCAGTTCCTTCTGCTTTAAAAAGGACAGGTTTGCAACTCTTATGAAAGTGGGGATTCCCACTTCTATCCAGAACATGATCACCAATGTATCCTTCCTGGTGCTGACCACACTGGTGAACGGATTTGGAGTGAGTGCCAGCGCAGCGGTGGGCGTGGTCGGCAAATTCAACAGCTTCGCGATACTTCCGGCTATCGCGGTGGGCTCCTCCATCTCAGCCGTAGCGGCGCAGAACATAGGCGCGGGAGAGGTGGAACGGGCCAGAAAGACCTTTCATATCGGCACTGCGCTGGCGATGGCAATCAGCCTGCCGATCTTTGTGCTCGCCAGGATATTTCCTGCGCAGATCATCGAACTGTTTGACAAGGACCCGGAGATGATAGCCTGCGGCGTCACCTATATGAAGAGCTTTACCTTTGACTACATCATAGCGCCCTTTGTATTCTGCTTAAACGGCCTGATCACTGGCGCGGGGCACACGACCTTCGCATCGGTCAACGGTATTCTGTCCGCACTGGGATTTCGTATTCCCTTCGCGCTGCTTTTTGGCATGGCGCTTGATATGGGCCTTTTAGGGATCGGCCTTGGTGCGCCCTTAGGCAGCCTCGGCGCCGCAGTCATTGCGGTGATCTATTATTTAAGCGGTAAATGGAAAACAAGCACCGTGGTGTAACGGACGCTCTATAGTTTGCCGCCCGGCCCGGCAGGCTTCGGGGCGGTAAGGTTTACGATGAAAATGCCCAGACATACGCAGATCAGGGCGGTCAGATTGGCCGGCGTCAGCACATTTTCATGAAGAAAAATGCCGGAGAGCAGCGTCCCGAACACAGGTGTCAGGAAGTTGAAGATCGATATGCTGCCCACAGGATGATACGTGATCAGCAGGTACCAGAGCGTAAATGCCGTGGCTGAGATAAATACCATATAAGCCAGCAGGAGTACGCCGAAGGGAGAGGTCAAGCGGAGGCGTCCTCCTCCCGCAAGGCCGGTCAGGATCAGGAGCAGCCCGCCTATGGACAGCTGCCAGCCGTTTAAAGAGACCGGCTCCATGCTCCCTTTCAGCTTTTTACAGATCACATTTCCGGCGGCATAGAGTCCGGCGGACAGAATCATGAAGCCTTCTCCGGAAAGGGTAAAGGAGAGGGCAAGTCCTCCTCTGGACAGATTCACCAGGATGACGCCGGCAAAGCCCACCGCACAGCCTATGAATTTGCGCAGCGTTACCTTGTCATCCGCAAAACAGAAATGAGACAGGATGACTGCGAAAAATATGTTCGTGGAGTTTAGAATCGCTCCCTTGGCGCCGGTCAGATGCGCGAGGCTGATGTAGTATAAAAAGTAAGAGGAGAAAGTCTGAAACAGGGACAGCAGGAGAACCCCCTTCAGATTGCTGCGGTCCGGCTGGATGAGCCTGCGGTTTAAAATGCGGGATACGCAGAGGGTGAGAAGACCGGCCAGAAAGAAACGGCATCCGGCAAACAGCAGTATGGAGAAGGTATCGGAGCTTTCGATGGAGAACATGGCATAGCCTGTTTTAACACAGGGAAAGGCGCTCCCCCAGAGCAGAGTGCATAAAATTGCGGCGGGGATGACAGCCTTTTTGCTGGTGAAAATTGTTTCAACTTTCCTGTTCATAACTTTTCTGCCTCCGTGACATAGGATATATCCCATTATTATAGCACCTGTATATCAGGCGGGCAAGCAGCACATAAATACTGTTTAAGGGTTATACGCAAGCAGGATGGCGCATACAATAGGTAATAAACATAAGTCAGGAAAATGCCTATGTATCGAAAAATAATGGTTCTTATTCTGGCCGTTATCCTGTGTCTGACCGGCTGCAGCAGCGCCGATAAGCCGGAGAAAACAGAAGATCTGGAATTTACGGTGGTGGCGGAGGAAGAAATCCCGCAGGAGCTGCGGACGCTGATTGACAGCAAGAAACAGTCGGAATTCCGGCTGACCTATTCCGACGCGGAATTCCTTTATCTCGTGGCGGGATACGGGGAACAGGCTACCGGAGGCTACAGCATCCAGGTGAAGGATATGTATCTGACAAAGGACGCGATCTACATAGATACGGAGCTTCTGGGGCCGAAGAAGGGCGAGGACGTATCGGCCACACCCTCCTATCCGTTTATCGTGATCAAGATACCGTACAGGGAGGAACAGGTCATCTTCGACTGAGCACATCAGCAACGGTGAAAGAGAGGGCAGCAGTGAATGCCGGAAACGGTAATCACTGCTGCCCTTTTACGTCCACCTGCCGGCCTGTGCCTGGCGGCAGGATGTGTCCAAATGTGTGCCGGGCGCACATCGCTTTTTCGGAAACGCTGTTTACAGATCGTCTTTCAATGCGCCGCTTTTGGCATAGGCCGTGCTTTTTGCCTCAAAGAAATCGGTCTTAATCAGGTTGGCATTGCTGTATTGGCTGACCCAGCGCATATTTTCCGGTTCATTGAGATTGCGTTCATAAATCGGCTCCAGATGCAGATTGCGGCAGCGCAGGTTGCCCAGATACTGTATATAGTCCGTCAGCATGCCGCGGGTCAGGCCCGGTATGGAGTCGCCTATGACATACTGCCCCCAGGCGATTTCCTGGCGGCAGCCTTCCGCGATCATGTCCCGGTAGAGGGACTCCTTATCCAGTGTGAACAGGGAAGGCTCTTCCCTGCGCAGTTCCGACAGGATATTGGAGAACAGCCACAGATGGGTGTTCTCATCCCGGTTGATATAGCGGATTTCCTGAACGGAGCCCGGCATCCTGCGGTTTCGGGCCAAGTTGTAAAAGAACATGAAGCCGCTGTAGAAATAGATGCCCTCCAGGATGTAATTGGCCACCAGCACCTTCGCGAGTGTCTCGGCTGAATGGTGTTCCTGGAATTCATTGTAGAGGCTGCCGATGAACGTGTTGCGCGCGAGCAGATGTTCATCCTCTTTCCACTGGTAGAGCACCTCCATGCGTTTCTGGGGCTCACAGATCGTATCCAGCATATAGCTGTAGCTCTGGCTGTGGACCGCTTCCTGAAAGGCCTGAATGGTCAGACAGAGATTGACCTCATTCGCCGTGATATAGCCTCCGATGGAAGGCAGGTTGGCGGTCTGGATGCTGTCGAGAAAGACGAGAAAGGACAGGATCTTATCATAAGCCCTGCGCTCATCCGCCGACAGGAGCATATAATCCTTTACATCCGCGCCCAGATTGATTTCTTCCGGTATCCAGAAATTGTTCATGGCCTGGCGGTACCAGCCTGAGGCCCATTGATATTTCATATTATTAAAATCGTTCAGATTGGTGGTGTTGCCGCCGATGATCCGGCGGCTGCCCGGATCGGTGTCCCCGTCCGGGTTGAATAAGAGCTTCTTTTTCAGTTCCATAACTCCTTCTTCTCCTGTTCCTGGTATATTTCCTGACTCACTTCCATCAGCTGGAGCATACTTCGCATTCCTCCACTTCCAGGCTTCTGGAACGGATATAGTAGACTGTTTTAACGCCCAGCTCCCAGGCCATCAGATATAGGTCCAGTATGCGCCGGAAGGTGTAGTCGTTGGTGATGTACAGATTCATGCTCTGCGCCTGATCGATGTGGCGCTGCCGCACGGCGCAGGCGCGCAAAGACCAGGTCTGATCGATGTAATGTGCATTTTTATATAGCCAGAAGGTGGACATGGACAGATCCGGCGCCACCCTGGGGAACAGGCCGTCTTTTTTCTCCTCCAGATAAAAGCGCTGCAGGACAGGATCGATGCCCGCGGTGGTTCCGGCGATTACGCTGGTGCTGCTTGTGGGCGCTACGGCCAGCAGATAGCCGTTGCGCATTCCGCGGGCCGCCACATCCTCTCTTAGGGCTGCCCAGCGGCCCGATGCATATCCCCTTTTGATAAAATAAGCGCCGGTCCGCCAGTCGCTGCCCTCAAAATACGGATAGCAGCCCTTTTCCGCCGCAAATTCACAGCTGGAGCGGATGGCGGCATAGTTGATTTCCTCCAGGACGCGGTCAGCAAACGCAAGATGCGCTTCCGACTCCCAGGCGATGCCCTGTTTAGCCAGCATGTGATGATAGCCGCTGATGCCCAGACCCACCGGCCGGTAGGCATGGCTGGTGAGCTTAGCATAAGGCAGGGGGAAAAAATTAAGATCGATCACATTGTCCAGCGCTCGTACCGCCAGGCGGGTGACGTCATGCAGCTCCTTAACATCGTTTACATCGATCTGGCCGAGACAGAGGCTGGCCAGGTTGCAGACTACGAAATCCCCCGGCCGGACAGCGGTGATGACTACGGTCTCGCCATCCGCGGTCTGTACGGTTTGAGAGATCTGCTCCATGGCGGAAGTATTCTGTGCGATTTCCGTGCACAGATTGCTGCAGTAGATGATCCCCTGATGGCCATTGGGGTTCATGCGGTTGACCGTGTCCCTGTTAAATGCGAAGGGCGTACCGGTCTCCGCAGCACTTTTTATGATCAGCCGTATCAGATCCTTTATGGGGATTACGCGTTTTTCGATGGCAGGGTCCTGCACGCATTCCAGATATCTTTTCTCCCATTCTTCCCCGAAGCTATCCTCCAGCGCATAACCTCTGGCTTTCAGGATCTCATGGGGACACATGAGGTACCAGTCACCCCCGATATTTTCTCTGGCCATTTTCCAGAAATAATCCGGATAGCAGACGGCAGGGAATACATCGTGGGCCTTCATACGGTCGTCACCGTTGTTGGTCCGAAGCATCAGAAATTCCGGCAGATCCCGGTGCCAGGCGTCCAGATAGACAGCCACGGCTCCCTGCCGCATGCCCAGCTGGTCTACGGCCACGGCGGTATCGTTGGCGAGCTTGATCCAGCGCAGCACGCCTCCTGCAGCCCCTGAAAAACCGCGTATATCGCTGCCGCTGGCGCGGACTTTGCCGAAATAGAGTCCCATGCCGCCTCCAAATTTGCTGACCTGGGCAAAATTGCCGATGCTTTGATAGATGCCGGTCAGGCTGTCGGGAACTGTATCGATGAAACAGGAGGACAGCTGATGATAGGGCTTGCGGGCGTTGGACAGGGTGGGCGTGGCCATAGTCACCTTCAGGGTGCTTAACATGTCATAAAATCCCCGCACCCATTCCAGACGGCGGTCAGTCTCCTGCATGGCCAGGTGCAGCGCGATACCCAGAAACATTTCCTGCACGGTTTCCAGGGGCTGATGGCCGTGGTCCTGTATGACATAGCGCTTCAGAAGAAGATCCAGTGAAGAATAGGTGAGCAGTTCGTCCCTGCTCTCCTCGATAAAGCCAAAGCTTGTATCGAGTTCTTCCGGAGTATAATTCTCCAGTATATACTGTCCGTAAAGGCCCTCTTTGGCCAGATAGCGAAGCTTGTCACTGAAGCGGCAGATGCCAAGGGCTTTTAGAACAGGCTGAAGCTCTGTTTTAAACTGCAGCATGCGAAAACGCGCCGCTATGAATTCCCAGCCCGGTGCCTCCTGGGTGGTAAGTTCTGCGGCGGCCTGCGCGAACAGCGCCGCCTGCCTTTCAGGCTCCCGTACTCCTTTGGCAAAGCTTTGCTGTTTTTCAAGCAGCTGACTTAGAGGGTAAAGGGACTGATCGAAGTCCCGTGATATTTTATTCAGCGTACACTCAATTGATAATTCCATATAAGTTCCTTTCACTGTTCAGCACACAGAGTATGCCTGCATGGCAATAGATACAGGGTATGACAGATCTCAAACCACTAAATATAGTGTTAGGAATTAAGAATAACACAATTAATAGTATTGTGCAACATTTTTTCAATATTATACCGGATGATCCGGCACAAGGTGTTACTGTTTTCAGCTGCCGTAAACCTCCCGCTGTCAGTACTGTTAAAATTTTACCGGATCTGATAGAATGAATACAGAACACTGCATGGAATTACAGCGCCGTTTATAAATTTTTGATGAGGAGGTATAAAATGAGAGACAGAGAACGTGCAAAGGCTGCCGCCAGGGAACTGGTGGCCAAAATGACACTGGAGGAACGGGCATCCCAATTGAGATATGATGCGCCTCCAATTAAGAGGCTGGGCATACCGGCCTATAATTGGTGGAACGAAGCGCTTCACGGAGTCGCAAGGGCCGGTGTGGCGACCAGCTTTCCCCAGGCCATCGGCATGGCGGCCGCATTTGATGAGGGGCTGCTTGAAAAAGTTGGGGACGCGGTATCCACGGAAGCCAGGGCGAAGTACAATGAATCCTCCAGGAGAGGGGACCGGGATATCTATAAGGGGCTGACCTTCTGGTCCCCCAATATCAATATCTTCCGGGATCCGAGATGGGGGCGCGGCCATGAAACCTACGGAGAAGACCCGTATCTGACCTCCAGGCTGGGCGTGGCTTATGTCAAAGGGCTGCAGGGGAACGGGGAGTACTTAAAAACAGCTGCCTGTGCCAAACATTATGCGGTTCATTCGGGGCCGGAGGGCCTGCGCCATCAGTTTGACGCAAGGGCCGGTAAAAAGGACCTCTATGAAACTTATCTGCCGGCTTTTGAAGCCTGCGTGAAAGAGGCCGGTGTGGAAGCGGTGATGGGGGCTTATAACAGGACTAACGGAGAGCCCTGCTGCGGCAGCAAAACGCTGATTCAGGATATCTTAAGAGGGGACTGGCGGTTCGAAGGACATTTCGTTTCGGACTGCTGGGCCATCAAGGATTTCCATATGAACCACGGGGTGACCGATACGGCGGAGGAATCTGCGGCCATGGCCCTGAAGGCAGGATGCGATGTGAACTGCGGCAGCACGTATCTGCATATCCTGAAAGCATATCAGGACGGGCTGGTGACGGAAGAGGACATTACCCGTGCGGCTCAACGGCTCTTTACCACCCGGTTTCTTCTGGGATGTTTTGATGAGACGGAATTTGACCGCATTCCCTATGAAGCGGTTGAGTGCCCGGAACATCTTAAACTGGCGCAGAAAATGGCAGAGGAAAGCATGGTGCTGCTTAAGAATGACGGAATCCTGCCGCTTAAAAAGGACGAGATCCGGACAATCGGCGTCATTGGGCCTAATGCGGACAGCCGGGCCGCTCTGATCGGGAATTACCATGGCACATCCTCCCGCTATATCACACTGCTGGAAGGCATCCAGGATGAGGTGGGGAGCGATATCCGCGTTTATTATTCCGAGGGCTGTCACCTGTTTCGCGACAGGGTGGAATCCCTGGCGTGGCCGCAGGACAGGATTTCGGAGGCGCTTACTGTGGCGGAGCACAGCGATGTGGTGGTTCTGTGCCTGGGGCTGGATGAGACATTGGAAGGCGAGGAAATGGACGGTGCAAACAGCAGTATGTGCGGGGATAAACCGGATCTTTATCTGCCCGGTCCGCAGCGTGAGCTTCTTGAGGCCGTATGCGGCTGCGGCAGACCGGTGGTGCTGTGCCTGATGAGCGGCAGTGCCATAGACTTAAACTATGCGGACAGCCATGCAAATGCGGTTCTGCAGCTGTGGTATCCCGGCGCGAGAGGAGGCAGGGCGGCCGCTGATATCCTGTTTGGAAACAGCTCGCCCTCCGGCAAGCTGCCCGTCACATTTTACCGCAGTCTGGAAGGTTTCCCTGATTTTGAAGATTACTCCATGAAGGGGAGGACTTATCGATACCTGGAGAAAGAGCCGCTCTATCCCTTTGGTTATGGATTAACCTATGGCAGGACTGAGATCCGGGACGTCCGTCCTGACGGGGAAGCATCGGAAACGGACGGACTGACGGTGCGGGGGGTGGCAGTTAACACCGGAAGATACGGAACGGATGATGTGATTCAGGCGTACATAAAGAATGAAGAGTCCGCATACGCGGTGCCAAACCACAGCCTTTGCGCATTTGTCAGAATCCATCTGGAACCGGGGGAAAGCAAACGCTTTGAGCTGCAGGTCCCTCCGACCGCATTTACGGTTGTCGATGAAGACGGCAGGCGGTTCGTGGACAGCCGCAGATTCCTGCTGTATGTCGGCACAGGCCAGCCCGACAGCCGGACGGAGGCGCTGACAGGGCAGAAAGCGTGTGCGCTTACGGTGCAGCTGCGCTGAAAATCCGCATAATCTCCTGTTTTTTGGCGCTGTAAACAGCGGGTCCGTTCAGATTCATGCATGGCTAACAAACAGGCAACATATATTAATAATAGCAAGCGTGACGAAACGGACATATAGGAGGTTAGAATGGAGCTAATAAAAAAGAATATTTACATGAATAAACTAAAGGGCAAAACAGTGACACAGATTACGCTGGATGACGATTTCAATGTACCCGACAGCAAGATGGATATGGAACAGATCATACTGGACCGGGGGGAACTGCAGCTGGACGAATCCAGACCGATGAACGATAAGGTGAGCCTGTCCGGAAAGCTGAAATTTGACGTGCTCTACAGCACGCCCGCATCCGGCAGCCTGGAGAGCATGAGCGGTGAGATCCCTTTTGACGAGCTGGTGAATATGGAGGAGCTGGAGGAGCGGGACCGCCTGCAGACGCAGTGGGAGATGGAGGATCTGACGGTGGAGATGATCCATTCCAGAAAATTAAGCGTCAAGGCCATCATCACATTTACATTGACAGCGGAACAGCTGTATGAAGAGGAGACCGCGGTGGAGGCCAGGGACATCGGTGAATTTGATTCGCTCAATAAAGAGCTGGATGTAACTCAGATCGCGATGCAGAAGCACGATACGTACCGGTTGAAGGAAGAGATTGAGCTGCCCGGAAGCAAGCCCAACATCAATCAGCTTTTGTGGAATCATGTGGAACTTAGAGGCATGGAGTGCCGGCCGCTGGACGGAAAGTTAAGCCTGCGCGGGGAGCTTTTGTTCTTTACGATCTATAATGGGGAAGAAGAGCATATACCGATACAGTGGCTGGAGAAGAGCATCGCTTTTTCCGGCGTGCTGGAGCTGCCGGACTGTGTGGAAGAGATGATCCCGGCCATCGATGTGAGGCTGGCTCACAGAGAGGTTACGGCCATTCCGGACTTTGACGGGGAAAATCGGGTGATCTCCCTGGAAGCCGTATTGGATCTGGATATCCGGCTCTATGAGGAAGTGCGCATCGAAATACTCAATGATGTGTATTCCCCGGTAAAGGAGCTGATCCCCACAGTCGGAACAGCATTTTTTGAATCCCTGTTGATGAAGAACACTTCCAAGAATAAACTTGTGGATAAACTTAAAATCAAAGGCGGGGATAAAGTCCTGCAGATCTGCCACAGCAACGGCAGTGTGAAGATCGATGATATCAGGGTGGTGGAAGACGGCATCGCCATAGAGGGGGCGCTCTGCGTCAGCCTGCTGTACATATCCAGCGATGACAGGGAGCCGATGCGTTCACTTAGGGGAGCAATCCCGTTTAACTACACGGTGGAAGCAAAGGGTGTAGAGGAATCCTGTGTATTCCAGCTCAAGCCCGGCCTCGAACAGCTCAATGCGCTGATGCTGGGCGGCGATGAAGTGGAGATAAAAGCGGTGATCACATTTGACGCGCTGGTATTGAAAAAAGTTGCGGAAGAGGTTATAACTGATGTGCGGGAAGAGGATCTGGATCTGGATAAGCTGGAGCGCATGCCTGGAATCGTGGGATATATCGTACAGCCCGGAGACAGCCTGTGGAAGATCGCTAAGCGCTTCTATACGACGATTAATTCCCTGAAAGCCACTAATGGGCTGACGGCTGATGAAGTTAAGCCCGGAGACCGGCTTCTGGTGATCAAACAGGTGGAGCAGCTTTGATCCGATTTATGACCAGCTGTTTATGTAAAGAGGCCTGGGAGCGGTATCACTGCTTCCAGCAGCCTCTCTCTATCATAAAGCACCGAAAGAAATCAGGCAGGCCGGCACTGCCAGTGTCAGGATAGAGAAGCTAAAGGAGACGTCAAACGTCTGAAATGGTATAAGAAATTTCGGTGCGGATTATCCGGCTTAAACAGACAGGCAGGATTTATCAGGCGATGTTTTGCTCTGATAATATAATATATGCGGGAGAACAAAAGAGTGAACTATACGTACATCCTAAAATGCAGCGATAAAAGCCTGTACACGGGCTGGACAAACAATCTGGACAAGCGGGTGGAAGACCACAACAGCGGAAAAGGCGCGAAATATACCAGATCCCGCCGGCCCGTTGTGCTGGCATATTATGAGCAGTTTGATACCAAAGAGGAAGCGATGCGCCGCGAGTGGGAGATTAAGAGGCTCACCAGGAAAAAGAAGCTGGCGCTGATTCAAAGTGCAATGTAAAGCGGGCGAAAGCATAAACTGCTTCCGCCCGCCTGGCTTACATCCGAATATTATATCTTTTCTACCGGTATCCAGATTTCACTGTAGTCATCCTCCGGATTTTCGTGTAATGGGGTATACAACTCGATATTGTAGTTGCCTGCAAACTTATACGCTTTGCAGGAAGGCAGCCATTCGCTCCAAATCTTTGTGTTCACTTCCTGCAGCGCTTTTGGCAGCGCGCCGCGGCAGGGAAATACGGCCCATGTGCCCTGCGGGAACACTCTGGTTTCATAGCCTTCCGGAACCTCATTCCACGGAAGATAGTTATCGGCAATCAGGTAATCAAAGTTTTTGCCGTCACTGTCCACACAAATCCCATACATGCCGCACACAGTCTTGTTTTCGCCGCTTGCAATGTGTTCCTTCCAGAACTTCGGGATTTCCTCATATGATGTTTCTGTGTTGAATCTGCGGGATCTTCCCATTACTGTAAACTGTGCCTTCTCTACGATCTTATACTCTAACATAGTTCCGCCCTCCAGCGTGAGTTTTATTTTCAGCGGTGCAAAAGAATTCAGCTTACTGCCTTTTTCTCTTGCTGCAGAAGGACTTATCCCATGAAACTTCGTGAATGCCCTGGTAAAACTGTCCGGCGAATCATAGCCATATTTCAGCGCCGCATCGATCACTTTTATATCGGTGGAACAAAGCTCCTGCGCAGCAAGTGTCAGACGCCGGTTCCTGATATACTCACCCACCGTAAATCCGCACAGCACATTAAATATTTTCTGAAAGTAAAAGCTTGATACATAAGCCTGATCAGCTATCTTATTAATGTCAATATCTTCTGTCAGATGCTCTTCAATGTATGCGACCGCATTGGTTATGCCTTCGTTCCAACCGTTCATGGGAGACCTCCTTCTTTGTCTGCTGTAAGTATATTATAGTGCCGGGAGCATATCACTGCCCGACAATGAGTGTCTTGTTGTGTCGGGTGTACGGCACGGTCCGCACCTTAGCTTCTGCGATAAATTATACTATATGTATGGATTAAATACCATCACTGCTTACAGTTGACGAAAATTTCCGCCATGGCAATCCGATATTATTAAAAAATGACTCCTCACTGCATACCGGCGGTGAGGAGCCTTACATTGTACAAAGACAGGTCTTTTACTGAGCAGTTACAGCGGCATATTGGCCACAAAACTGTACATAAGGATGAAATGGCATATGCTGCCGGCCATTACAAACAGATGAAAGATTTCGTGGGAGCCGAAGTTCTTATGCTTCCGGTCAAAGATGGGAACCTTAAGCGCGTAGATCACTCCTCCTACCGTATATATGATGCCTCCTGCCAGCAGCCAGCCGAAAGCCGCCGGAGACAGGGAATTTAAGATCTGCGTAAATGCCAGTACACAGACCCAGCCCATGCCGATGTAGAGCACGGAGGAGAACCACTTGGGACAGGTGATCCAGAAGGCTTTCACCAGGATTCCGGCCAGGGCGATTCCCCACACCAGAGCCAGCATGAGGGTTCCCATGCGGCCGGGGATAGCGATCAGGCAGATCGGGGTATAGGTCCCGGCAATCAGGATGAAGATCATCATATGATCCATTTTGCGAAGTCTGCGGTTCACTTTTTCAGAAATATCCAGAGTGTGGTAGATGGTGCTGGCTCCGTAAAGCAGAATCATGCTGATAATAAATACGGCCAGGCTTATCATGTGTATTTTGTCAGGATTCCCCGCTGCTTTTATCAGCAGCGGCGTGGCGGCAAAGATGGCCATAAGCCAGCCGATAAAATGAGTGATTGCGCTGCCCGGGTCCTTAATTTTTATTTTTGTGTTCATAGCTAAGCCTCCTTAAACAAGCCAAATTTCTGTCCATCTAAAGTTACCATATGGTAATAGATAGATAATACGACAAGTGGTTTTTAAAACTACATTTAAGATATAGATATATTACAATATATTGATATAAAAATCAATACCTGGTTTTATGATATATAAAATTTTATATTTTATTCCATGTTTGGAAGGGGAATTTATGGTATAATATTGACAGATATTATACCCGCGCTGATTTCCGTCTGCGAAGCAGACAATTTCCAAAGGAAATCATGCGCATCCCCCCGGAGGGGCCGTGCCAGCCTGCTGGCATGATTTAATATCGATGAACGCGGATTTATTTCGTATGATACAGCATCAGTCAGAAAGGAAGTGTTTTCCCATTGATTATTCAAAGTAAGAAAGTCTGGGTAATGGGTCAGTTCATCCCAGCTCAGATCAAAATAACAGAAGACAAAATAGAACGCATACAGCCTTATGCCACTGAACCTGCGGACAAGGATTACCAATCGCTGCGCCTGGTGCCGGGTTTTATAGATGTACATACCCACGGAGCATACGGCTATGATACCAACGAGCCTGACCCTGAAGGCTTAAGAAACTGGATGCGCCGCATCCCGGAAGAAGGGGTGACTTCAATCCTGCCCACCACAGTGACCCAGAGCCCGGTCGTGCTCACCGGCGCGCTGATGAACGTGGCTAAAGTTGTAGAAGAAGGCTATGAGGGAGCGCAGATATTGGGAATCCATTTTGAAGGGCCGTTTCTGTCCATGGAATATAAAGGCGCTCAGCCTCCCGAACATATCGCGGAGGGGACGCCTGCGGCGTTTGACCAGTACCAGAAGGCTGCCAGAGGCCTTATAAAGTATATAACGCTGGCGCCAGAGGAAGATGAAGACCTGGCTCTGACCCGATACTGCGCGCAGCACGGTGTGGTGGTAAGCGTGGGGCATTCCGGAGCGGACTATGACACCGCGGTCATGGCTATAGCAAATGGCGCAACCTCCATGACCCATGTGTTTAACGGCATGACCGGACTGCATCACAGGAAACCGGGCATTACAGGAGCTGCGATGCGCTGCCGGGATGTGTACGGAGAGATCATATGCGACGGCTGCCATATAGAGCTGCCGGTATTAAATACTTATTTTGCGGTGAAAGGCCGGGATTACGGCATCATGATCACCGATTCACTCTGCGCTAAGAACGGACCTAAAAAGGATTATGAGATAGGCGGACATCCCTATACGCTCTACGAGGACGGAAGCGCCCATCTGTCGGACGGCACCTTGGCGGGCAGCACGCTGATGATGAATCAGGGCTTAAGGATACTGGCAGAAGAGGCCATGGTGCCCTTTGATACGGCGCTGAACGCATGCACGATCAATCCGGCCAGATGCTTAAGGGTGGATGACAGAAAAGGCAAACTGTCCGCAGGATACGATGCGGATATCGTTGTGCTGCGGGATGATTACAGCGTAGAGCAGACTTACTGCCGGGGAAAGGCAATGCTGCGGCAGTAGAAACGGAGAAATAAATAAGGCGAAGGTCCCGAAACGCGAGGGACCTTCGCCTTTTGCTTATCCGGTTTGTGCAATCTAAAGAGCTTTTGCCGGACGTAAATTAATGTGTGTATGCAGTTTACCGGCGGTCCGGTTCGATCCGCACGGTCCGAATCTCCCAGGGTCTGAAATCCATGAGGATGCGGTTTCCGTCTGTCTCAATAGGCTCATTTACAGGACACTCCATAAAGTCCACGGCCGCCGCGGATTTCACGGAAAAATTCATGGTCAGAGCCGCCTTTTGGAATTCCTGGCTGTAGTTGATGAGCCGGATGTAAAGGAAGCCGTCCTGCATAAAATGGGTGGAGACCGCCACTGCGTTGTTTTCCTTTTCATATAAGGAAGCATAATGTATGTCATCAGCCGGCCGTCCGCAGATCGTAGTATTATAGTCTTTAAACAGCTTTAAGCTCTCCAGCGGACCGCCGGTAAAAAAGCGCAGGACAAAATTCCACTCGTAATCCTGAAATAGCTTTTTGCGGGCGATGCAGTGGGAGATGCTGCCGCCTTCACTGTCCCGCTTCAGCGTGATCCTTTGGGTACCGAAATTTAAAATGGTAAATCCGCTGCGGCCTTCACCGTCCGTCGTGCGCAGATAGGAGTTGGCGTAGATATCATCCAGCTTAGTTTGTTCCTCGCCGAAAGGATAATCCCGGAAGTAGCATGCCTCTTTAAGATTATGCCGGAATACGCAGTCCGCATTGACATTGAGCGCAGCTCCGGCAAAGAGATGCAGCTGAATCCGGATATCATCCGTGCGGTGATTGAGTGTGAGATCAGCCTCACAGAAAGCGGCAGGTGTTTCTGTAGTGTAGAGCTTAACCAGTCTGCAGCTTAGGCGCATACGGCTCTCATAGGCAGTTTGAAACAGCACTTCTCCGGTGATGCGCATCTGGGAACGCTGATCGGGACAGTGGCGGTTGCCGTCAAAGGCGAAGGTAAAGATCTGGTGGGCCGGGCTTAAGGCCGGGTAGAGCATGTCGTGCTCATTTTCCTTTCCGATGCTGCCGGAGAACGGCAGACAGGAGACAGTGACCCCGCCGACCTTATCTTTTATAATCACTTCCCAGCTTCCCGGCATCCACTCGATTGAGATCCGTTCGCTGCAGATCGAAACGGAACCGCTTTGTATGGTTGCAGGCTTCTGGAAAATGAGGTTGAGCCTGTAATCCTTATATCCGAAAGGAGGCAGTTCGTCCGTAAAGCTCACCGTACAGAAGGTTTGATCCGGGCTCTGACAGGTTACACAGTCCGGCTTAAATCCGTCCGGGTCGACGGCTTCAAGGCGCATTCCGTCCGGGCAGGTACCCTCCAACCGGATTTCAATGGGCTTTTGTCCCTTATAGCCGGAGAAGTTGTACACCCGTACCCAGGTGCTCTCTTCGGGCATACCGATCCTGCCGCCGAGCAGTTCACCGCATTGGCAGTCGATATCCGCATATTTTTTTACAACCAGCGAACCGGCGGTAGTCTGGATGCCGTTTTCATCAAACGCGCGGTATGCCCGGGCGCAGGAAGAGTCATGATTCTGCAGAATCAGTATGTCTTTCCAGCATTGCAGCAGCCGGTCTCCGTAGCCGTTTTGGTTCTGCGGATCCAGAAACCATTGCAGATTTTCCGCAGCCATTACATGTTTTTCAGTTCTGCGGTTGCAGGTCATAACGCGGTCGCCGTCGAACCCCCAGCCGCCTCCCTGATACCAGTCGTTGGCGTAATTGGACTCATCCAGCGGTATAAAAACCTCCTCGGGATGCATGCCGGGCAGCGCTTTTTCAAAGTACTCTCCGAGTGAAACGGGCTGCGCCCCCCATTTTGCAGCCTGCGCTATGGCTTTTTCAAACGGAAGCACGCCCGCGCCCCAGTCCATTCCGGGAACCCATATTTCCACCCATTGGAACAGAAGGGGATTCTCATACTGATTGGTCAACCTGTCCTCATATTCGCTGTAATCCGCATATTGGCGGACACAGGAGACCATGATATCGTTGGCCGGAATCGTGGGCAGACTGCTTCCGTCCAACCCCTTCCAGAGGATCATGGAACAGTTCATGGGCATAACCTGCCCGGAATTCTGGTTCTGCAGAGAGGCATACTGAAATCCGCTTTTAAGCAGCAGCTGCGGCATTTGGGGATGAAACCACTGTTCCTCCACCAGGAAAGCCCTCACATCCGTATCCAGATATTTCTGAATGGTTTTTCTGCCGAGTGTCAGTTGACGGATGTTAAATTCCCAGCCGTAATCCTGTCCCAGAGGCTGACCGTAGGTACCGCCTTCCACGGACGCCTTACCGGCCGCAATATACTCCTTCAGGCGGGCGACAGTTTCCGGTGCAATGCGGCTTAGCACTTCGTATGTATAGGCATCCAGTTCCATGGATGCTTTAACGGTCGGATATTCATCCGCCGCATCCAGCATTTTTTCAATGGTATAAACGCTGGAAAATCCCTTTTCATATTTTTTCCCTGCATACCACCCCACCGGAAATGCGTATCCGATGCCGCCTTCTGTCCAGTGGTTGCAGAGAAAATAATAAAGTCTGTTGTCGTTTTTCATGGCCCCTCCAAATAAGTAATGCATAATTAATCCGAAATGTACTCGTGTAACATTTCCATTATATTGCACTGTCTCAGAAAAAACAATATACAAATTTTAGAGTTACCAATAAAGCAGCATATGACGGGCCAGAGTACGGTCCTCATCGGGATCCCTTGAAGCCCGCCGGTTCTTTTGCTGCGTAGTTTGCAGCATTAGAACCGCTGCGCGCTTCAAGGGATCCCGATGAGGACCGTACTCTGGCCCGTCATATGCGGTATGTTTACGGCAACTGTGAACTTGTAACCTGTTTTCTGCGCCGTTACGCTGTTTTGCAGTTCACACTTGCGCGCAGATCCCTCTTAAGCTATGATAAATGCAGGAAAGCCAGAGGAAAGGACAGGATACGAGTGAATACTGAGGAATTGGCCAAGCTGCTTGGAATATCCAGAGGAACTGTCAGCAGGGTGCTGAACAATCATCCCAATGTGAAGGAAGAAACCAGAAGGAGGGTGCTTCAGGCACTGGAACAGTACGACTACACACCCAATGAGACAGCCAGATCCCTGGTTATGAAGAAGGACTACCGCATCGCGGTAGCCGTATACTCGGAACCGGAGTTTTTCTGGAAACAGGTGGAATACGGAGTATCCGCAGCAGCCTGGGAGCTGAAGGTCAGAGGCGTGACGGTGGACTTTCTGAAGACCGATATAGAAAAACCGCAGGAACAGCTTGAGCTGCTCAAATCACTGCGGGAAAGAGGCTATCACGGTCTGGCGGTGGCGCCGAATGTGCCCGGGGTCATCGCAGACGAGGTGGAGCGCATGGGAGATGACGGTTTTCCGGTGGCGGTGATCAATGCGCCTCTGCCGGGGGTGAGACAGCTCTGCTATATTGGCTGCGATTTCCTGCGTTCCGGAAGACTGGCCGGCGAACTCTTTCTGAAGATGATGGGAGGACAGGGACGGCTGGCCGCTCTGACGCTGAAAGAGCCGGTGGACGCCATAGAGCGGAGAATGGAAGGGCTGCAGCAGGCCCTTTCAAACCAGGATGCAGTAAAACTCACCCGGATTCTGAAGTTTGACAGAAGGCCGGAGAATGTATATGAAGAGGTGATGGAGCTGCAAAACGGTTCCGCACCTGCGGACGGCATCTTTGTCAGCATCGGAGCCCTGGAGCAGACCGCCAGAGCGGTGCGTGATTCCTGTACGGGTGGGGTGCCCTGTGTGATCGGATATGATCTGAATGAGGAGATAAGCGGATATATGGAGCAGGGACTGATTGCGGCATCGATTGGGCATGAGCCGTTCCAGCAGGGGTATTATGCGGTAAAGGTGCTTTATCAATATCTCAACAGCGGGACAGCTCCGGCTAAACCGGCACTGTATACCAAAAGCGAGGCAATATTTGCTGCCAATGCCGGCTGTTATCTCCAGAAACCGCTGGATATGGAGCTATAAAATAGAGTACTGACACAGTATCGCTATAACAAAACTGATATAAAAGCATGAATGCAAAAACATAAATGCAAAAAATAAATGCAAAAGCAAAACAGGCATGGCTCTGAGAGTGACAAAGCCATGCCTGTTTTATAGCGCGCCCGGTGGACGCACGTTTTTATTTTTAGTAGTTTTCTACCTTGCGTTCAAAATAAGCCTTGGGATGTGCACAGCAGGGGCATACCTCCGGAGCTTCCTCACCGTAGTGAATATATCCGCAGTTGCGGCATTTCCATCCCTTAGGAGCATCGCCCTTGAAGGTCTTGTCTTCCTGCAGGCTGGACAGAAGTTTCAGGTAACGCTGCTCGTGAGCCGCTTCCACCTTGGCAACCAGTTCGAATTTTAAAGCCAGATCCTCGAAGCCCTCTGCTCTGGCATCTTCCGCCATGCGCTTGTACATCTCGGTCCACTCGCCATTCTCACCGGCAGCAGCGTCCGCCAGATTTTCTTCAGGAGTTCCGATGCCGTGGATCTCTTTAAACCACATCTTTGCATGCTCCTTCTCCTGATCGGCCGTCTCCAGAAAGAGAGCGGACATCTGCTCGAAACCCGCTTTTTTAGCAGCAGATGCGTAATATGTATACTTGTTTCTGGCCTGAGATTCACCGGCAAATGCTTCCCATAAATTTTTTTCTGTTTTAGAACCTTCGTATTTGTTTGCCATAACTGTAACCCTCCAATATTTCAATTCATATTATGAGCTCATAGATCGCTCATAACGACACCGCGCAGCTGGACACATCATCCTGTGTATATGGGATTCCGGAATGCCTGTGTGCAGGCATTCCGAATAAGTAAATGATAAGACCGAATAGGATAAAAATTAACCGAAATATCTTTCAAGCAGGCCCTTGAAAGCTTTACCGTGGCGAGCTTCATCCCTTGCCATCTCATGAACGGTGTCATGGATCGCATCCAGATTGGCAGCTTTCGCGCGCTTAGCCAGATCCACCTTGCCTGCGGTAGCGCCGTTTTCTGCAGCAACTCTTAACTCCAGGTTCTTCTTGGTGCTGTCTGTAACGACTTCACCCAGCAGCTCTGCAAATTTAGCGGCATGCTCTGCCTCTTCGTAAGCAGCTTTTTCATAATATAAACCAACTTCCGGATATCCCTCTCTGTGAGCAACTCTTGCCATCGCCAGATACATGCCTACTTCAGAGCATTCTCCTTCAAAGTTCGCTCTTAAGTCTTTAATGATATCTTCGCTGACACCCTGTGCTACACCTACCACATGCTCAGCCGCCCAGCTCATATCACCGGCCTGCTCTGTAAATTTTTCCTTCGGTGCCTTGCAGATAGGGCAGAAATCAGGTGCAGAATCTCCTTCATGAACATAACCACATACAGAACATACAAATTTTTTCATTTTCGTTTTCTCCTTTACTTGATCCTCTTTTTTTATTTTGGGTGGCCGCCTGCCGGATGGCCTCCGGCGGCCGTCCACCTGTTTGCTTGGTTGTTAAAAATCAGTAATGATTACTGTTTTAATATACCACACATGATCTGCAATGTCAAGCGTTTTTTTGGATATTTTTACTATTTACGCAATCAACACATTTTCCGTAAAATAGTGTGCTGTGACCTTGGATCTCACCATCATAAAACTTACCGGCCAGGTCATTCAGGCTGTCTACTGTATCCATGGGAATGTCGTCCACACGTCCACACTCTGAACAGATAAAGTGGTAATGCGGCCTAGTATCAGCGTCAAAACGGTCAACGCCGTCCCCGCAGCACAGTCTCTGGATCTCTCCGATGGAGGAGAGCAGCGACAGATTCCGGTACACGGTTCCCAGGCTGATATTAGGATATTGCTCCCGGATGGCCATATATACAGTGTCGGCAGTCGGATGGTCTTTGCGGGTCATTAAAAAGTTTTTAATCGACTCACGTTGTCGACTGTATTTCAGCATGGCACCCTCCTTATTAAAATAGTAATGATTATTGTTTCTGAAATTATAATAGCAGAGCAGGGGACGGATGTCAAGATTAAAAACAAAATTTTTAGTCAGCCGGTGCTGATGAGGAAAAGCAGACATCCGGCAGAACTTATTCCTAATCCAATCAGCCCCTGGGTAAGGGCCCGATTTTGGATTTCGTATTTCGCGCATCCGGATATCAGTATGCCAATTCCTGCGAATGTCAGTGAAATTCCGATCACTTTGAGCAATACTTTCCGCTGCGTATAGCGTTTCATTCTCAATTCGGCCTCCGCCGTTTCCGGACCGGCGGCCATCATTTTTATGAGCAGTTTATCTTTCAAATAATCATCTCTGGTATACGGCATATTCCATTTCCCTTCAAAAAGTGTACCTTTTGAACAGGATCTAACGGCGGACGATTTTTTCTTTGAAAAGCACAGAAAGTATAAACTATGCCTGAAATTCATTGCGGATCCGCTATTTATTTGATATAACGTACATAGAAAAGCAGCTGTCAAAAGGTACACCTTTTGACAGCTGCTTTTCTATGTATAGATATTATAACCGGTTTCAGCCGACTGCTGCACTGACGTCAGCGGTATTAAGCGGCCGTGCGGATGACGGCCGAAAAGGCGGAGGGTTCTGTCAGATTTTGTCGGCTCCGCGCGCGAGTATCTTGCGGAAATTGACGGCGAAGAGCACCACCGTGGTGAGCACCGCCAGGATATCCGAAATCGGTTCCGCGATGAACAGGCCGTTCGTTCCCAGACCTCCGATCATGGGCAGGATGATTGCCAGGGGGATCAGCAGTATGATCTTTCTAAGCAGCGCCAGGAACATGGAGATCTTAGCCTGACCCAGCGCGATAAAAGTCTGCTGGCAGGCCAGCTGAGCTCCCATGATCAGAAATCCGACCATATAAATCCTAAGCCCGTAGGTGCCGATGCGTATGATTTCCGCATCATTGCTGAAGAGCCTGATAAACGGTTCAGGAAACAGGATCAGTATGCCGGTGGCTATGACGGAAAAGGCGAGAGACGTCTTGAACATCAGGGAAAATGCCTTTTTCACACGGCCGTTGTTGCCGGCGCCGAAGTTGTAGCTTATGATAGGCTGTGCGCCCTGTGCGAGACCCTGCATGGGAAGAAACAGCATCTGGCTCACGCTGAAAAGGATGGTCATGGCCCCTACATAGAAGTCATTGCCGTATTTCTGCATGCCCGAATTAAAAGTGAGCTGTACGAGACATTCCGTGGCCTGCATGATGAAAGGAGCAATTCCCAGCGCGATGACGGGAAGGAGCACTCTTTTGGCTATATGCAGATGTTTCCTTCTTACGCGCAGGATACTTTTGCCGCTGCATAAAAAGGCGAGCACCCATACTGCTGAAACAGTCTGGCTTATGATTGTCGCGAGCGCGGCGCCGGCTACCCCCATATTCAGCACATATATGAAAATAGGATCCAGTATGATGTTGAGCACCGCGCCGATCAGTACCGTCATCATGCTGGTCTTGGCAAAGCCCTGGCAGGAAATAAACTGGTTCAGGCCCAGCGCGATCTGTACGGAGAGCGTACCGGCCAGATAGATGCCAAGATACTGGCTTGCATAAGGAAGGGTCTGGCTGCTGGCTCCAAACAGCATCAGGATAGGGTCCTTGGTAAAGTAAAATACGGCGCAGAGCACAATGGACAGGAGAAACAGGAAGAAAACAGAATTGCCCAGAACTTCTTCCGCTCCGTCATTATCCTTCTTGCCCATCAGGATAGCGGCCCGCGGCGCGCCTCCCATGCCTACCAGGCTGGCAAAGGCGGATATCAAAATAATGATGGGAAATGCGACTCCCAGACCGGCTAATGCGAGTGGGCCTGCCTCCGGTATCCTCCCGACATAGATTCTGTCCACCATGTTATAGAGAAGATTGACAATTTGTGCAAATACTGTGGGCAAAGCGAGTTCAAAAAGCAGTTTCCCAAGAGGCGCACTGCCCAGACGGTTGTTATCAGGTGACATAGTATACTACTTCCTTTCTTAATTAACCGGAGGAAATGATTGTTTCCGGCCCTTTTATTGCTTGTCCGCGCTTCATTCTAAAAGCGCATGATTATAATTATAGGTTTAAAAATTGGGCCTGTAAAGCGGTAAAAGCGGAAATGAAAATGAATATTATATGAAATTAAAAAAAATATATTAAATAGGTCCCCTCACGGGAAAATAAAATTATGTAACAAAATTGTGGCGGATTCGGGAAAAAGGTATTGACCTTCACGTATCGTGATAGTGTACAGTATAGTTAAGGGTTGACACAGACATCCCAAGCCGGCAGGAGGATATCGACAAAGCCCGGTACTGCTTTCCGTTTCGGATGCCGTACTTATAATATATAGAAAGTGGTGATGCAGAATGATGACTGTGAAACAGGTTTCTTCGTTGACGGGCGTCAGTGCGAGGACTCTTCAGTTTTACGATGAGATAGGCTTGTTTAAGCCGACACAGGTAACGGACGCAGGTTACCGCCTGTATGATGAGAGCGCTCTTGAAGAGCTCCAGCAGATACTGTTTTTTAAGGAGCTTGATTTTACACTGAAAGAGATAAAGATAATTATGGACGATCCGCAGTTTAATAAGGCTGCTGCATTTGAAAAGCAGCGGGAGCTGATCCGTATAAAACGCGATCGGTTAAATGCCTTGCTGGGGCTGCTGGATAAACTTTTAAAAGGAGAAAAGTGTATGGAGTTTAAGGATTTTGATATGAGTGAATATTTCCGCGTCTTAGCGGATTTCAAAAACACCCACACGGATGAAATCGTAAAACAGCTTGGTGACATGGAAAGCTTTGACAGGATGGTTGACGGCATGAAAAACCGTGAAAGCGAAATCGCCGAAATGGCTGTCAGGCAGTATGGAAGCATTGATAATTTTACACGGGCTATGGAAAATAATTTTGGAAATTTTCTGAAGAATGGCCCTGCAGTGGACAAAGCTCTGGTGGACAGCCTCATCAGAAGAACCGATGAGCTCACGAAAACGCTTACCTCTGATCTGACCTGTGATCCAGCATCCCCAAAAGTGCAGGAAGCGGTGGAAGAGCTGATCAATTTTACCAATGAAAGCAACAGGGGCATGGACATGGGGGCCGGTTACTGGCCGGCTATAGCGGATTCCTATATGACCAACCCTGCCTATATGCAGGTCAACGATCAGAAATACGGGGACGGCGCATCGCGGTTTATCGGACTCGCAATTAAAGCTTACCTGGAGAGGCAGTAGATCTGTGATATGACGGAAAGGCAGGGGTGGAGACATGTTTAAAATCGCGTTTAAAACAACGGCGGTGCAGCTTTTTCATAATCTTAGGGGGCTTACGCTGGTGCTGACCGTTCTGGTACTGGCGCTTTCCTTTCTGGGTATAAACGGTTTGGAGGTTCCGATCTGGGGCGGTTATTTCACTCTGTATGCCGTGAAATATATAAACCGTTATGAGGACCGGATCTGTTATATTCTGCCTGGATTTGACGGGCAGTACGGACGGTTCCTGAAATATAAGTATTGCAGCATCATGCTGATGAACCTGTTTATTTTGGCCCTGTTTTATCTCATCAGCTATCTCTTTCTTAACTGGGAGCCGGAGTCAAAATGGATATTCTGGAATCTGTTTTACTTCTATATGATGTTGATGGGTGTATACGGCGCCTTTGTAGGAGAATATAAATCGCTGTCCCACCGCATGCAGATCTGCTATTCCGTCAATATGACGGGCATGCTGTTTTTTATGATTGTGCCGGCCCTGCTGTGCCTGTTTACTATAGGGGATTGGGTCAGAAACGGGAGCATCATGATATCCATTGGCATACTGATATCGCTGATCACCCTGCTGTATGAGGAACGGCAGATACTGGCTGCGGTAAACGCGGAGGAATATCACCCTCAAAAAGGAGACGGAAGATGAACATCTTACTATCCAATCAGAGCAATACTGCGATCTATGAACAGATTGTCAGCCAGATGAAGGACGCGATTATCAATGGGGAGATACTTCCGGAGGAACCGCTCCCTTCCATCCGGGCCCTGGCGAGAGATCTGCAGATCAGCGTGATCACCACGAAGAGGGCTTACGAGGAGATGGAACAGGAGGGGCTGATCTATTCGGTGCCCGGCAGGGGCTTTTACGTCTGCAGGCAGAACACGGATTTTCTCAGGGAGAAAAAGGTGCAGGAGATCGAGAAACAGATGCAGAAGCTGATCGCTGACTGCCGCCGTGCGGGCCTTAGCTGCGCCGATATGACGGACATGTTAGAGATACTGTACCAGGAAGACGGAACACAGGAGTGACGGATATGCTGGAAGTAAATGGGTTGACAAAGAAGTGGAGGCATTTCGCGCTGAAGGATGTCACATTCCGCATTGAGCCCGGGTGTATTATGGGGCTGGTCGGCAGGAACGGCGCGGGTAAAACAACGGCCATAAGAATGATTGTGGGCGGGTTAAAACCGGATAAAGGCGATGTCCGCATCTGCGGGTACGATCTTTTGAGGGAAGGGCAGCAGGCCAGGGACCGCATCGGTTTCATCCTGGAGGCCATGCCGTTTATTCAGGAATACACACTGGAGGAAAACGCCGGGTTTTTCGGGCCACTGTATTCTGTATGGGATATGGATACATTTAGACGCTGCCTCAAGAGATATGACCTCTCCCCTGATATGAGCGCTAAATCACTCTCACGGGGCATGCGGGTTCGGTTCCAGCTGGCATTTGCGCAGACACGGGAATGCAGGAGATGAACTGCTTCAACGGAGATCGAAATCCGATGGAGAGAAGAGCCGGCCTGTCCGATATCATGTATTATATGATCAAGAGACAGACCGTCAGCAATAAGGAGCGGGCAAAATGAAGAAAATAAGAAACAATTCCAATATCGGCGGGACAGAGTACAAAGAATCCGCCCTGGAGTCCGGACTGAAGGCTTTGGAGAATCGGCAGAATACCTGGATCGGGGTTTACGGTCTGCTGACATTTGTATATGGGATCACGCTTTTGTTTGTCACGTATTTTCCGGTAAGCTTTTTGCTGCAGTGGGTATTTTTGTGTCCACTGGGCCTGACCGTGCTGCGGCTGTGCCCGCTGTTCTTTTTCTGGAAGGATTCCAGGGGGGAGTCTATACCGGGGCTGCTGTGCTATTATCCGGCAGATAAGGGGCAGCTTAGAAGGATCTGGCTGGTGCGCAATCTTAGAGCCTGTGTTCTTACAACGATGTTCACCTTGATCCCCATAGGCGTTATGGCCGCCAGAAAGATCCCCCTCATATTTCTGTTCTGCATCCTCCTTTCTGCCGCCGGATCCTGGATCGGCGGCACGGGCCTGGCACTCTGTCAAAAAATAATCAATTAACTATTTCTTTTTTAAGTAATGTGGGGTATAATATCGACAGATATTATACCCGCGCTGATTTCCGTCTGCGGAGCAGACAATTTCCCTGGGAAATCATGTGCATCCCCCCGGAGGG
>OGGQ01001636.1_pt1 | contig 28031 bp, 25 predicted proteins | sample 1571191 | NCBI WGS metagenome assembly OGGQ01 (sample SAMEA2582061, study PRJEB24529) | metagenome | biome: Human gut stool | place: China | collected 2011
TCACATGTTGGTGTCAGGGTAGATGTGTTGGGGTACCCTAACATTTGGCGCTTACTTCATAAGTATATCATACAGCTATTAGAATTTAAACAACTTTCCTCTTTTGCCCCGAAGTATCCCTTCTTCAAAAAAGTATGGGGTTGCCAAATTGTTTCCACTCCCCGGCAACATGAAATGGACATTTCCTCAAATCCAGCGAATAAGGCGGCATAATCTGTAACATCATAGCTTTGTAAAGTTGGGCACCACAAAACAAAATAACAGCAAGCCCTTGTGTGGCCTGCTGACATCTGTTGGTATACCACTTGGTCACAATCTCACGCCAAGGCCGTCTTTATGCGTGGCGGGAATCCCAATCCTACTCAAAACAATCGTGGTAACAGAGCAGGAATATATACACTCCTACAAAATGCTTATTGGGTACTGGAACCCAGATCCCCAAAAAAGCCAGCGGCAGTGATTTTCATCATCCCTAACGGGGCGGTTGCACATCCTACGGACGCTTCCAAACGTGAGTGATACTCCCCTTTTTCCAACCGGTTAAACCTCCCGTATTCAGCGCCCGAAAGGGCGCGTAGCCGCTCCACCTATGAAGCGTTCGCAAGGCAGTGTCGACGGCCCTTGCCGAGGGATTAAAGACAGCGCCCGACAGGCGGTTGGATCAGTTATCGCGTAGCGGAAAATGGGCAAACGCTCAACGGTGTGTACCGTTATCACTGCTTGCCACTATTAAAAACAGCTAAAGAGAGAGTACGCCTTATACCCAATAAGGCGAAGTTAAATCAACCCGGCAAACTGGAAGCTGTCAAATACCAAATGTCTTTGGATTGACATCAATTCCTACCATTTTTCCAAAGGCTAATCCCCACTTTACAAAATTATATGATATGGATGTTATTATTTTATCGGTGACAATATATCCTTCTTCTATCGGATTTTCTAAATTGTCATCCCAACCAATCATTCCCTGCAATTCTTCTTCTGAAAAACCTTCTTCTATAATGTCTTCTTTGTTTGTTCCTGCCATAAACGATTTGCCATTTAACAGTCCTGCTTTGACAAGCATAATCGGACCAATAGAAATTGCGCCAATTATCTTGCCGCTAAATTTTTTTATGAATTTAATGATATCGGGATTTTCAATCGCTTCTCGAATATCCGATGCTCCTGGAAGTAACAAACTATCATATTCATCAACATTCAAATCGGCCAATACCATATCCGGAACAATAGTTAGACCATCTTCACTCTTAACCGGTAAATTTGTTGCTGCAAAGACTGTTATTTCTTTTTGAGCTAAAGCCAAAATTTCAAGTGCTGTACTAACCTCAAAATTGCAAAACGAATCATACACTAACACTGCTGTCTTTTTCATAATTACCTCCGCAACTCCTGATTTATTTCACTCACCATCTTCTTGACTTAACGGTCAAAAAGCATCCCTCGCCCGGCACGGTCTTCCACATCTCAATAAATTGAGACATTTATGTTTGGTAACGGGGATTGTATCATTTAATAATTTTGTATTGGGCATAGAACGCCCTTAATCCTCATCATTTTCCATCCGTCATCTCTGGCCACGGCATTTTACGGTATGTTTTCTGTGCAGCATACTACCGATAATTCGTCATCGGTTTTCCCGATAAAGACAAATTCATCAATTTAGATTCACTCCGCTAAAATCAGATACCTTACACACTGAAAAATTTCTGTCATATCTCTTAATCTCCATTCGCTGTTTCTCCTCAATATCAAAATAATTTCTCTTAATCTTCGAATTAGATTTGTCAGACAACATGAAATCGTTCGGCACCCCACCAATCAGGAATCAATTCTTTCAAACATATTGTTTTTCTGCTTTCAAGGTCAAGTAAGAACTATGCAGTCTATCTTTTGAGGTTTTTCAGCGCGTCAGGATTGTTTGAGAAAATCATTCCAACAGTCTGACATTTTTCCAGCTCCGGGCAATCGCCGCATGTAGCCACACTTTTTTTCAGCGCGCACTGACGAATCGCGCAGAGACTATCGCAGTATACCGTTTTAGCCCCATCGACACGACAACCTTCACAGTTGATATGTTCAGGCAGAATGGGGGCATTATTTAACTCCGCCCATAGTTTTACAGTTTTCTCACGCAACGCCTGGTCGTCATTGATTGTTGCAAGATATGCGTCGCATTTTTCACAGTCCAGCCCACAGTATGCAATCATGTTCTTCAAACTTATGTACCTCCTGAAATTTCGATTTGCCGGGTACGCCTTCTCTGCCTAAGGCGTACAAATCCATAACCAGTTTTTTTTATTTTAATATGAGCACATGGAAGTGTCAAACCGCTCATTTCGTTTCATTACTTATGCTACTGTTCATAACCCTGTTTGTTGTAAGCACCAAGTGGGTTCTTTCCGAAGTTAGTTGAATGTGCTGTCTCACAGTGTACCTGACATACTGGATCAGATACGGCAGATGGGACCCTTTCCGAAGCTGAAGGAGCTGGACCGGCTGCTTCCGTGGTCGGACAACCTACCGGAAGGCTTCAGAACGAAAAATCAAGGTACGAGTGATTACCTACTTACAAAAAAATGTTATTACAATAAAACCTTTGAGTCTCAACCCTTCAAGAGCTTTATTATTAACACTGTATTTCTTCCATGAACTCTTAATTAATCTCGCTTAACAGAGAGAATTCAGGTTCTTCTCTCATCCTTTGGCTCAATGAAATAAGTCCTTGATTCATTAGTGCACGCAAAAACAAGTACGGAGTATCCGCATTAGGATATAGTGCTTTTATTAATGTTGACCATTTTCCATCAGAATCAAATGTACTATAACTATAATTCGACCCATCATTATCAGATTGATAATATGTAGAGGGATCAAATTCATCAAAATAATGCTTTATCATATATGCTGCCGCAAATGTCATCACATCCGACTTATTTTTAAATAACTCTTTTTCAAGTATGCTATCTGCTATCCTTGAAGCTTCAGTAGATAATGCAATATCAACAATATCAGCCATTATACCTTTCTCCTTCTCTCAACATATTCGTTTATGGAACGATGATACCCTTTCCAATCTATATTCCTTCAATAAATTTCCTCCCAATAGTTCCCTAGACTTAGCTGGATCAATTTCCCCATCATAAACTAATAAGATAACTTGACCTGAAAGAGCAGGAAGGTTAACTGTAACATTCTCCTTATGTTTTATACCTAATCGGCCAAATGGCGAATCCATAATAACTGGTCCTTGTAACGGTGCATTTTTATGAAGTGCACCTATTAAAGAAAGTGCAACAACATGTTCAAATCCAGCTGACCTGTTTGGTACTTTAATTCCTTTCTTATGTATTATCTCTAATCCGTAGTTGTCATCAATTTCCAATTTCTCATAATCTTCATCTAAACTCATTTTCGCAAAAAGCTTTGAAGCATCTGATTCCACATTACACTTAAGACTATTACGATACTGGTTTATACCCAACTCAAAAACTCTTTCTATGTCTTGGCACAGTATTAATTTTTCATTAGCAGCTAAAACATCTTTGTTTTTGGATAAGCTGCTTATCTTTTTATCAAGCTTATCGCTTGTAATAATCGCTTCTGCTATAGCCTTTTTCTCATTTTTTATACCAGTTTTTAATTCTGTTATCCTTGCTTGACAGATAGAATAATCATTTGCTAATGTTGGTGTATCTGGGTCATAATCACCATATGTTTTAAGTTCTTTTTTTATATCGCTCAAACGTCCCTCTGCATCAGTAATTTCTATTTCTGCTTTATTTAAATCCTCAATTTTACTCTTAATTAATGGGCCATCATTTTGTAAATTAATCGATTGAAAAGCATTAAGTCTAATTTGTAAAGAATTTAATTCATTTTTTTCTTCATCAGAGAGCAGCATCGTTTCATTCCTAATTAATTCCAACTTTTCTCTTAAAAATGTTTCTAACTCATCTGAAACCTTCCGTTCGCATATTCTACACTTATGCAACTTTATTGCATATTCTATTTCTCTAATTGTAGTTTGGCTTGCTTGTATGGTAGCCTTTTTCTTATTATATTCTCCCAGTTTGTTTCTAATATCAACAACCATAGTGGATATAACAGGCTGCAACATACCTTGCCACGCATTCTTCATTTTTACATTAATATCTGCCTTTATCTCATCTCGTCTCTTTTTCGAACTCTCAATAGCTTGAATTTCTATTGCTTCACTGGATAATAAGTTCCTAAGTTTCTCAGTATTGGACATTTTTTTCTTTACAGCTTCAAGTTTATCAACTTCTTTTTCTAAAAGTTCTTCAAGTCTATCAACCTCAAGTTTATGGCCTTCAATTTGATCAATTAGAGTTTCCATAGCATGAGCATACTCAGATGTATTTTTATCATTCTGAGCTGCTTTATTTTTGGCAGTAATATACTCTGAAACAAGTTCAGATAAATCTTTTGCGCTATTTGTCAAAATTGGCATCCCTAGTATTTTTTCTATACTTGTTTTAATTAAAACTCCATCATTGGAATTTTCATCAAGTAAGGCCTCATATTCCTGTAATAGCTCACCATCAAACAAAAAAAACCTTGAAATATCAGTTGGCATAATAAGTGCTAATTCATGCTCCCTATCAGATACAGAGAGAATATTTCCATTCTTCTTTAAGAAGCAATCCTCAACAAAATCCTCATTAGTTTTAGGCTTTATAACTCCATCCCTTGGATGTACATCTCTTGTAAGAATATATTTATCGGAACCATTACTCATTTTCAAAACAATAGAAAAACCATAAATGCCTTCTTCAACTGCTTCAATATTTGAAAGAATAAGAAAATCAGTAGAGGAGCCTCGACGATCTTTTATATGCCCATATAGCGCATACCTAAATGCATTCAGCAAAGTGGTTTTACCTTGACCATTGTCTCCCCAAATTATAGTCACACCATCTTTATCACCAAAGCTAAGTTCTTGTACTCCTTTAAACGGACCAAAATTATTAATCATAAGTTGCTCAAACCTTAACATTTTTTCACCCCCTGACTTTGTTCTTCAATATATTTTCTAATAACTTGATGTGTTGTTGCACGACCAGTATGGCGACTATCCATTTCCTGATTTTCAAATTGAATATTTATAATATTTTCAACTATTTCTTTTGAAACATGAGGATATTTCTCACTTCGAATCCGTTCCAACGTTAACATTATTTTTTGCAAGTTATCATTCGTGTTCATCATTTTCTATTCCCCCATACACATAATCCATATAGTTTATTCCATAATCAATAGCTATTAGTTTAAGATCTGTAATACAACTCGGATTCTCAGCCCAAGCACCAAATTGAATTGCACGAGACAACTCTCCCGTTACAATATTGTTACTTTTATCAAACTCTTCGATTTTTCCATTCGGAAGAGTTATCGCATCATATAAATGAGCAAATGTTTTTCCAGGACTCTGCCTCAAAACTCGTCCTCTTCTTTGAATAAACTCTCTGGGATTCTTTGAAGATGCTAGTATAAGTGCATGTGTGGTAGATGGGACGTCAACGCCTTCATCTAAGCACTTAATAGAAATTAACACTCCACCATGACGCAAAAAATATTTCAAAGTTTCATCTCGATCTCCTTCCATCTCTGAAAAATACTCAAATGCATCAAATCCTTCTGCTTCCGCAATTTTCCTTATAGTTTTAAGCTGATTTTGATTATCGCAATAAATTATCCATCTTTGTCCGACTTTAAAATGTTGCTTTAAGATATTTATTGCTAATGTTACTTTATTCTCCGCATTCTTTAATATCCTCGCACGCTTTATTAATAATTGACTAATATGTGGATTGCTTAACATTATATCAGTCATTGATTTATCATTAGTAGCCTGTCTAGCAAATAATTTTGATATTTCTGCTGATACCGAATTCCATTCATCTTGCTCTGGAGGACTCAAATAAACTTGTTGTGGATGATAGAAATATCTAGTTAACACATGATCTTTAATTGCATCTTCAAGAGAATATTCTGGTTGTATAATATCACCAAAGTATTCAAATATTGCATTCGTTCCTTCTGGATCACCATACCTTTCAGGTGTTGCTGATAAACCTAATCTAGGTCCTGAAATAATGTTAAAAACGTTACGCCTCTGCCTACTACCAAGTCTATGTACCTCATCAGCAATAACAAAAAGATGTTCACCACCATGTACATTAGATATAAAATCAACGCTTGCTGCTGTGGTCATCATTGCAATAACAATCTTATATACTCTATTATTTTTATTCGTCCATTTGTCGAGTTCATTCAAGTTCCGCCATGAATTATTATTATCACCGCATAACAAAAAGAAAATATCTAAATCAGGAATACTTGTCTTTATTTCTTTCTTCCAATGATATAACAATTCCTTAGATGGTACAAAGACAATTATCGTTTCACCTCTTACAAGAGAATCTCTTATAGCACATATAGCTGTAAATGTTTTTCCGCTACCGGTTGCATGCTTAAGTATTCCTCTTCTACCTGCTGCAATCCAGTGATCAAGAGCTACAATTTGGTGTTTTCGAGGTGTTCGTCCTTTCAAACCAGGTTTCCATTTTTCTTCATTTGAAATTTGTGTTTGAATTTCATCCAGCAATAATTCAAAGTCAGATTGACTGGCTTGTTGAAAAATAGCCTCTTTAATTGCATTTGGAATATCATATACTTTTACATTCTCTCCTGCTTCTCCATCCCAAATACGACTGAACAAATCAATAGCATCTGATACTCTTATTGCTTCTTTTCCACCATCCCAACTTTGAAAAACATCTGTGGACTCAATATTACCGTCATTTGACAAGCCCTTATAAGTCTCATTAAAAGAACCTCTAAAACCAACTGCATTACCATCAGCGTCATAAAAAATACCAGTCTTATCATGAAGCATGCTCCTAATTGAAGGGTGGATTATATCTTTAATAATACAGATTTTCAGTTTAATTATACCACTCGCGATCATACACGCCAATAATCTCGCTGGTAGCTTTAAATTTTCGTCATCAAGCATATCTTGTAATTCTTTTTTTAGAGATTCCTCTAATATTTCATCTTGTTTGGCCTGTTCTCCCTCTTCCATTGCTTTTCTATCATCATCGGATAGTACCGGAGAACATACAATTCTCATTTCTCCTTGATTATTAATAAACTCTTTAAGCGCCTTCCATGCTATGATATAAACTGTACTGCCATAAAATCCAGATATTCTATCATACTTAACTGAACTTCGCATACAAGGCAAATAAAACTCCTCAGCAATATCATCATCAATACGATTATATGAACTCTTAAAATCATAATTTGAAAGTGTCATATCATCCCTCTAACAACAATTTAATATCAAGATTTATACGTTCCTGAATAGCAAAAATCAACTTATCTGGACGTGATACTACAATCCATTCCGCGTTTCCTCGTTTTTTCATGCAAAACATATGTTCTGTATATGCGCGGAGTAAGGTTTTAAGGCTAACTTGCACATTTGTGCTATATGCAAATTCCATATGCTTTCGCAAATCCCATATCACAAAAACCCCATCATCAATATCTCCTGTAATTGTGGCAAACCCGACAAGTAAAGTTTTCTTTCCTAATTCAAGTTCAAATTTACCACGTGTATGACGTTTTTGTCCTGGCAAAATAAGCTGACTCTTATATTCTCCAGCCTGTTTAGCACCCGAAGGGTTAGTACAATTATATAAATAGACTTTAAGAGTAATATTATAGGGAGACTTTAATGTCACAATAAGAGGCTTGTCTTCAATATTACTATAATACTTTACATATTGCCCCAACGAGTCAATAAACTTTTTATGTAATACTGTCGGACTTAGTTTTTGACTCATATAAACCTCCATTATTTATATTTTACAATACAAGGCTTTGCCCATTCATAAGACTTTCATATCTTTCTTTTGCTTGAGTTTCAGTATCCGAAAAACGTAATACACTTGTAGCCATATATTCCTGATTCAATTCTATTGTAATCCATTTTCTTTTACGTTGCTCTGCAGCTAATCCTGTAGTATTAGATCCAGAAAAGATATCCACAACTAAATCCCCTTCATCTGTCAAAAAATCAATATAAAATCCAGGTAAAGCTATCGGAAAACGAGCTGGATGGCCTTTTGTACCTATTTTTTTACAAAAGTTCAAATAATGACCATTGCTTTCTGTATTCGATATTTGTAATAAATTTGATGGTATCGCCCCGCCATTATCTATATTAAATTTATCACTCATTCTATGACCTGAGGGGCGATCAGTATTTGGAATATAATAAGTCCCCTCACTACTTAATAACTTTTTCATAGATTTTGAATAAGGGTTTAACACTTTTTTTACATCAGCTTTTGGATAATCTGTTTTTGAAAACCACCAATTTGTATTTACGCTATCTTTTGCACGTATTTTTCTCTTGTTGACCCACTCAATAGGTGAAGGTAGCTTTGATGGGTTGTACCAAAAAAACTCTTCAGCCAAATTAAACTGTAAATCATCACACATTTTTATTAAAAGCCTATACTGATATAAAGATCTTACAGGCCTACCTTTACAATAGGATCCACCTAAATCAATAACCATACTTCCTGCATCTTTCAACTTATGCCTAGCAACTGAAGCAAATTGCAAAAACCAATCTACATACTCATTTTGAGCTTGATTTCCATACTCTTTTTGCCTTTGAAGTGCAAATGGTGGAGAAGTAATCAATAAGTCTATACTATTATCTTCAAACTTATCTAAAATCTCCAAACTATCACCGCAAAGGCACTTACCATATTCAGTTGCATATGACAAATATCCATCAAACAAATCTATTGCTACTTTTTTATCATTCTGTTCTTTAATCATTTGTCAACTCTACCTCACCATTTTATATCTGGCACTCTTCTTTATGCAATTAGCAGTACCTCTTTTGCTAGTAGTAGACTCCGAACTTTCTCTTACTACTTCCATAATATCAGATATACCGCACTCAAGTGCTTCACAGATTTTCAGTAACACATCGGTTATAATATTTCCACCCTTTCCTAATTTAGCAATGGAGGCGGAACTTATTCCACTTATCTTCTTTAGTCCTTGTTTATTCATATTTTTATCAATTAACAGCTTCCATAATTTATTATAGGCAAAATTCATTCACCAACCTCCTGTCTAACCCTACAATGGGAAATATATTAAAATATTGTTATATTATCGTACCCTTAATTATCAAACCTAGTAAACTAGCTAGCAAAGGAAATGATAATCGACACGATTTAGATATACTTATCTATCATAACAGAATCCTTTACAACAATCAATTTTCTGTATGGGATCGCAAACATAATCACCGCATTACCAAATAGATGTTATTTTTTGGATTAGTTAGGATTAGTTGTGATAGATTTGGGGGCTATAAATTAAATTTCCAAAGTAAAAGCACGTGCTCCACATCACCACATTGTCCGCCAAAATGACAGTGGATGAATGCCCGCAAGCCAATACTTTAATAAAGACTTTATTTGCCCTTCCATAAGCCTAATATAACGCCAGTTTATAAAGAAAATTTACACTCATAATTTTAGCATTCTTTCTACCCAATACCTCTCACATCTATAGAAAGGCAAAAAATAGGGTCATAATCGGAGGCTGCTGAAAAGTCCCAAAAGCGAAAAATTGGGAACTAAAAAGTCAACATGGATATAAAATAGCGAGCGGATATGGAAAGCTGGGAATAACCATCCAAGGGGCAAGTACGCTCTTTTTCACTAACTACAAACGAAACAAAGTCTTAGGAAAGGAAAAAGCTAAAAAATGTAGGTTTAACCCACTGTATTCGACGATGAATATAAAAAACTGAAGAGGTTGATATAAATGGTTTATCAGCCTCTTCGTTAGAGACGTACTTTTTCAGCAGCCTCCATAATCGGCCAATTTCTGCCCGTTTCCCCCCCCCGTTTTTCGCCAAAAACCACTATATCTTGTGGTTTAACCTTTTATTTTTCCTTCAAACCACAATTCCGCATCTGTATTACTGTCTCCACATGCCCCGCCCCCGGAAACATATCCACCGCACACCCCTTCACCACTTCATACCCATTCGCCTGCAGCACTTCCAAATCTCTCACCAGACTAGTCGGCTTGCACGACACATACACAATCCGCTCCACCTGGTACCCAATAATCTTTGGCAGGGCCTTCGGATGGATCCCTTCCCTCGGTGGATCCAGTATGATCAGATCCGGTTTTTCCTCTATCTCATCGAGTACTTTCAAAACATCGCCGGCAATGAAGCGGCAGTTAGCAAGACCGTTGAGTCCGGCATTTTCTCTTGCCGCTGCTACAGCCTCTTCAACGATCTCTACTCCGATCACCTTATCGGCCACCGGGGCCAGAATCTGAGCTATCGTTCCCGTACCGCTGTACAAATCGTAGACCAGGCGCCCTTTTGTATCACCGATATACTCTCTGACTTTACTGTACAGAACTTCCGCACCCAGTGAATTGGTTTGAAAGAAGGAAAATGGCGTGATTTTAAAGGACAGTCCCAGCAGTTCTTCTATGATGTAATCCCTGCCCCATAGGATCTCGGTGCTGTCGCTCTGGACAACATCAGCCAGACTGTCGTTTACCGTATGGAGGATCCCTGTTAAGATTCCCTGCAATTCGAGTTCTCTTAATCCGGTGGCATAGGCTTCCAGCAGTTGACTTTGCCCGCCGTATTTCTCCTCTTCCCACTGGCTGGTTGTCACCAGAACCACCATAATCTCGCCGGTTTTCGCCGCCTTGCGGACCAGAAGGTGACGCAGATAGCCGGTATGCTGCAGCTTTTTATAAAAGGGCAGGCCAGTGCTCTGAAAATATTCTCTTGTGTAATTCAGTATTTTTCTGTAATCTTCGTCCACAATCCGACAGTCGGACACCGTTACGATATCATAAAAGCTTCCCCGTTTATGCATGCCCAGCGCCAGCGGCCCATCCTTAAACTCATCTCCAAAAGAAAATTCCATCTTATTCCGATAACCGCATTCACAGGGACTTCCGGATATTCCTTCAAAATCCAGATTCGGTACAACCGCCTCTAAAAGTTCTTTTACCTGAGTTTCCTTTAGCTTTAGCTGCTGATCATAGGGCAGTGTGCGGTACAAACATCCTCCGCAGCTGCCAAAATGCTGGCAGACATCCTGTACGGTTTCCGTAGAAGATTTCTCGATTATCTCCAGTATACGGCCTTCCGCTCTGTCCTTTCGTATTTTGAAGACCGAAAAACGGATCTTCTGGCCTGGAAGGGTATTCTTAATCAAAATTTTGCGATCCTCTATATGTAAAATTCCCTTATTCGGAAATTCTGTTTTCTCTATAATACCTTCAAAAACTTCACCTTTTTTCATAACTTTTCCTTTCTGCTCCTAATATATAAGTGGAGGGTTTCAGCGCCCAACAGCCAGTTGAGACTTTATCCTCTTGTTTCTAAAGCTGTATAATGATCAAGCATCCGTTTGGCAGATCTGCCTCTTCCCTATTGAGGGGATATAATACAGAGGGGACATAATACAGAGGAAATATAGCACAAAAAATGTAATATTTTAATACTGTATACAAATATACTGCTTATCATCTATTTGCATATATGATTGAATATCTCTAACGTTCCCATGAGACATCTGTGGCAATCTGTCACGGCCTCATGATAGATTGGGTCGAAGTGGACCGAAATTGTTGCTGTCTTGAGTTCATATCATCTATTGATTGTTGCTATCACGCGGTAACGTGGATTGAAATTTTACTGGAGGGAAAGTCATAAAAATTAGTGTCGCCGCCTCGTAATACCGCATATCTAAAATATTCTTAAATATATTCATTTCTCCATTATATTTTTTCAAACAATCAATTTGTACCTCATTTGCTTATCTTTGTCCCTCATTCTTCTAATACCGCCTATTGCTATGGAATCTATTTACAAATTATACCATACATTCCTTACATCTTTCAACCTATATCGACAATATACATTATAATCCTCATAATCCCCACCGCCTTATGTTACTGTTGGCGGCTGCCGGTCAAGCAGCGCAGTGCGGGGCAGAGTATAGCCGTGAACGCCATGAACATTGACCGCCTAATTCCGAACACAAAAACGCAAAAGCAGACCCCATGTGCCCCTCCTGGCGGCACATGGGGTCTGCCCCTGTGTTCTATCGCTGAAACATCAGTCTCATGGGAAACTCATCCGATGATTATTCGTCCTCGTCTTCGAAGAGTTCATCATCGTCGTCTTCAAAAAAGTCATCGTCAAAATCATCATCGAAATCGTCTTCAAAGTCTTCCAGATAATCCGGTGTCAGGAAGCGGTATACGGCATATGCGATAGCCGCTACGGCCGCTACGGCACCAACGATTGCGAAAACCCATAAAATGACGGTTTTCTTCTTTTCCTGCTCTTCATTTTTCTTTAAAAAGTCGTTCAGCTTTGTTGCGCTTATCAATTCTTCTAATTTACCCATTTCTGTCTTCCATCCTTTCTGAATCTGATCCAGCATCGATACCCCTTTCCGCAGTTTCATTGAGTACATGCTGCCTGAACTGCTCCGTGTTTTAAAATACTGCCGTCTCTTATGCCGTTACAGCATAACAACAATATCTGTATGCTTTAGAACAGAAGTGCACATTTTCATTTTATAAAATCCTCTTACCGATTTCAAATGCCTGCCATGCGCTCCTGTGCATATCCCGCCGCCTGATATAGTCCCTCAGGCTTATGGGGAATGACTATGAATATTTTATCCAGCGGAAACACACTCTATGAAAATGAAATGTCTGTCAAAAACGGCATCACTTCCTATATCGTTTCCAGATAGGTATTATTATATCATCCTTTAACGGAATTTACTATATCTATCCATAAAACTTAGCCACAAAAATTTATCGCCTGTTCACAGTTACCGTAAAATTCCCGCGCAAGACAGGGCAGGGTATATTCCTCACGGGGACGCACTCTCGCTCCGTGAAGCGCACAACGGTACTAATGCTGTAAAATACACAGCATAAGTACCGGCGGGCTTCAAGGGATACAGTAACTATCGTCTCAAATGAAAATTTAAATTCCACTCCCATTTAGTCATACATTCTCTGCCCAAATAATTTATCATAGCAGCTAAGACCGTGCATCTTTGTGACCGATTTTGACCGTAACAGCCGGTCAGGAAGCACCGTAGATCCATCCGATGTGAAACTTGGCGCTAAGCGAACCTTTTTCTTCCATACAGAGCGTATACCGAATACCCTTACCCACACAACCGCCCGAATTAACCCCTGCTATCCACAGTATTAGTATCCTGTTTCCACATGATTTTATTCTCCCGGCATCAGTTCCGTCGGCTGCTCTTACGACAATGTTTCCCGTCTCTACTCCTCGACCTTTTTCAATTTCGCAAATGAAGCGAACATCCTCTTCGTCCCCACCTTATCGAAATCCACGGTCACCTCATAATCACGTTCACCGTCCAGGATATCCGTCACCATGCCCTCTCCGAATTTCACATGGCGCACCCGGTCTCCCACTCCGTAATCCAGGCTGCTCTCGCGGTTCACGGTAAACTGCTTGCCGATATAGGCGCCTCCGAAATTAGCCCCCGGAGCCGCATAGGGACTCGCTGCCGCGCTGCCGCGCCCACCGGCACCCCTTTCTGCACCGGCACCCCTTCCCGCACCGACGCCCCTTCCTGCACCTACACCTCTTCCCGCACCCGCGGCAAAAGAACCGGAAAACGCCTGGCCGGAAGCTCCCATACGGCTGAATGAACCCGGTACCCTCTCCGACGACGGATCTCCCGTTGCCGGATCTCCCGATGAAGGATCATCCAAAAACGGATTTTCATCTGAATCATCGCCGCCAAACGTATTTCTCGAAAACGGAGATTTTGAAAACCCAGTTTTACCAAATGCCGTTTCCTGGGCTTCTCCCCCCTCACCCGCTGTAAACCGTGACTCTCCAAATCCCGATTTTCTGCGTTTGAGTGAGGATTCCTCCTCTTGCGGCCACCATGACTCATCGGACTGCACGGCAGCCCAGCGGGACTGTTTCTTCTTTGAACTATCTCCCGAAGCCGGATCTCTGCCGCCATCCAGATCGAAGGCGTCATCCGGGACGGATCCGAAGTAAGACTCAAACAGGCTGTCTTCATACGCCTTACGCTTTCTCTTTTCGAGTTCTTCCCGGGATAAGCCGCTTAAGCTTTTGATCTTAAAGACGGAAGACTCATCCTGTTCCTTTAAAAGATGCGGAGGTATCTCATCGATGAACCGGGACAGTCTCGACCATCTGGTCTCGCCGTTTACCATGCGCTGCCTGGCGGCGGTGATGGTCAGCTCCTTCTTGGCACGGGTGATCCCCACATAGGCCAGGCGGCGCTCCTCTTCCAGATCCGTGGGATCATCGGAATTGATGGACATGCTGCTGGGGAACAGGCCGTCCTCCATGCCGCTTAGGATTACCTTTTCAAACTCCAGGCCCTTGGCGCTGTGCAGCGTCATTAAGACCACACGGTCATCGGATTCGTCCAGACTGTCGATATCCGCAACCAGAGCCACCTCTTCCAGAAAGCTGCTTAAGCTGCTGTCCTCGGTGGTTTTTTCGTAATCCACCGCTTTATTTACCAACTCGTCGATGTTTTCGATGCGGGCCTGGGCCTCTACGGTGTCTTCATCGGTGAGTTCCTTCTGATAACCCGTGGTTTCAAGAATATCCCGAATCAGATCCGCGATGCTTAAGTATTCCACCTTGCTGCGGAAGGACTGGATCTGGGATACGAAGCTCTCGATCTTTGCGGATGCCCTTCCAAGGCCCGGTATGATCTGTGCCTCTTTGAGCGCATCGTAAAAGCTCATCTCATTGGCAGCAGCAAATGCGATCACCTTACTGATCGAGGTGGCCCCAATGCCGCGTTTGGGCACGTTGATGATCCTCTGTACGGCCAGATCATCCATGCCGTTATCCACTGTTTTCAGATAGCAGAGAATATCTTTGATTTCTTTTCTCTGATAGAAGTTTACACCGCCCACCAATCGGTAGGGGATGCCGGTGTTGACGCAGCGCTCTTCCAGGAGACGGGACTGGGCGTTGGTGCGGTAGAGCACCGCCATGTCCTTATAGGGCAGCCCCTGATCGCGGGCAGCCTGTAATTCGTTTATCACCGCCGCGGCTTCCAGCTCGGCGGTGTCGAACTGGCGCAGCTGCACCAGGGTTCCTTCGCCGTTTTCCGTCCACAGTTTTTTCTCTTTTCTGCCTATATTGTGCCTGATCACTCCGTTGGCGGCATCCAGGATATTCTGGGAGGAGCGGTAGTTCTGCTCCAGCTTGATGACCTTGGCCCCCGGGAAGCTTTCCTCAAAATTCAGTATATTCTCTATGTTGGCTCCGCGGAACTTGTATATGGACTGATCGTCGTCGCCCACCACGCACAGGTTCTTTTCCCGGGACGCCAAAAGGCGCACCAGCTCAAACTGGGCCGTGTTGGTGTCCTGATACTCATCCACCATGATGTAGCGGAAGCGGTTCTGATAATAGTCCAGGACATCCGGATTGCTTTTCAGCAGTTCCACGGTCTTTATGATCAGATCGTCAAAGTCCAGCGCGTTATTTTTCTTCAGCTGGTCCTGATACTCGCAGTAGATGTCGGCGATCTTGGTCTTGCGGAAGTCTCCCGCAGCCTTGACGGAGAACTCCTCCGGGGAGATCAGTTGGTCTTTCGCTGAAGATATGTAGCTTAGCATGGATTTTTCCTTGTACATCTTGGGATCGATATCCAGCTTTTTCATGACCTGGCGGATCAGGGTCTTCTGATCGTCCGCGTCATAGATGGTGAAATTGGTGCTGTAGCCCAGATATTCGATGTGACGGCGGAGCATCCGCACACAGGTGGAGTGAAAGGTCGCCACCCAGATGCTCTCGGAGCCGAAGCCCACCAGGCTGTCCACCCTCTCCCTCATCTCGCCGGCGGCCTTATTCGTAAAGGTGATGGCCAGGATGTTCCAGGGATTCACCTTCTTTTCTTCTATTAAATAAGCGATCCGGTGCGTTAAGGCTCTGGTCTTGCCGGAACCGGCGCCGGCCAGAATCAGCACCGGGCCTTCCGTTGTAAATACGGCCTCTCTCTGCATCGGATTTAAGGTATCATATATACTCATTTTACTTCTCCCATCTGTATGCCGGCATGGACGGCCTGACTTTTATTCGTGTGCTGATTTGCCAAATGAATGGCCCTCATCACACCGAAAATCCCGTCTCTTTTCCGCCAAAAAATCCAATCGGAGCCGGCGGACATTCTATAACCTTCCCCCGCACTCCGGTTGGATTTATGTTTGTAAACAACTAACAGGTTCTTACGCTGCAGGCTTATTTAAGCTTCTGTCCGCAGGCAGGGCAGAAATTCGCCCCTTCGGCTTTCGCTCCGCAGTTCGGGCAGAAATTCACTGTCCCGCTGGGAGCCGCCGCGCCTCCGTTTTGTGAGCCGCCCGCATTCTGCGCATTGCCGCCGTTCTGCATCTGGTTCACCATCTGCTGGCCCATAGCCATGCCCATCTGCAGGCCAGCCATATCGGCCGCCACGCTGGAACCTCTGCCGCCTTTGGCCATGGCATCGGTCATCGCCACCCTCTGATAGGTGTCCATATCGCCGATCATGCTGTTGGCCGCGTTCTTTTCCACCATTTTCTGGATGTTGTCGGGATAGGAAACGCTCTGGATGGAGAATCCCGTGATCGTCAGGCCGATCTTGCTCATCTCCATGTCCAGATCCTCACAGATGCCTCTGGAAATATCAAAGGCATTGGCCTGCAGGTTGAACATATCCTTTCCTTCCTTCACGATCCACTTCATCAGCAGCTGATCCAGCATGGACATTACCCGTTCCTTCACATTGTCCACGGTGTACATCTGCTTCACGCCGGCTATCTTCTCAATCAGGTTCAGATAGTCGGACACTTTCATGTTGAAGGTGCCGAAGGCACGGATCGGAAGTCCGCCGGGCATGCCCTGCGCGGGCAGGTTGATGGCATTCTTTGTACCCCACTTCACCGTAAATTCCTTCGTATTGATGAACAGCACTTCCGCCCGAAGGCCGCTGTTAAAACCAAATTTAAAGCCTTTTAATGTGGATAAAAACGGTATGATGTCGGACTCGATGTCAAAGCTCCCTTCATCGGTAAATATGCCTTCCACCTTGCCGTTATACAGGAAAATGGCATCCTGTCCCTGATGAATAATCAGCCTGCTGCCCTTTTTAATCTCCCGGTTCTGCCATTTCCAAAAGATCACGTCGTCTCTGTATTCTTCCCACTCAACGACATTGGCAAATTGTCCTCCGAATAATCCCATCGCATTATGCTCCTGTTATTATTTCCCTAATTTAGCTTTCAAAGCAGCCAATTCGTCATCCACCGCGCTGCTGGGTTCACTGTCGTATTTGGCAGCCAGATTGTCTATGTCACTTTCCTCTGCGGACTGGTTCAGCTCCGCCATAGCGTTGGCTTCGTCCAGCATCTTGTTGGCCTTTGCCTCCATGCGGTCAAAAGCGTTTAAGTTATCCGCCGCGCCGTTGATGCTGGAGCCCAGCTTGTTCAGTCTCTCCTGCGTTTTGGCTACCTGAACCTTGGCTTTGATCGCATCTCTCCTGGAATTAAGAGAAGCAATGTCGGATACCAGCTTGTCATGCATCTGTTTCATCTTGGCAGCATTGGCCGCCGCCACCTGATAAGTCTGCTCCAAGGAGGCTTTTTTCTCTGTCAGAGAGGCTTTCTTCTCTAAAAATGTCTTCGCGTCGCTGTCGTTTCCAGCCATAACGGCCTTCTCCGCATAGGTCTGCATCTTGGAGATCTCTTCTTCACACTCCTGCAGCTCTCTCTTGGATCTGGTCTCCTCTGCCATCACCGCAGCCGTCTCCGCCTTTACTTTGCCCAGATCACTCTCCAGGTTGCGAAGATACTGATCGATCATTTTCGCAGGATCCTCTGCCTTATCCAGTAACGCGTTGATGTTTGCAGACATAATATCGGCAAATCTTTGAATGATTCCCATAGTATTTTCCTCCTTTTCATGTCACCAACCGCAGGTTGATGACTCACGCACGCATCAGCGTGCTTCCACTTCATGTCACCAACCGCAGGTTGATGACCTGCGCACGCATCAGCGTGCTTCCACTTGTGTTTTGCAGTAAATAATCTTACCGTTAATTATAGCAATTAATACCTGCCCTGTCATCTAAAAAATGCAAAAAAATGATTAAGTTTCTCTAACATCTGTGATAATTTCATGCCCCTTCTGTCGAAAAAACTTGTCATATAGTTCTCGTTACTATATAATAACATGTAAAAGATTCATGAGCGAAAGATAACCCGCCGTAACTATTCAGCCTCAATGCCGGAGTCCGTCCGGCCTCTGTCCTGTCAGTCAGGTATATTACCGATGCTGTTTGATGGCTGCGGACTGTCTTGCACTCTGATGTTTTCCGGGCAGAATGAAACGTGCAGCGCCGTCCGCCGGCGCCGCAGAGAATCAGCTGCAGGAAATGGAGGGGAAATGAACAATTTAGAAGAGCTCAGCAAATTATTTAAACGATTGTCCAAGCTTGATTATATCCGGCCTGAAGATGTGCCGAATATCGATCTGTACATGGACCAGGTCACCACTTTTATGGACCACCATATGGAAGCTTGTAAACGGCATCCCGAGGATAAAATACTCACCAAGACCATGATCAATAATTATGCCAAAAATGATCTGCTTCCGCCGCCGGTTAAGAAAAAGTATTCCAAGGAACACATGCTTCTGCTGATATTCATTTACTATTTCAAGAGCATTCTTTCCATCAGCGATATACAGACTCTGCTCCATCCGCTCACCAGCGAATACTTTTCCGGTGATGGCCAGCTGAATCTGGAGGACATCTACCGCGAGGTCTTTTCTCTGCAGAACGAGCAGCTGGATACCTTCACCAGAGATGTGAAAAATAAATTTAAGTCTTCAGCCAAAACCTTTGAAAATGTGCCGGAAGAAGAGCGCGAGGCTCTGCAGAGTTTTTCCTTCATCTGCGCCCTAAGCTTCGATGTCTACTTAAAGAAACAGATGATCGAAGCCATGATCGACAATATGGCGCAGAAAGCTGCAAAAAGGCAGAGCAAGGACGGTTCCGTCCCCAAAGACAGATAAGCGCATAAAAGGACCTGCACTGATGAGCATTCCGTATAACGGATGCCTGTCAGCGCAGGTCCAATATCTGCCGCTGTATTTTTACTGCTGCCGGCGCGTACAGCACTGTCAGGCTGCCGCACTCATTCACCCGGAAGATCCAGCCGGTCAAACACCATGTCATATCCGTCATTTCCATAATTCAGCGACCGGTTCACTCTGCTGATTGTAGCCGTGGAAGCGCCTGTTTTCTCCGCGATCTCCAGATACGTTTTATGTTCTCTTAACATCTTAGCCACCTCATATCTCTGTGACAAAGACAGTAATTCATTCACCGTACATACATCTTCAAAAAAACTGTAGCAGTCCTCCACAGATTTCAAGGTCAGAATCGCCTGAAACAGATGATCCACCGCTTCTGTTTTGATTTTCTTATTCATGAGCTAATGCCTCCCAAGTTATATAAAAATGCACACAGTGATATTTTAACATGTTAAAGTTCTAAAGTCCAGAGGGATTTATGTAAAATTCCTTACGATTGCGGATACAAAGTTACTATTCCACAGTTGCCGTAAACTTCCCGCGTATGACAGACCAGAGTATGGTCTGTCATACGCTGCTTTATCGGCATCTGTAAATAGTAACACTAAGCCTGTCCTCATCTCACGCACAGATCTTACTTTATCAGAAGCACCAGCGTCCCTCCCACGATTGCCGCGAGTCCGAGCAGCTGCGCTCTGGAGAGCTTTTCTTTTAGGAATAAATAGGAAAAAAGGATGGTGGGCACAATGCTAAGCTTGTCTATAGGCACCACGATGCTGGCTTTTCCGTCCTGCAGGGCTCTGTAATAGCAAAGCCAGGAAAGTCCGGTGGTCAAACCGGACAGGCCTATAAATATCCAGCTTTTTTTATCGATCTTTTTGATCAGGCTCTGTTTTTTCTGCATAAATACAATCACCCAGGCCATGATCAGCACGAAGACGGTTCGGATTGCCGTGCCCAGGGTGGAATCGATCCCCTGCACGCCCACCTTTCCCAGTATCGCCGTCAGGCTGGCAAACACCGCGGACAGAAAAGCATAGACGAGCCACGCCCTGCTTTTAACCTCTTTCTTCTCCTCTTCCTTTTTCTGAATCATGAAAAACGTCCCGGTCCCGATCAGCACCATGCCGGCCAGCATGGGAAAGGAAATCGCCTCACCTAAAAAAAGGAACGACAAAAGCATGGTCAGCACAGTGCTGCTCTTATCGATGGGAGTCACCTTGTTGACCGTCCCCAGCTGCAGCGCCCTGAAATAGCAGATCCAGGAAGCGCCGGTCGCCAGGCCCGACAGCACCAAAAAGAGCATGTTTCTCGCAGAAATCGTTCGGACAGTCCCAAAGCTTCCCACCACAAATACCATGAGCCAGGAAAATGCCAGCACTATGACCGTGCGCAGCGCTGTCGCCAGATTGGAATCCGTATTTTTAATCCCGATTTTAGCCAGTATGGCCGTGATGCCCGCAAACAGAGCGGAACCTAATGCAAACAGAATCCACATCACACAAATCCCCCTATTCCCCATTTCTCATATACCGTAAATTCCGAAATATCTCCCGCAGTCAACAGCAAGCACGGATTCTAACATCCTTCGGGTGTTTCCGGTGTAATATCCGGTTTGCTGTTTGGCTGAATATTATGTAACAGTACACCGACCACATTATTATAGCACTCTTTCCCCGCATAGCGGACATATTTTATGTGAAATCAGCCATTCTTTTTTCAAATTTCCGGCACACATCCCAGAGCCGCCAATATTATATAATATATTTAATCTTCAGGAGGATACTATGAAAAAATTATTGGCACTTGGTACGGCGCTGCTTTTATGCACTGCCTGCCTCTTTACCGGATGCAGCAAAAAATCCGAGGGAGGTCTGACACCGGTTACTCTTAACGAAGTCGCACATTCCATATTTTACGCTCCCCAGTACGCGGCGATCGAGCTGGGGTATTTTAAGGAAGAGGGCATCGATCTGACTCTGGTTAACGGCGCCGGCGCCGACAAGGTGATGACCGCCCTGATCTCCGGCGACGCGGATATCGGTTTTATGGGCTCTGAAGCCAGCATCTATGTCTACAAGGAAGGCAATGAAGACTACGCCGTCAACTTCGCACAGTTGACGCAGCGGGCCGGCAATTTCGTTGTGGGAAGACAGCCCGAGGAGAATTTCACCTGGTCCAGCTTAAAAGATAAAAAGGTGTTGGGCGGACGTAAAGGTGGGATGCCTCAAATGGTCTTCGAGTATGTGCTTAAGAAAAACGGCATCGACCCGGCCACGGACCTGACCATCGACCAGAGCATTGATTTCGGTCTGACCGCCGCGGCGTTTACCAGCAACGACGCGGACTATACCATCGAATTTGAGCCTTTCGCCACAAAACTGGAGGAAGAGGGATCCGGCTACGTCGTGGCTTCCGTCGGAGTGGATTCCGGATACGTGCCCTATACAGCTTACTGTGCTAAGAAAAGCTATTATGAAAACCATAAGGAGCTCATTCAGGGATTTACGAACGCGATACAGAAGGGCCTGGATTATGTGAACTCCCACAGCGCCGAGGAGATTGCAAAAACCATTCAGCCCCAGTTCAAAGAGACCAATCTGGATACGATCGCAACCATCGTGGGCAGATATAAGGATCAGGACACATGGAAAGGGGACACTATCTTTAATGAAGACAGCTTTGACCTGCTGCAGAATATTCTGGAAGAAGCGGGTGAGCTGGATCAGAAGGTTCCCTACTCGGATCTGGTGACCACCGAGTACTCCGTCAAAGCCGCGAAGCAGTAACAAATCAGGAATCCTGAGACAGCCGCTCCATGACTGATGAATCGGTCATGGAGCGGCTGTCTCGCTCTTTGTTCATAAAAAGCAAGTATACCAAATACCGCCCTGCAGAACCTATAACTTTTCCATAATCCAGTTATCTGCTATTTTAGCAGCCTGTACAGGTGAAGTGTTAGAATTATCGATTAAAGTAATGCAGGACATGGCCTCCTTCGATTGTCGTTTCAACCATCTATTGAAGTCAACGGAATTATTTATCCAATTTTCATCACTCACTCCGCGGCCTTCACGCATTCGATTTTTCAAGATTTCATCATCACAGACAATGGCGAGATAGTAAATATTGGTAAACAGTTCTCTTTCCGGCAGATTTTCAAGCTGCTTAGGTATTCTGCAGCCGCATAAAACAACAGGCTTTCCTATCTGCGAAATGTTTGCGCATACCCTTAGCCATAAGCGATTATACTCGTAATAATCATTATCAGGAGTGTTGTAGACGTTATTCCATAATAAGTCGCTTTCCATTACTATATACTCTTTTTCGTTAATAAATAGTTCATTACAAAGAGATGATTTTCCCACACAGGAAGCTCCTGTGATAATGAATAACGGCTGTTTATTCGTGATTTTCATAAAGACCTCCTATAGGGGCATATCTATGGATACCTACATGAAAATGGAGCTGATGCTCCATAAACTGATATCTCAGCAATTTTGCAACAACCCCATTTTCTCATTTATGCGGACACAGCCGCATCAATAGCTTCCCTTTTTCAACAGATGCCGCAGGTATCGGAACGTATAGCGCTCTCCTCTGGCCGCCAGCATCTTCAGCACATACAAAAGCTGCGCTCTGGTTTCAGGATGCATCAGATCCGTTTCTGTACTGTTCTGAAAATAGACCAGCGAATCGCTGTCTTTATATGCGCTTCCCTTATAGGTCTTGGATGCCGCGATCCGGTCCATGACCATCTCCACAAAATAGTTCACCGGCATCTTCACGCCGGCCATCCTGCCGCTTTGGATGGAAAAATCCGTCCAGTATTCAAAGTGATGCTTATTTCTCCCCTTGTGATGCATCCAGGCCGCGGAATAGCCCACCACCTCGCGCTCCCTGGCGTTGGGGCTCCTGGTTCCCTGATAGTAACGGCAGCCCGTCAGAAACTCTGTGGGAGTATATTTGCTCATGTCGTGGAGCAGCCCCTGTTTAAACAGACCCACCCGGAAGCATAACAGCATTACTTTCAGCTTGTGCGCCGTTATGGTACGGAAATGTTCCCAGACTTTCATGAACGTTCTCCTTGCTCTCTCATACGGTTTTCCTTCAGTTTTCCTCCGCCGCCACTTCAGCCACCGCGCTGGCAACCGCCTGCGCGACCTTCTTGTTGAGGGCATTAGGGATGATGCAGTCGGGATTCAGCTCTTCATCGGACACCAGATTGGCCAGCGCATAGGCTGCGCGGATCTTCATGGCCTCCGTGATCTGCTTTGCCCGGACGGACAGCGCACCTTTAAATATGCCCGGGAATACCAGCACGTTGTTGATCTGGTTAGGGAAATCGCTGCGGCCTGTGCCCACCACGGCAGCGCCGCCGCGCTTTGCCTCGTCGGGCATGATTTCCGGCGTCGGGTTCGCCATGGCCAGCACGATGCTGTCCTTTGCCATGGTTGAGACCATCTCTGCGGTCACAAGTCCCGGTTTGGACACTCCGACGAAGATATCCGCGCCCTTTAAAGCGTCGGCCAGAGTTCCCTTAAGCCCCTCGGGATTTGTCACTTTCGCCATCTGCGCCTGGGCATCCGTCATCCAGTCCTCTCCTTCACAGAGGATCCCGAAACGGTCCACCATCGTGACCGTGCCGAAATCCATCTGAAGCAGCAGCTTGGCGATAGCCGTGCCCGCTGCTCCGGCGCCGTTGATCACAATCTTCGCCGTGCCCATCTTCCTGCCTGTCAGCTTCATCGCGTTGAGCAGCGCCGCCGCCACCACGATGGCCGTACCGTGCTGGTCATCGTGAAAGACGGGGATGTCCACCCGCGCTTTTAATTTTTCTTCCACCTCAAAGCATCTGGGGGCGGCGATGTCTTCCAGATTGATGCCGCCGAAACTCTTGGAGATCCTGGCGATGGTATCCACGATGGTGTCCACATCCTGGGAATCCACGCAGAGCGGAAACGCATCCACATCGCCGAACTCCTTAAAGAGCACACATTTGCCCTCCATCACAGGCATCCCGGCCTCCGGCCCGATGTTACCGAGGCCAAGCACGGCGGAACCGTCGGTGATCACGGCCACCAGGTTGCTGCGGCGTGTCAGTTTATAGGACAGCTCCGGATCCTTCTCGATTTCCAGACAGGGCTGCGCCACTCCCGGCGTATATGCTAACGACAGATCCTTCATGGATTCAATGCTCACGCGGGGCACCACTTCGATCTTGCCGTTCCATTCATAATGCTTTTTCAGAGACTCTTCTTTGATATCCATGCTGCTTCCCCCTTACTCCTCGTCATTTGCGCTGGCGCTGTTATCGTATTTGGGCATACTCTTCTTGCCCGGCACCGTTGTGGCGTTTTTCGCTATATTTTTCTCTGTCTTCGCCGCCTTGGGCTGCTTCACCACTTCCGTCTTAAAAGGCTTAATCTGGTCATAGGTCCATTTCACCAGAAGGCCGGTCAGAATCAGCATGATCGGAGTGGTGATATAGATGATCTTAATCACATTCAGCTGGTAGAGAACGCTGGGCACAACAAATACGGCATGGATTCCCATGGCAGCCAAAAGCATTACAGGGCGTTTCTCCGTGAATATGCGGTAAACGATATAAGTCATGCAGATATGGAACACCATCTGGGCGCACTGCTCGATGGACATACAGATATAATCGATGAACGGAGTCTCCACAAAGTCACGGAACACCTGCACCGCGTTTTCCAGATCGGTTCCGGTCATGCCCGCCGTGAGCTCCGTCATGCCCGCGCTGTTGATGCTGGCCATCAGGCCGATATTGGAAACGATGGCCGTGCCGTTGGCCAGTATGGTGGCGCCGATGCCGTATCCTAAGCCCATTAAGAGCATATCTCCGAGCTTGGCATGACGCTTGTCCATATATTTCACCACAAAAAAGCGGCCGCCTTCCTCAATGATACAGACCATCAGAAACGAATAGATCATGGCTGCGGGCCTGTTTGCCAGAAGGTAATCCGCCACCGGTTTAATCATCAGCGGAAGCTGCGTGAGAATCTGCACCAGCATCCCTCCCAGCACCAGATAGGCCACCACGCCAAACAGCATGGAGCGGATCATACTGGGTCCGTAATGCTTGATCACCTTATACAGCACCACAGCCAGGGCGATCATCAGGATCAGTCCCAGCCCCAGAAACACTATGCTGCTGGTGGGGATTTTCTTCGTCAGATCATAGTTAATTGAAGCATCCATCAAGATATTCATTGGAAACATTTCATCCTCCTACTTATACGTACGCGACGTTTTTCGTCATTCTATAATGATACCATAACTGCCTTCCATTTAAAAGTAAAAAAAAGATTAAGAATATTCAGCCATTTGGGCGATTCCGCTGGAAAATTTTTCAGAATTTAACCATGAAAATGGGCAAAAACATTTGACAGTTTTCGCAAATTATGCTATGCTGATCTAGGTTGCAGAAGGCAGCCACAACAAATAATTTTTTTTAATTTTTTCGGAGGTATCACGATGAGCAAGGGTACAGTTAAGTGGTTTAACAACCAAAAAGGTTACGGATTTATTTCCGACGAAGATGGAAATGATGTATTCGTTCACTACTCAGGTCTGAACATGGAAGGCTTCAAGTCTCTTGAAGAAGGCCAGGCTGTAGAGTTCGAAGTAGTTAACGGCGCTAAGGGCCCTCAGGCTACTAACGTAACAAAATTATAATCAAAGAATTAGTATTGTGCCTTTATTCATTAAATATAAATTTTGTTTATATTTTGAATTAAGCAGTAATATGTGATTATGAGATTAGCAAAAAGGAGATTGTCGTGTGACAGCCTCCTTTTTGTTTTGCATGGATGCTGTGGCTTTCCCCAGGCATCCTCCTCTTATGAATGGGATGCCGGAAAGATACCTTCCGGCATTCCGGCTCAATGATCGCACTCTGTCAGAATTTCTCGCAGCTCTTCCACAGCAAATTCGTAATTTGTATTGCAGAAATGGCAGTTCACTTCGATGGGCTTACCCTCCGCAATCATGTTCTCAAGCTCCTTTCGGCCCACGCTGACCACAGCCTTCCTCACCCGCTCCTTGCTGCAGTTACAATGAAACCTGGCGGGCATCCGGTCCAGAATCTGAAGCCCCATATCCCCCAGCAGGCTCTTAAGTATATCCTCAGGCGTCATGCCCGACTCCAGCAGCGCCGTCACGGACGTAATCTCACCCAGCCGCTTTTCCAGAGCGGAAATCACCTCCTCCGACGCATCCGGCATCAGCTGTATGATAAACCCCCCGGCCTGGCGCACGGTATTGGTGTCTTTATCCATTAAAACCCCCAGCGCCACCGAAGAGGGCGTCTGCTCGGAAACCGCATAATAATAGGTGAGATCCTCCGCGATCTCCCCGCTGACCAGGGCGGTCTGCCCCACATAGGGTTCCTTCATCCCGATATCGCGGATAACGGTCAGCTCGCCCTTTCCAACCGCGCCGGAGACGTCCAGCTTGCCGTTGGGCTTCGCGTGGATCAGCACCATGGGATTATTCACATATCCCTTCACATCGGCGGAGGAATCCGCCGTCACCGTGATGCCGCCAAGGGGGCCGCTGCCCTTGATCTTCAGCGTCAGCACATCATCGGCGCCCTTCATCATGCTGCCCATCATGGCTCCTGCCGTCAGCAGCCTTCCCAGGGCAGCCGTGGCCACCGGACTGGTGTTATGGGCCTTTCTGGCAGTTTCCGCCACCCCCTTAGTCGTCGCGGCAAACGCGCGGATCTGATAGTCCGCAGCAGCCGCCCTTACTATATAATCTGTCATCGTTTCATTCCTCCATTCGTCCCTGTCCGGATTTGCCGCGCTCTCTTGCCGCCACATAGATGCGGTCCGTAAAGGGACCCGGCACCTCTTCGGTAAATGCCTCGTAGGCAGCCACAAACTCCATGCCCGCCTTTAAAAGCGCCGCCTTCATCTGTTCCAGCGTATAGGCTCTCTGATAATGGGTCTCCTCCAGTCTGCCGTATCTCCCGTCTTCCCCTTCCAGAAATACGGTGATTTCGTGTTCGTTGATCTGCGTCTCCTCATCGAACACATCCTCCCACAGGAAATATCGATCCTCCCGGTTATCCACAGCCACCACCTGACTCGCGGCTTCCCTGTACGCATGAGCTGTGGTAAAATCAAACAGAAAAATGCCGCCCGGGTCCAGATAATTATTCACAAGCCGGAATACCGATACCAGCTCTTCCTCTTTCAGCATATAATTGATCGAATCGAACACGCAGACCGCGCCCGCCACCGTGCCGTACAGCTCAAATTCCCGCATGTCCTGCTGCAGGTAGAGGATATCCAGCCCGGATTTTTCCCGCTTTTGTATCGCCTCCGCCAGCATATCGCCGGAGCCGTCCACCCCGATCATATCATACCCTTTTCGCGCCAGCAGTTCGGTCACCGTTCCCGTGCCGCAGCCAAGCTCGAGCAAAAGCCCGCCGCCGCAGCCATATTGATTCAAAAGCTTCACAATATACTCACACCATTCCTCATAGGGAACGCTGTCCATAAATTCATCGTAAACCGAAGCAAAACCGCTGTAAGTATCCATCTTTTCACCACCTGTACTTTATCCGCAATTTTTCATCGCACGCAGGCGCGTAAGCGCGCTGTTCACAGTAACCCGCCCCTATTTTTAGCGTTATTATTTACGCCACCGATATAGCAGCGAATGTGAACAGCAGTTACTATTCACGGCTGCCGATAAAGAAGCGCATGGTGGGGCAGAGTATGGTCCTCATAGGGATCCCTCGAAGCCCGGTTCT
>OGGQ01001646.1_pt1 | contig 27943 bp, 27 predicted proteins | sample 1571191 | NCBI WGS metagenome assembly OGGQ01 (sample SAMEA2582061, study PRJEB24529) | metagenome | biome: Human gut stool | place: China | collected 2011
ATTATACCTGCGCATGCCGGATTCTGCGTTCACCGCAGAAGGCCGGGCGCAAAATAGGATAGCATGTCCGGAGGACATGATATCACGATTCCAGAGCAGCCGTGGGGACATGCGGGAAAATCCGCATGAACGCCGGATTCCGGAACGTCCCGGATGAAAGACGCAGGGAGGCTGCATGAAAGAAAGGCAGGAGAATACGTCATGAGAATTTTGGTTACAGGAGGCGCCGGCTATATCGGCAGCCACACATGTCTGGAACTTCTGAATCAGGGACATGAGGTCGTTGTGTTTGATAATCTCTGCAATGCTTCAGAGGAATCCCTGAACCGGGTAAGAAAACTGACCGGAAAAGAACTGACTTTTTACAAAGCTGATATGCTGGACCGGAATGCGCTTGAGGAAATTTTCTCGAAGGAAAAGATCGATGCGGTCATTCATTTCGCAGGCCTTAAGGCAGTAGGGGAATCTGTGGCAAAGCCGTGGGAATATTACTACAACAATATCACGGGCACCCTGATTCTCTGCGATGTCATGAGAAAACATGGCGTGAAGAAGATCATCTTCAGTTCTTCCGCCACTGTTTACGGAGATCCGGCATTTGTTCCGATTACAGAGGAATGCCCCAAAGGGCAGTGCACCAATCCTTACGGACAGACCAAGAGCATGCTTGAGCAGATCCTGACAGACATGCAGAAGGCAGATCCGGAATGGAACGTGATTCTGCTCCGGTATTTCAATCCTGTCGGTGCCCATGAGAGCGGACTGATCGGTGAGGATCCGGAAGGAATCCCCAATAACCTGACTCCCTACATTACCCAGGTGGCTGTGGGCAAGCTGAAGGAAGTGGGAGTCTTCGGAAACGACTACGATACACCTGACGGAACCGGTGTCCGTGACTATATCCATGTGATGGATCTGGCAGACGGTCATGTGAAAGCCCTGAAGAAATTCTCTGACAAGCCGGATGTCTACATTTACAATCTGGGAACCGGCCACGGATACAGCGTTCTGGATGTGATCCATGCGTTCTCCAAAGCCGTGGGAAGAGAAATTCCCTATGTGATCAAGCCGAGACGGGCCGGGGACATTGCCACCTGCTATGCAGATGCGGCCAAGGCGGAACGGGAGCTGGGCTGGAAAGCAGAAAGAGGTCTGGATGAAATGTGTGCTGACAGCTGGCGCTGGCAGTCCATGAACCCCAATGGCTACAGAGACGCAAAGTAAGCAAGGAAAAATGTACCTGAAAACTATTGTTGCAAATATCCTGAAAAAGAAGTATACTAAAGCCAGTCTAAGAGGACACACCTGAAAAACGGGCCATGCCTGTTTTTCCATCAGGAGGGATTGCAATGATAGAAGCAACGAGCTGTGGCGGTGTGGTTATTTTTCGAGGCAAGATCCTGGTACTTTATAAGAATTACAAGAACAAGTATGAGGGATGGGTTCTGCCGAAGGGAACTGTAGAAGCGGGAGAGGAGTTTAAGGAAACGGCACTCAGGGAGGTAAAGGAAGAAACCGGAGTTTCCGCCTCGATCATCAAGTACATCGGGAAAAGTCAGTATTCTTTCAACGCGCATCAGGATACGGTGGAAAAGGACGTACACTGGTATCTGATGATGGCGGACAGCTATTACAGCAAACCACAACGGGAGGAATACTTTGTGGATTCCGGATATTACAAATTCTATGAGGCATATCATCTGCTGAAATTTTCCAATGAAAAGCAGATTCTTGAAAAGGCCTACAACGAATATCTGGATCTGAAACGAAGCAACCTCTGGGGCAATAAAAAGTACTTCTGACAGCGAAACAGACGGCAGGACAGGCCTGGGAAACCGGGCAGGTCCTGCCGTTTTCCGTTTTTGTGTCAGAACGAATGTTCCTGACATATATCAACAGCAGCAGGAATCTGCAGAAAATCACGGAAAAAGAGGGAAAAACATGAAAATCATAGATGCCCATCTGCATTTTCGCACCAACTATTCAAATTTCGACCGGCTGGCTGAAGAGGCGGGACACCGGAATACAGAAGAACATCTGGAAGCAGAGTACAGGAGACTGGGAATCACAGGCGGCATTGTCATGGGAAACGGAGGACTGAGTCTGGAAGAACACAGATACCCCGGTTTCCTGCGGTACTGTATCGGACTGGATGGCGGATATCTGAGGGATAACAGGATGGAGGAATCCTACGGAAGACTGGAAGAACATCTGAAGAGAGAGGCATGTGCGGGAATCAAGCTGTATCCGGGATACAACAAAATCTATATGACAGATCCGGTCTATGAACCGGTATACGAGCTGGCGGAAGCGGCGGGAAAACCGGTGGCAGTCCATATGGGACAGACAGCCGGTTCCAGAGCATATCTGAAATACAGTCATCCTCTGACCATGGATGAGGCAGCGGTCCGTCATCCGGCGGTGCAGTTTGTCATGTGTCATTTCGGAAATCCCTGGCTTATGGATGCCGCTGCTGTTGTGGAGAAAAATGAAAATGTGGCTGCAGATCTGTCGGGACTTCTGGTGGGAAAGATGGATTTTCCGGAACTCCTGGAGAAACAGAAAGGGTATTTTGAGACTCTGAAAACATGGATTTCCTACTGCGATGATTACAGTAAATTCATGTTCGGAACAGACTGGCCCCTGGCAAACTATGAGGAATATATTGAGATGGTGAAATGGCTGATTCCCGAAGGCCATTGGGAAGAAGTGTTCGCTTCCAATGCAGAACGGATCTACGGACAGGGCGGACTCTAAAGGTCCGCTCCGTCGATCTTCTGAAATTCCACCGTATATCCGTTGGGATCTTCCAGGAAAAAAGAATATACAGGAAATCTGGGATGTTTCGCAGGCGCTGTTCTGACGGGATATCCCAGTTTTTGAATGCGCTCATATTCCGCGTCCACGGCTTCCCTGCTTTCGCAGTTGAAGGAAATGCAGATATGGCCGGATGCCAGGATATTATCGCCGTAATCCACAAATCCGATACAGCCCTTTCCGGATGAGAAAACACACTGAAAAGGCTCATCCATGACGGGAGTAAGCCCTATGATCTCCCTGTAGAAGCGTGCCGTTTCAGGAAGATTGCTGCTGGGATAGAAACAGAGGGTGGATGTGATCATATACAGTCTCCTTTCTGCGGGAACCGGGCCGGGGCATGGGCCGTTTCATTCATCCCGGTTCCGGTGGTAGTGTTTGAAATGCCAGTTGATCTCTGCTCCCATAAACAGGATGCAGATGCAGAAGTACAGCCAGAGCATCAGGAGTACCAGAGCTGTCAGACTGCCGTACATATTGGCATAACTTTTAAAATACTTGAAATATATGGAAAAAGCCATGGAAAACAGGGTCCAGCCGGCGGTGGCAAAAAAGGCACCGGGGAACTGGTAACGTACTCGCTGTTTCTGATAAGGCAGGCAGGTATAGATTCCCGTAAAAAAAACAATCAGAATCAGAAGCGTGAACAAAGTTCTGCCCTGGGAAATCAGAAAAGAGAAACGGGACAGAAACGGAAGCAGTTTCACCAGCTGTTTCTGCAGGATTTCGCCGAAGACCAGAAGAACCAGGCTCAGAATACAGACAGCTGTGAAAACCACCGTATATCCGCTGCATATGATTCTGCGGAGAATGTAATTCCTCTGGACCGTGATGCCGTATACCCGGTTCAGTCCGCGCTCGATGCTCAGCATGCCTCTGGAAGAAGACCAGAGCGCAGTCACGGCAGTGACAGAAAGAATGGCCACCGGGGAACCGGAATACAGGGTGTCAATGATGGTTACCACAAGGGAATCCAGTGTATCCGGAATCAGCTGCAGAAGAACCATGATAAAATCTGCCTCATGGATGAAAGGAATCAGCTGGATCAGGGACAGAAGCAGCATCAGGAAGGGAAACGCGGCAAGAATGATAAAAAAGGATGCCTGCGCTGCATAGACGGACATTTCATCTTTGGAGAACTTATCGATAATCTGTTTGACATACAGAATGAAACGGATCATGAAGGACCTGCCTTTCTGGTTTTCAGAAGGCTGCGGAAGACGGACGGGAAGGTCCGGCGCACAGCCTTTACAGAATGATATTATCATGGGCACGGGAAAATAACAAGACAGAAACCCATCGAAAGCTGTCGATAAGATTTTGTTTTTTTCTGTTCTATTAAACGGAATCAGGCATACACATAGTATTAAGCCGGTGGGAAAACCGGCCGGTCAATTCCGGACTGATTATTTTAAAAAGGAGAAATACTATGTCAGAAAAAGTTATGGAAAACAACAAAGTCAGCGTGATCGGTACCATTGTTTCAGAGTTTACATTCAGCCATGAAGTGTTCGGAGAGGGGTTCTACCTTGTGAATCTTCTGGTAAACCGTCTGAGTGAGCAGGCGGATGTTATTCCGCTCATGATCTCAGAACGTCTCATTGATGTGACAAAAAATTATCAGGACTGTACCGTGGAGGCCGTGGGACAGTTCCGTTCCTATAACCGCCATGAAGGAGTCAAGAACCGTCTGGTGCTTTCTGTTTTCGTCAGGGAAATCCGGTTTCTGGAAGAATTTACGGATTACACCAAGACCAATCAGATTTTTCTGGACGGATACATATGCAAGGAACCCATATACAGAAAGACACCCCTAGGACGTGAGATTGCGGATCTTCTGCTGGCGGTGAACCGGCCGTACGGGAAATCCGACTATATTCCCTGCATCGCATGGGGAAGAAATGCCAGATATGCATCGGGATTTACCGTGGGCACCAGGGTATGCGTCTGGGGCCGCGTCCAGAGCCGGGAATATACGAAGAAACTCAGCGATGTGGAATGCGAAAAAAGAGTGGCCTATGAGGTTTCCGTCAGCAAGCTGGAATGTGTGGTATAAAATACGCGGGAAACTTGCAATATTACTGAAAGTATGATAAGATATGCACGTTTCAGAGAAAACAGAACACACGGATACGATAAAGAGGTGCAGAAATGGGAAAGGGCAAGGTTCGGATGATCTGCGGGCCGGGAAGCGGAAAAACCGCATCAGCCATAGGCTATGGAATGATGGGAGTGTTTGCCGGAAAAACCGTGATTATCGTGCAGTTCCTGAAAGGAGTACTGAGCGAGGGGGCGTCCGGTACCCTGAAACGGATGGAGCCGGAAATGAAACTGTTCCGGTTTGAACGTTCCCGGGGACTTTTTGAAGATCTGTCGGAAGAGCAGAAAAAAGAGGAATTTGCCAATCTCAGAAACGGCTTTAATTTTGCCAAAAAAGTCATGGCCACAGGAGAATGTGACCTGCTGATCCTGGATGAAGTCCTGGGACTTCTGGATCAGAATATTGTTACATTTGAGGAATTCAGGGAACTTCTGGATGCCAGGACGGAAGAAACAGATCTGATCCTGACAGGCCGGGTCTGCCCGGATGTACTCCGTCAATATGTAGATACAATTTCTTACGTTGAGAATATAAAAGTTGACAACTCCTGGGAATAATGCTAGGATAGTCATAGAATAGAGTAGAGGTCGCGCCTGACATGAGTAAGCCGGCGGATGCAGGGGAAACAGGAAACCGGAAGAAAGGGGACGGCGCCGAAGGCCGGTTCCCGGCCCCATGGGAACTGTGCCTGGGCATATGGTGAAGAACCATGTGACTGTCATCTTAAGGGATAAGATGGAGGGCTACTGATCGTGCATTTAGCAGGGCTGGCATCTTATTGTGTCAGCCCTTTTCTCTTACATCAGGAAAACAAAAAGCCGGCAAAGGGCCGGCAGGATCCCGGAGAAGACCCTCACAGCAGAAAAAAGGAGGAAGAAAAATGGCAGTTTTTGAAGGAGCCGGTGTGGCAATTGTAACGCCATTCAAGGAAAACGGTGAAGTCAATTACGAAAAAATGGAGGAACTTTTGGAGGAACAGATCGCAGGCCATACGGACTGTATTGTGGTAACCGGAACAACGGGAGAATCCGCCACCATGACGGAAGAGGAGCATGTGGATGTGATCCGGTTTACCTGTCAGAAAGTAAACGGACGCATTCCTGTGGTGGCAGGCACCGGTTCCAACTGTACCAGAACCGCGGTTCAGCTTTCCGTGGAGGCGGAAGAAGCGGGAGCAGACGGTGTCCTTCTGGTTTCCCCCTATTACAACAAGGCAACGCAGAACGGACTTAAGGCGCATTTCACGGCCATTGCCGATGCCATAAAGATTCCCGCAATTCTGTACAATGTACCCAGCAGGACCGGTGTCAACATTGCGCCGGAGACCATTGCGGATCTGTGCAATCACGTGGAGAACATTGTGGGAGTAAAAGAGGCCAGCGGAAACTTTGCCGCTGCCGCCACGCTGATGAATCTGACGGACGGGAAGGCAGATCTGTATTCGGGAAATGACGATCAGATTGTTCCCATGCTGTCTCTTGGGGGAAAGGGAGTGATCTCCGTGCTCTCCAACGTGGCACCCAGAGAGACTCATGACATCTGTGAATACTACTTTACAGGAAAACTGGAAGAGAGCCGGAGGCTTCAGTGGAGAGCCATGCCTCTGATCGAGGCCCTGTTCTGTGAAGTGAATCCCATACCCGTAAAGGCTGCGCTGAATCTCATGGGAAAGAATGTGGGAATTCCGAGACTGCCCCTGACGGAAATGGAAGAGGCACATCAGCTGAGGCTGAAAAAAACCATGGAAGAGTTCGGGCTGCTGAGGTAAGACAGCCGGATGACCGTCAGCCAAAAGAAAAAGGCACAGGAGGAGAAAAAAATGACAAAAGTAATTCTGCACGGCTGCAACGGAGCCATGGGACATGTGATTTCCGGTCTGGCCATGAAAGATGAACAGCTCTGCATTGTGGCAGGCGTGGATAAAAATACGGAACAGCATTATGACTATCCGGTTTACGGAACTCTGGAAGAGTGTCCGAAGGCAGATGTGATTGTGGATTTTTCCGTGGCAAAAGCCACGGACGGCCTTCTGACATACTGCAGTGAAACCGGAATACCGGTGGTTCTTTGTACCACGGGACTTTCAGAGGAACAGCTGAACAGGGTAAGGGAACTTTCCGGGACATGCGCGGTACTGCGTTCCGCCAATATGTCCCTGGGCGTGAACCTTCTTCTGAAGATGGTGAAGGAAGCGGCCAGAACCCTGGCGGCAGCGGACTTTGATATCGAAATTCTGGAGAAACACCATAATCAGAAGGTGGATGCTCCCAGCGGTACGGCGCTGGCGCTGGCTGATTCCATCAATGAAGCGCTGGACGGCGCGTATCATTATAAATATGACAGAACGGCTGAGCGTGTGAAGCGCGATAAAAAGGAAATCGGAATTCAGGCTGTCCGGGGCGGCTCCATTGTGGGAGAGCATGATATTATTTTTGCCGGACAGGATGAGGTGATCACATTCCGTCACACGGCCTATTCCAAGGCAATCTTTGCCAAGGGAGCCCTGGAAGCGGCCAAGTTCCTGGCAGGCAGAAAACCGGGCATGTATGACATGCAGGATGTCATCGGTCAATAGAAAAAAATTCCAAAATATTCTCCCTGAATGCGCACATACTAGCGTTAGAAAGGAGAATGCATTATGGAAAAAATAAAACGGATTTTCCTGGGCTCTCTGCTGGCTGTGGTGCTGTGTCTGGCCACAGCCTGCGGAAGGAGTGACAGCCAGGATACCACAGCGGCCACCACATCTTCCGGCGTCAGGGAAACATCCAGTGAATCCATGGACAGGACAGATGGGTCTGTAAACGGAACAACGGAAGAAATCCGTGACGGAGAAGGCGACGGAGTTCTGAAAGATGTTGTGGATGACGTAAAGGACGGAATAGACGACGTGGCGGATGATGTGAAAGACTCCATGAAGGACGGGACTTCCGCCGGAGGGGAAACGGAGAGCAGCATTTCGCCGAGATAGCCGGATACAGAGCGTTCCGCGGCGGAAAAACGGGTAAGGCTGCGGAAAGCGGACGGAAAGCAGTTCCGGACATGCGCAAGCATGTTCCGGAACTGCTTTTTTGAAACAACATTTCCTGCCGGCGGCAGTTGCGGGCGGGACCGGAAATATGATATGATAAAAGAAGAGCAGAAAAAAGCACAAATGAAAGCGGAAGCCGGCAGGACCGGCAGTAAGGAAAGGAGAGAAAACGGATCAGGTATGCATACAGGCCGCGGCACGGGTGGCGGCATGGATACCGAAGAGAAAAAATATGGAGAGGATTTCTGTGGGTATGCAGGATCCTGCTGATTCTCGAATGCATCTGGGCCGGAGCGGAGGGAACGGGAATTCAGATCAGCATCCATGAGGGGCGGAAGCCGGTGCTTTCCACAGACGGGACGGACCGGGAAGGCGGCATATTCGGCATAGGTATTGAGCCGGATTCCGGATCCTTTTTCTGGTTCCGGAATGATACGTACATGACGGAACCATGACGGTGGAAAAGGGAATTTATCCGTAAATCCGCCAAAATTCATTAGTATTTCTAATGAGATTTCCCGGACAGAATTCTTGATTTTCAAATAGGCATGGATTATAATTTGTCTGAATTATCAAAAGAAAAAGAAAAGGATGGTTAAGCGATGAAAAAAGTTGATCTGCTGTATGAAGGAAAGGCAAAAAAGGTTTATACCACTGAGGATCCCGATGTTCTGATCGTGGATTACAAAGACGATGCAACGGCATTCGACGGACAGAAAAAAGGTACAATCGTCGGAAAAGGCGCCATCAACAACCGCATGACAAACCATATTTTCAAGCTTCTTGAGAAAGAGGGCGTGCCCACTCATTACATTGAAGAGCTGAGCGACAGGGAAACGGCTGTGAAGAGAGTGGAGATTGTCCCGCTTGAGGTGATCATCCGCAACATTTCCGCCGGCAGCTTTGCAAAGAAAATGGGCATGGAGGAAGGCGTTGTCTTCAAGCGCCCCACTCTGGAATTCAGCTACAAGAATGACGATCTCCATGATCCGTTCATCAACAGCTATTATGCCCTGTCTCTGGAACTGGCGACAGAGGAAGAGATTGCTGCCATTGAAAAATATGCGTTCAAAGTCAACGAAGTAATGAAAAAATATTTCGACAGCCTGGGAATTGATCTGGTGGATTTCAAGATTGAATTCGGCCGCTACAAAGGACAGATCATTCTGGCTGATGAAGTTTCTCCGGATACCTGCCGTCTGTGGGATAAGGAAACTCATGAGAAACTGGACAAGGACCGTTTCAGAAGAGATCTGGGCAATGTGGAAGATGCCTACAATGAGGTGTTCAGACGCCTTGGCATCGAGGACAGAAAATAAATGAAAGAAGAAACGGGATTTCGGCTTGAAGAGGACAAACTCCGGGAAGAGTGCGGAGTCTTCGGGATCTTTGATCCTGACGGAAACGATGTGGCGTCCACGATTTATTACGGTCTGTTTGCTCTGCAGCACAGAGGGCAGGAAAGCTGCGGAATCGCTGTATGCAGTCCGGACAGACCGCAGGACGGAGTCCTTTCCCAGAAGGGCATGGGGCTCTGCAATGAGGTTTTCACCCATGAAATGCTGGAAGGACTTCACGGATCCCTTGGAATCGGCCATGTCCGTTATTCCACAGCCGGCGGAAGCATCAGAGAGAACGCACAGCCTCTGGTGCTTCACTACGTAAAAGGGACACTGGCCCTGGCCCATAACGGCAACCTGGTCAATGCACCGGAACTGAAACGGGAGCTGGCCTATGGAGGAGCCATATTCCAGACCACCATTGACAGTGAAGTCATTGCCTATCATATTGCCAGGGAAAGGGTAAACACGGACAGTGTGGAAGCTGCCGTGTCTCTTGCCATGGAAAAACTGAAGGGTGCCTATTCTCTGGTGATCATGAGCCCTTCCAAACTGATCGGAGCCAGAGATCCCCAGGGCTTTAAGCCGCTCTGCATAGGAAGACGGGATAATGCCTATATTCTGGCATCCGAGACATGTGCCCTGGATACGATCGGCGCTGAATTTGTGAGGGATGTGCTGCCGGGAGAAGTGGTTGTGATCTCCAGGGACGGGATTCGCTCGGATACTTCCCGCTGCTGCCCGCAGAAGGAAGCACGCTGTGTCTTTGAGTATATTTATTTTGCACGGCCGGACAGCGTGTTTGACGGAGTCAGCGTGTATCATTCCAGAATCCACGCCGGCAGGTGCCTGGCCATGGATTCTCCGGTAGAGGCGGATATTGTGACGGGGGTTCCGGAATCAGGCAATGCCGCGGCTCTTGGCTATTCCATGGAGTCGGGCATTCCTTACTGCATGGCATTTGTAAAAAATTCCTATGTGGGAAGGACGTTCATCAAACCGAAGCAGAGCAGCCGGGAGTCGGCAGTGCGCGTAAAGCTCAATGTGCTGAAAGAGGCGGTAAAAGGAAAACGGGTAATCCTGATTGATGATTCCATTGTAAGAGGAACCACCAGCGACAGAATCGTGGGCATGCTGCGGGAAGCCGGGGCCACGGAGGTACATATGATGGTATCCGCGCCGCCGTTTCTGCATCCGTGTTATTTCGGAACGGATATTCCGGACGAGGATCAGCTCATTGCCCACGGACGCACCACGGAGGAGATCTGCCGTCTAATTGGTGCTGACAGCCTGTCCTATCTTAAGGAAAGCCGACTGAAGGAACTGTCAGGAGGACTTCCGGTATGCACGGCATGTTTTACGGGAATCTATCCGGTGGAGCCTCCCCGGGAGGATATCCGCGGCAGTTATGAACCATGAAAAGCCAGCAGGAAAATGCTGACCACAGAATAAAAGAAAAGAGGAGTATCATGTACGACAGATATCAGAGCCCGCTGTCGGAGCGGTATGCAAGCAAGGAAATGCAGTACATTTTTTCTCCGGAGAAAAAGTTCAGGACATGGAGAAAACTCTGGATTGCCCTGGCGGAGACGGAGAAGGAGCTGGGACTTCCCATTACCGATGAACAGATCCAGGAGCTGAAGGACAACAGCGAGGATATCAATTTTGAAGTGGCGAAGGAACGGGAAAAACTGGTGCGCCATGATGTGATGTCCCATGTATATGCGTACGGTCTTCAGTGCCCCAAAGCCAAGGGAATCATCCATCTTGGCGCCACATCCTGCTATGTGGGGGACAACACTGACCTGATACTGATGACGGAAGCGCTGAAACTGGTCAGGAAAAAACTCATCAATGTGATTCACGAACTGGCTGCGTTTGCGGACAAGTATAAAAACCAGCCGACACTGGCGTTTACCCATTTTCAGCCGGCTCAGCCCACCACAGTGGGAAAACGTGCCACTCTCTGGCTGATGGAGCTGAAACTGGATCTGGACGATCTGGATTATGTAATCGGTTCCATGCGCCTTCTGGGATCCAAAGGCACCACAGGCACCCAGGCAAGCTTTCTGGAGCTGTTTGACGGCGACCATGAAAAATGCCGCAGGGCAGATCAGATGATTGCCGACAAGATGGGATTCCCGGGCTGTTATCCTGTTTCCGGTCAGACCTATTCCAGAAAGATTGACAGCCGTGTCATTTCCGTTCTGGCGGGAATTGCTCAGAGTGCTCATAAATTTTCCAATGATATCCGTCTTCTTCAGCATCTGAAAGAAGTGGAGGAGCCCTTTGAGAAGAATCAGATCGGTTCTTCCGCCATGGCCTACAAGAGAAATCCCATGAGAAGCGAAAGAATAGCATCCCTTGCCAATTATGTAATGGCTGATATGATGAATCCCATGCTGGTGGCATCCACCCAGTGGTTTGAGAGAACGCTGGACGATTCCGCCAACAAGAGGCTTTCGGTTCCCGAGGGATTCCTGGCAGTGGACGGAATCCTGGATCTTTATCTGAACGTGGTGGACGGACTGGTGGTATATCCCAAAGTCATTGAAAAACATATGATGGCCGAACTGCCGTTTATGGCCACGGAAAACATCATGATGGATGCGGTAAAGGCCGGCGGAGACCGTCAGGAACTTCACGAGAGAATCCGTGAACTGTCCATGGAAGCTGCAAGAAACGTGAAGGCAGAAGGAAAGGACAACAATCTTCTGGAACTGATTGCTGCCGATCCGTCCTTCAACCTCTCTCTGGAAGAACTGAAAAAAACCATGGATCCTGCCAGATATGTGGGAAGAGCTCCGAAACAGGTGGAGGAATTCCTGGATGAAGTCATCCGTCCGATTCTGGAAGAGAACAAGGATCTGCTGGGTGTAAAAGCTGAGATCAATGTATAAAGAAAAGCCCCGGGGCGTCTGCTCCGCACGGGCTGCCGCAGGCAGAGTCTGTCAGCAGGACCTGCAGGCGGCAGCCCTGTTTTTTTGAAAAGAAATCATAACGGATGCGGCGGGAGTTAACCGGAAACGGAGGAAAAATGGAGAGAAATGTGAACAGCAGTATGGAGCATTATAAAGTATTCTATTATGTGGGAAAGCTGGGAAGCATCACGGCTGCTGCGGAGGAACTCTGCATTTCCCAGCCGGCGGTGAGCCAGGCCATCAAGCAGCTGGAAAAGACGCTGAGCAGCCGGCTGTTTGTCAGAACCTCCAAGGGAGTAAGACTTACAGCGGAAGGCCGGCTCCTGTATCCGTATGTGGAACGGGGAATCGGGAGCCTGATGGACGGTGAACAGATGTTAAAGCGTCTGGTGGATCTGGATATGGGAGAAATCCGCATCGGGGCCAGCGACATGACCCTGCAGTTTTTTCTGCTTCCCTACCTGGAACGCTTCCATGAACTGTATCCCAATATCAAGGTGATTGTCTCCAACGCCCCCACATCGGAGACCATCGAATCTCTTTACGAAGGGAAAATAGATTTCGGAGCCGTCAGCACGCCTTTTGAGTCCAGGCCGGAAGTGGAAGTGATTCCGGTCAGAAAGATCCGGAATACATTCATCGCCGGCAATAAATTCTGGAGTCTCAAAGGGAAGAGGCTGGAGTATGAAGCATTGTCTTCCTATCCCTGTATTTTTCTGGAGAAGGATACCAGCACCAGAACCTTTACTGACAGGTTCCTGGAAAAAAAGGGAATTGTTCTGGAACCGGAGTTTGAACTGGCCACCAGCGATATGATTGTCCAGTTTGCCATCCGGAACATGGGAATCGGATGCGTCATGTCGGAATTTGCCAGAGAAAAGGTGGAGAGCGGGGAAGTCTTTGAACTGGTATTCCGGGAAATGATGCCGGAGAGGGAAATCTGCATTGTTACGGACCGGAAAAATGACCGGTCTCCCGCCGGAGAAAAGTTTCTGGAATTCCTCAGGACACTGGGGGCCATGGAAATCCTGTGACATAATGACGGCTTATGGAGAATATAACAAATATTGTCTTTACTTATGCGGAGCTTTGTTGTAAACTATTAGAGTGTCTGAAAAGGCCATGTAAGTTACATCCAAAGGAGGATAAAAAATGGTTAGAGCAATCGTAGGTGCTAACTGGGGAGACGAGGGAAAAGGAAAGATTACAGATATGCTCGCAAAGGAATCTGATATCATCATCCGTTTCCAGGGAGGAAGCAATGCCGGCCATACCATCATCAACAATTACGGCAAGTTTGCCCTTCATCTTCTTCCGTCCGGTGTTTTCTACAATCATACCACAAGCATCATCGGCAACGGAGTAGCACTGAATATACCGTTTCTTGTGAAGGAAATCCAGGATATCACCAGCCAGGGAGTGCCGATGCCGAAGATTCTGGTATCTGACAGGGCTCAGATCATGATGCCGTATCATATTCTGTTTGATACTTATGAGGAAGCAAGACTGGCAGGAAAGTCCTTCGGTTCCACAAAATCCGGGATTGCTCCGTTCTATTCTGATAAATATGCAAAGATCGGTTTTCAGGTCAGCGAACTCTTCGGAGAGGAAGCGGCCCTGATGGAGAAAGCCGAGAGAGTCTGTGAAATCAAGAATGTGCTTCTGGAGCATCTGTACCATAAGCCGCTCCTGAAACCGGAGGAGATTTTCCAGACCCTGATGGAGTATAAGGAAATGGTGGCTCCGTATGTATGCGATGTTTCCGCATATCTCCACGATGCCATCAAAGAGGGAAAGAATATTCTTCTGGAAGGACAGCTGGGCTCTCTGAAGGATCCGGACCACGGAATTTATCCCATGGTAACCTCATCCTCCACACTGGCGGCCTACGGTGCCATCGGAGCCGGTATTCCGCCCTATGAGATCAAGAATATCACCACTGTGGTAAAGGCATATTCCAGTGCGGTAGGCGCAGGCGCATTTGTCAGCGAGATCTTCGGAGAAGAGGCAGATGAGCTGAGAAAACGCGGCGGTGACGGAGGCGAATTCGGAGCCACCACGGGACGTCCCAGAAGAATGGGATGGTTCGATGCGGTGGCAACCAGATATGGCTGCCGGATTCAGGGTACCACGGAAGCGGCACTTACGGTTCTGGATGTACTGGGATATCTGGATGAGCTTCCCATCTGTGTGGGATATGAAATTGACGGAAAGGTTACCAGAGATTTCCCGACAACCAGCTATCTGGAAAAGGCGAAACCGGTATACAAAAAACTTCCGGGCTGGAAGTGTGACATCCGGGGAATTCACAGATATGAAGATCTGCCGGAAAACTGCAGAAAGTATATCGAAGCCATTGAAGAGGAAATCGGCGTTCCGATTACCATGGTTTCCAACGGACCGGGTCGGGATGAGATCATCATGAGAAAGTAAAGCGGCAGTACGGTCCGTATCCGGAACGGAAAACAGCCGGCAGGGGCCGTGGGGCCCGTGCTGCGGCAAGGCCATGAAATGAAAATTTCATGGCCTTTTTTCTGCCGGCGTGCGTGGGACGGAATCAGTTTCTCACACCGGCACACCGGCCTGATACCTGGAGAGAAGGAGGAAAATTTCCATGTATATTGCGGATCTGCACATTCATTCCAGATTTTCCAGAGCCACCAGCAAAGACGGAAATCCGGAGAACCTGGATCTCTGGGCCAGACGAAAAGGAATCCATATTGTGGGAACGGGGGATTTCACACATCCGGAATGGCGGCGGGAGCTGGAAGAAAAGCTGGAGCCGGCGGAAGACGGACTGTACCGCCTGAAAGAAGAATACCGGATCAAGGACCCGTCGGTGCCGGATGACATGATTCCGAGATTCGTGGTGACCGGAGAGATCAGCAGCATTTACAAAAAAGACGGCAGGGTGCGGAAAGTCCACAGCCTGATTCTGCTTCCGGGACTGGAGGAGGCGGGTCTTCTGTCCGGAAGACTTGAGGCCATAGGAAACCTTCATTCAGACGGCCGTCCGATTCTGGGACTTTCCTGCCGTGACCTGCTGGAAATCACCCAGGAGACGTGCAGGGATTCCATGTTTGTTCCGGCCCATATCTGGACACCGCATTTTGCTCTTTTCGGAGCTTTTTCGGGATTTGACAGCATGGAAGAATGTTTTGATGACATGACTCCGTATGTGCATGCAGTGGAAACGGGCCTTTCTTCTGATCCGCCCATGAACTGGCAGCTTTCCGCTCTGGATTCTCTGCAGCTGATTTCCAATTCCGATGCCCATTCTCCGGGCAAACTGGGGAGGGAAGCCAATCTTCTGGAAATCTCCATGGGATACCATGGGCTTTACGAGGCGATTCAGAAAGGAAACGGTCTTTCCGGCACCATAGAATTTTTCCCGGAAGAAGGAAAATATCATTTTGACGGCCACCGGAAATGCCATGTCTGCCTGAGCCCTCAGGAGGCCGACCGGTACGGAGGAATCTGTCCTGTATGCGGAAAAAGAATGACCACAGGGGTTTCCCACCGGATCGGACAGCTTGCAGACCGGCCGGAAGGAACCGTTCCCCGGAATGCCAGACCCTTTGAAAGTCTGGTGCCGCTGCCGGAAGTCATTGCCGCCTCCACAGGCCATTCCGCCGCCTCCGGAAAGGTGGGGGCAGAATACGGGAAGATGGTGAAAAATCTGGGAGCAGAGTTCTGCATTCTCAGAGAGGTTCCTCTGGAAGACATCAGAAATGTGTCGGGAAGCCGGATTGCCGAGGGAATCCGAAGACTCCGTGAGGGACGGGTGGAACGGATTCCGGGGTATGACGGAGAATACGGAGTAATCCGCCTCTTCCGCCAGGATGAACTGGACAGTCCGGAGGGACAGCTGTGTCTTTTTACCGGTGAGGAACTGAGGGCCATGAAAGAGGCATCTGTTTCAGAAAAGAAGGAGCGGGCAGAAGAAAAGCAGGGAGAATCCGATTCAGGCCCCGGAGCGGACGGGAAAACAGGGACACAGAAAAGCCGGACAACCGGAAAAGCTGTTCCGGAACCGGAAAACGCCCTCATGGCAGCAGACGGGCTGAACGAAAGACAGCAGGAGGCGGTAACAGCAGAAGCCAGAGCCATAGCCGTTTCTGCCGGCCCGGGAACAGGAAAAACCAGGACGCTGATTTCCCGGATCCTTTATCTTCTGAAGGAACGGGGAATCAGCCCTGCGGAGATTACGGCCGTTACCTTTACAAAAAAAGCCGCAGGAGAAATGAGAGAACGTCTGGAAAAGGAGCTGGGAGGAAAAAGAGCTGCGGCTAAGATCCGGATCGGTACGTTTCATGCCATTGCCTTTCAGCTCCTGAAGAAAGCAGATCCCGGATTTCAGCTGGCAGACGACGGGACAGTCAGAGCCGCCGCCTCTGACATCATAAGCCGGTTTGGACTGAAACTGTCCGCCGGAGAACTTCTGCGCAGAATTTCCCTGAGAAAGACCGGAGATGCCGGCATGGCCGGGAAGGAAGAACTGCCTTCCGGTGCATACGAACGGTATCAGGAGATCCTGAGGGAAAAAGGAATGCTGGATTTTGACGATCTTCTTCTGGGGGCTCTGGCTCTGGCGGGACAGGAAGGCGGAAAGGCGTTTCCGGAAAAAAGCTTTTCCTTTCTTCTGGTGGATGAATTTCAGGACATCAGCCCCCTGGAGTTTCAGCTGATTATGGGATGGAACCGGAACGGAAAAGAACTTTTTGTGATCGGGGATCCGGATCAGTCCATATATTCCTTCAGAGGAGCGGATGCGCTTTGCTTTGAACGCCTTGCAGAGGAGTTCCCGGACCTGAAAAGAATTTCGCTGGAGGAGAATTACAGATCCTGCGGGCCGGTGATCGCAGGTGCCCTGGGAGTTATTGAGAAAAACGGCGGCGGGAAAAGAACGCTGCGGCCAAAGACGGAGAATGGCAGAAAGATCCGGATTGTGACAGCACCGGGGGAACTGGCGGAAAATATTTTCATAGCCAGGGAGATCAGCCGCATGACCGGAGGCATGGACATGCTGGAAGCCCAGAAAGGCATGGAAAACGGAGGAGAACGGAAACTGAGAGGATTTTCGGATGTGGCGGTGCTGTTCCGGACCAGGCGCCAGGGAATTCTGCTGGAAGACTGTCTGAAAAAAGAAGGGATTCCCTATGTGTCATCGGGAAGAGGGGAATTCCTCAGTGATCCGCAAGTGCAGGGCACCATCAGCTTTTTCCGGTATGTTCTGGACCGGACGGCAGAAGAAGCGGGCCGGCAGGCAGGAAGTCTTCTCTGGAATCTTTCCGGAGACTGTCTGGGGGAGGCGGTGCTTTCAGCCATGGCAGAAAAATATAAAGAGATGACAGGCAGAGGAAAGCCGGCAAAGATCCTGGACCGCTGGATGGAAGAAATGGGGATGAAGGGAAAGAAACCCATGGAAATGCTCAGATCCGCAGCCCTGTTTCATAAAACCATGGCAGATTTCCTGGATACGCTGGAGTTCGGAGAGGAAGGAGACCTGAAACGATGCGGGGGAAAAACCTATGAGGCAGATGCGGTGACATTGATGACGCTTCATGGTTCCAAAGGCCTGGAATTTCCCGTGGTCTTTCTGTGCGGGGCGGAAAGGGATCTGCTGCCGCTGAAAAATGCACAGGGAGATGCAGAAGAAGAGGAGGAGAGAAGGCTTCTGTACGTGGGAATGACCAGAGCGGAAGAAGAGCTGATCCTTACTGCAGCCGGTGAAGAATCCCCGTTTCTTTCCGATATCCCGGAAGAAGTTTCTGTCAGGGAACAGACGGGGAAAAGACGCGTCCGGCAGGAAGCGGAACAGATGAGTTTTTCTGACTTTATGGATATGGGATAGAAAAATGCCGCAGGATCATAGAATGGTCCTGCGGCATTTCCGGCAGGACTTACTCGTCCGGATCATGGTGCCGGAATGTTTTGGCGGCCAGAAGAAAACCATAGATCAGGACGGGGATGACGATGAGGCAGAATAAAAGAGCCATGATCATGCGTTCAGATCCGCCTGTCAGGGTAAGAAACGTCAGAGCGGCGAATACAAGAACCACTGCCAGGATGCCGGTCCATGCCAGAATTCGTTTGGTATTTTTCATACGATACACTCCTGTGTCCGGGATTGTTACAATATTATAACGTATTTCTTGCAATTTTAAAAGATGGAGAGAACATCTTGTGCTGTGCGGGGGAAAACTGATATACTGAAACCGGACAGAGGAAAGGGGGCGGCAGAATGAAAAGAAAACTCTGGATGGTTCTGGCAGCCGCAGCGGCAGCATCGGCATTGCCGTGTATGACTGCTTCTGCAGCAGGAAACTGGAGGGCAGCAGACGGAGGCTGGCAGTATATAAGGGAAGACGGAACCGCCGTGAGAAAAGCCTGGGAACCGGTGGAAGGAGAATGGTATTATTTTGGAACAGACGGCATGATGCAGACCGGCTGGCAGTGGATCGGAAATTTCCCGTACTGTTTTGGAACAGACGGTGCCATGGAAACGGGATGGCATTATTTCGGGGAAACAGGCGCGTGGTATTATTACGACAACAATCACAACATCCGGACCGGCTGGCTGTCTGAGGGCGGAAAATGGTACTGGCTGAACCCGGACGGAACCATGAATGACGCCCCGGAAAAAAACATATATGGGGAAAAATACTGGTTTCATGAAGACGGGAGCCTGAAAGCCAGTGAATATACCGGATTCTCCTATCTCGACTGGGAGGGGCATCCTGCCCCGGAATATAATATCCGGACCGAAAGCACATCAGGAGAAGAGATTTTTGTGCCGGAAAAAGACAGGGAGGAAATCGGAGCCGAAATCAGCAGGATACCGGGAGGATGGCTGAAGAAATTCTGTGATGACGGATGGAAGTTTATCTACTGCCCGGATACGGAGGAATTTCTTTCGGTAAAAGGAGATAACGGCGGGCGTTATCAGGTAAAATATAAACTGGATTCTTACAGACAGACTCTGCGATTTTCCGACCGGGATTCCGTTCTGAAGGCTTTTGGGGAGTATGTATATCTGACGGATGTGGAAACCCTGCGGGACGGAGGATTTGCAGGTGAAGTGAAGAAGGAAGCTGACCGGGTAAGGGAAGCCACAGGACTGCCGTCTTATTTTGATACCCGATACCAGACCGTCTTCGGCGCACTGTTTTCCGGATACCTGAAGAATACGGAGACAGAGGAAGCGGATGGGGATCTGCAGTATCTCTTCCAGCTGGTGAAGCAGTCGGCAGAGAGCCGCGGAGAGGATGGAAAGCCGGTGAAATCCGGCTCATAGGAACTCTGCGAACACCGGCAGAAAAAGAAAAGAAGAAGAACCGGGACAGGGTTGACCTGATGGCGGTTCCATGTTATAATGCACAGGCTGAAGGCTATAGATTTTTCTGTTTCTGAGATCAAACAGAAAAGTCTGTAGCCTTTTTCATTTGAAAAACGGAGGTTAAAAATGAGATCCATTGAAAAAACAGAAAACCCCATGGGGACCAGGCCTGTCTTCCCGCTGCTGATCAGCATGTCCCTGCCGCCTATGGTGTCCATGTTGATTCAGTCCATGTACAATGTGGTGGACAGCATTTATCTTGCGCGTTTCAGTCAGGATGCGCTGACAGCTGTTTCCCTGGCGTATCCGCTTCAGAATCTGGTGCTGGCGGCAGCGGTGGGATTTGGTATCGGAATCAACGCATGTATTTCCAGAAGTCTCGGGGAGAAAAACCAGAAGGAGATTATTTCTGCCGCAAGCCACGGCGTGGTCCTTACGGCGCTGCATTCCCTGTTCTTTGTTCTGGCCGGGCTTTTTCTCTCCGGACCGTTTATCAGGATGTTTACGGACAGCGAATCTGTGGCGGAAATGGGAATCACCTATTCCAGAATCGTTATCTGCCTGTCCTTCGCCAGCCTGTTTCATATTCTGATTGAAAAGATTTTCCAGGCGGCGGGAAGCATGGTGGTGCCCATGCTGCTTCAGGCCGCAGGAGCGCTTATCAATATCATTCTGGATCCGATTTTCATATTCGGTTATCTGGGGTTTCCGGCCATGGGGGTGGCCGGGGCGGCCATTGCGACCATCGCAGGACAGATGGCAGCCTGTTCCCTGGCGGTTCTGATGTTCATAAAAAAAGATATCGGAGTCCGGGTGGAACTCAGAGGTTTCCGCTTCCGGAAAAGCATGGTGCTGCGGCTTTATTCCGTGGGTGCACCGGCGGCAGCCATGACAGCGCTTCCTTCTGTGATGGTGGGACTGCTGAACGGGATCCTGGCGGGACTTTCCCAGACGTCTGTGGCAGTGCTTGGAATCTACATCAAGCTCCAGTCTTTTGTATACATGCCTGCCAACGGCGTGGTGCAGGGGCTCAGGCCCATTGTGGGATACTGTTACGGGGCAGGAGTTCCGGACAGAATTCATAAATGTGTCAGGGCGGCACTCCTGGTAATCGGGGGTATTATGGCTGCCGGTACGGTTCTGTTTCTGGGAATTCCGGGAATCATCATGTCCATGTTCCAGGCCGAAGGAGAGATGATGTCCATGGGAGTCACAGCACTGAGAATTCTCAGCCTGGGCTTTGTGGTTTCCACGGTTTCTCTGGTGATTTCCGGTACTTTTGAGGGACTGGGAAACGGTATGGCTTCTCTGGTCATCAATCTGATCCGCCAGTTCCTGATCACGCCGCCGTTGGCCGCAATCCTGTCTGTGTCCATGGGAATCAACGGTGTCTGGGCCGCATTTCCGGCAGCGGAGATGCTGGCCGCTGTGGTGTCGGTGATCCTGTTCAGAAAGAACAAGGCCACCAGAAGACTGTAAAGAGGAAGAAGCCCCGGCGTGAATGGAATGGTTTTCTTCTTGACGGATCCGTGCGTTTTTGTTACTATTAGAATATAACAAATATAACTGATTTGTGGAAATCCAGCGAAAGACGGTGACAGCCATGATTCTAAAGATCAATTTTGACAGCGAAGAAGCACTGTACATGCAGCTCTGCAACCAGATCATCGTGGGAATCGCCACGGACATGCTCCACGAAGGAGATAATCTTCCTTCCGTGCGGCAGCTGGCGGAAGATATCGGGATCAACATGCATACAGTAAATAAAGCATATTCTGTTTTGAGGCAGGAAGGATTCCTGCGGCTTGACCGGCGCCGCGGCGCCGTGGTGGCCCTGAATATGGATAAACTCAGGGCTCTGGAAGAAATGCGGCAGGAGCTGGGGATTGTCCTGGCCAGAGGATTATGCCGCAATGTGAGTCGGGATGAAGTCCACGCGCTTGTGGATGAGATCTTCGAGGATTTTTCCCGCCAGGGAGAGTAAGGAGGAACGGCATGCTTTGTGAACATTGCAGAATGCGTGAGGCCACGGTGAAGTACGTGGAAGTGATCAACGGGGTGAAATCGGAGCATAATCTGTGCGCCCAGTGTGCAAGCCGTCTGGACATCGGACAGTATTCCGCCATTTTTGAAGGTGAATTTCCTCTCAGAAAACTGCTTTCCGGACTGCTGGGAGTGGAGGATACAGAAGAAACAGAAGGACGGTATGCCGGTGTGGTATGTCCGTCCTGCGGAACCACCTATGAGGAATTTGTGAAGAACAGCCGGTTCGGATGTCCGGACTGCTACAGTGTGTTTGATCCGCTTATCAGTGAGAATATCAAACATCTTCAGGGCAGCGAACGCCATGTGGGAAAGAGACCGAAAAAGCCGGCCTGTCCGGACGGAGCGGTCCGGGACGGAGACAGTTGCGGAGACAGCGGAACCTGCAGGGTTTCCCCGGACGAACAGATCCGTATCCTTCAGGCCAGACTCCGGGAGGCGGTCCGCCGGGAGGAATATGAGGAGGCGGCAGCGCTGAGGGATCAGATCCATAAAATAAAAGAGGAGACGGAACAGGATGGCGAAATGGTTTGAGGAAACAGGCAGGGAAATGTCAAATATCATATACAGCCGTGTCCGTCTGGTGAGAAACTGGAGAGAGTACCCGTTTCCGGGAAAGATGACCGGAGAACAGGGAAGGGAGCTGACAGAGAGGCTGACGGCAGGGCTGAAGGATATGGGGAGCCTGAACAGCACCGGATTCCGTCTGATGAATCTGGAACATCTGAAGGATGTGGATAAGGCGGTTCTGGCAGAGCGGAGAATTCTGCCGGGAGCGCTTTCCAAGAAAAGAGGAGCTGCCGCCCTTATGCTTTCGGAAGACGAACGGGTCAGCATCGTATTAAACGGAGATGATCATATCCGGATTCAGGTACTGGAACCGGGACTGAAGCCGGACGCCTGCTACCGGATGGCAGACCGGCTGGACGATGAGATCAGTGAACGGTTTGAATACTCATTTGATGAGAAATATGGGTACCTTACTTCATATCCCACCAATGTGGGAACAGGACTGAGGGCATCTGTCGTGGTTCATCTGCCGCTTCTGTCCAGAAAGAAAAGCTTCAACAGTCTGGTGGCAGACATGGGGCGGTTCGGAACAGCCGTGCGGGGAGTCTACGGGGAAGGCAGTGAAAATTACGGATCCCTTTACCAGATTTCCAATCAGAAGACACTGGGACAGAGTGAAAAGGAAATCGTGGAGATCGTCACAAAAGCGGCTGCGGAACTGGATGCCCAGGAACGCAGACTCAGACAGGAAGCCATGAAACAGAAGCCGCTGAGCTGTCAGGATGAGGCATGGAAATCCTACGGAGTACTGAAATATGCACGGCGGCTTACGAGAAAAGACGGAATGGAATTTCTGTCCCAGATCATGGCCGCAGTCAATGATGGGATTCTGAAACCCGGAACCCCCTGTTCTGTTTACAGGATCATGCTGGGAATTCAGCCTGCGAATCTTCTGAGACTGGCGGAAAGGCCAATGGAAAAGGAAGAACTGGATGCGGCCAGGGCGGATTTTGTGCGCGCTGAGCTGCCGGACATCAATTAACAGGAGGAAAATGGCATACATGGACAGATATACGCAGAAAGCTTCGGATGCTCTTGCACTGGCGGAAGAGGCTGCCGGAAACATGGGAACCAGAACCATAGGCACCGAACATATTCTGGTGGGACTCATGCAGGAAGGAAGCGGGACGGCAGCCAGAGTTCTGGAGGCCAATGACGTAAAACTGGAACGTATCCTTGCCCTGGAAGAGCAGCTGGTGTCTTCTTACAGGAACACGGGGACAAAAGACAGGGAAGGCTACACCCCCAGTGCCAGACATGTACTGGAAAACAGCTACAGGGAGGCGGTCAGATTCCGGGCCTCTCTGATCGGAACCGAGCATATCCTCATGGCACTTCTGAAGGAAAGTGACTGTGTGGCTGTCCGGCTTCTGAATACACTCAATATCAACATTCAGAAAGTCTATATTGACCTGCTTTCCGCCATGGGCGAAGATGCTGCGGCAGGAAAGGAAGAGCTTTCACAGAACCGCGGACAGAAACAGGGGAAATCCCAGACGCCGTCTCTGGATGCGTACAGCAGGGATCTGACTGCGCTTGCCCGGGACGGAAAACTGGACCCGGTTATCGGAAGGGAGAAGGAGATCCGCAGGGTGATTCAGATCCTCAGCAGGCGGACTAAAAACAATCCCTGCCTTATAGGAGAGCCGGGAGTCGGAAAGACAGCCGTGACGGAAGGACTGTCCCAGATGATCGTATCCGGTGATGTGCCGGAGACCATCCGCGGGAAACGGGTGGTGGTTCTGGATCTTTCCGGCATGGTGGCAGGTTCCAAATACAGAGGAGAATTCGAGGAGAGGATCAAAAATGTGATCTCCGAGGTGCGGGAAGACGGAAATGTGCTGCTGTTTATTGACGAGATTCACACCATCATCGGAGCCGGCGGAGCAGAAGGGGCACTGGATGCCTCCAACATTCTGAAGCCGTCTCTGGCCCGGGGGGAAATCCAGCTGATCGGAGCTACCACCATTGAGGAGTACCGGAAGTACATTGAAAAAGATCCTGCTCTGGAACGCCGGTTCCAGCCGGTGACCGTGGAAGAACCCACGGAAGAAGAGGCTGTGGAGATTCTCAAGGGGCTCAGACCCAAATATGAGGAACATCACCGGGTCACCATTACCGATGATGCGGTCCGGGCAGCAGTCCGTCTGTCTTCCAGGTATATCAATGACCGGTTCCTGCCCGACAAGGCGGTGGATCTGATTGACGAGGCATCTTCCAAACTGCGGCTTACGGTTTATGTGGAGCCCAGAGGAATCCGGGAACTGGAAAACGAGATCAGGACCATGGAGGGAGAAAAAGAAGATGCCATCCGGCGGGAAGCATATGAAGAGGCCGGTGAGATCAAGAAAAAACAGCAGAAGAAACGGGAAAAAATCCAGAAAATCCGTGAAAAATGGGAGCAGGAGAAAACGTCCAAGGAACTGGTTGTGGGAGAAAATGAAATTGCCCAGGTGGTGGCTGACTGGACCGGAATTCCGGTAAGCAAGCTGGCAGAGGAGGAATCAGAGCGCCTTCTCAGACTGGAACAGATCCTTCATAACCGTGTGGTGGGGCAGGAAGAGGCGGTGAAGGCCGTTTCCAGAGCCATCCGAAGGGGACGGGTGGGTCTCAAGGATCCCAGGCGTCCCATCGGTTCATTCCTGTTCCTGGGGCCCACAGGTGTCGGAAAAACGGAGCTCTGCAAGGCTCTGGCGGAAGTGATGTTCGGAACTGAGAATGCCCTGATCCGTGTGGATATGTCAGAATATATGGAGAAACACAGTGTTTCCAAAATGATCGGATCGCCGCCAGGCTATGTGGGATATGAGGGAGGCGGCCAGCTGAGTGAAAAAGTCCGCCGCCATCCGTATTCGGTTATTCTGTTCGACGAGGTGGAAAAAGCGCATCCGGATGTGTTCAATCTTCTTCTTCAGGTACTGGATGACGGCCATATTACCGATTCCCAGGGCCATAAGATCGACTTCAAGAACACGGTTCTGATTATGACTTCCAATGTGGGGGCGGAAAACATCGTGGCTCCCAGGCACCTGGGCTTTACGTCCAAGGATGATGAGGCCGAGAAATACAGCCGCATGAAAACGGGAGTCATGGATGAAGTGAAGCGGATGTTCAAGCCGGAATTCCTGAACAGGATTGACGATATCATTGTGTTCCATCCCCTGAACCGGGAGCACATGAAAGCCATTGTGACGATTATGCTGGGAGCCGTGGAAAAAAGAACAAAACAGCAGATGTCCATCCGGCTCAGCGCCGGGGATGACGTGAAAGAATTCCTGATCGAAAAAGGATACGATGAGAAATACGGTGCCCGTCCTCTGAAGCGGACCATTCAGAATCTGGTGGAAGACCGGCTGGCCGAGGAAATCCTGGAGGGAAGAATCCGGGAAGGCGATTCGGTGAAAATTTCCGTCCGGGACGGCAAGCTGAAATTTTCAGCCAGACACCCACAAAGTCCTAGAAAACCACAGGAAAGTATGGTATAATGAACGGCACAGCGTTCATTATACCGGCGCATACCGGATTCTGCGTTTACCGCAGAAGGCCGGGCGCCCATAAGGATAGCATGTCCGGAGGACATGGTATAATGAACGGCACAGCGTTCATTATACCGGCGCATACCGGATTCTGCGTTTACCGCAGAAGGCCGGGCGCCCATAAGGATAGCATGTCCGGAGGACATGGTATAATGAACCCCGCAGCCGCAGCAGCGGACCAGGGGAGATCCCTCTTTCCTGGAATCAGATGTGCATTCATTCATGTAAATACACAAAAGGAGACTAAGTATTATGTCAGTAATCAGTGAATTAATCCGTGCGGAAGCAGACGGAACCATCAGCTTCGGAGATTATTCTCTGGATAAGAAATCCAAGGTGGAGGATTTTGAGCACGAGGGCGATCTGTATAAAGTCAAAACATACAGCGACATTACGAAACTGGAAAGAAACGGAATGTTTGTGTATGAATCCGTTCCGGGAACGGCAGTCAGGGAATTCTGTGTGGCAGACAATGCAGTGACATTTGTGGTGGAAGGATTCAGAGATGCGCAGATCACCGTACAGCTGGAAGATGACATGGAATATGAAGTGTATGAGGACGGAATCGGAGTCGGCGGAATGAAAACCAATATGAGCGGAAAACTGGTGCTGGCGGTGGAACTTGCCGAGGGAAAGACCGTCGAGGTAAAAATCGTCCGCAAATAGCAGAAAAGCAGAAAGGAAACAGACTGTGGCAAAGGCAAAAACAACAGTTTTTTTCTGCAGAGAATGCGGGTATGAATCCGCCAAATGGATGGGGCAGTGCCCGGCCTGTAAAGAATGGAACACGTTTGTGGAGGAACCGGTGGTTTCTGAAAGGAAAACACCGGCTCCCGGACGGGGGACAGGCCGCAGCGCTGTCCCTGTTCCTATTTCCGAGATTTCTCTGGAGGAACAGGACAGAACAGGAACCGGCTTTGAAGAACTGGACCGGGTGCTGGGAAGCGGCATTGTACAGGGAAGCCTGGTACTGGTAGGAGGAGACCCGGGAATCGGAAAATCCACCCTGCTTCTTCAGCTCTGCAGGAATCTGGCTGCGGCCGGAAAAAAAGTTCTTTATATATCAGGGGAAGAATCCCTGAAGCAGATCAAAATGCGGGCATGCCGCATCGGTCCCATTACAGGAGACCTGCTGTTTCTATGTGAAACCAATCTGGATTCCATTTCCGGAGCCGTGGAAAAAACAAAACCCGAGGTGGTGGTCATCGATTCCATCCAGACCATGTACAGGGAAGATATTTCATCGGCACCGGGGAGCGTCAGTCAGGTACGGGAGTCCACGAGCCTTCTGATGCAGACGGCCAAAGGGTATGGAATCACGATCTTCATTGTGGGACATGTGACAAAAGAGGGGGTGGTGGCAGGCCCGAGAGTCCTGGAACATATGGTGGATACCGTCCTTTATTTTGAAGGGGACAGACATGACTCCTACCGGATCCTCCGGGCAGTGAAGAACCGGTTTGGATCCACCAATGAGATTGCCGTGTTTGAAATGCAGGAAAACGGACTGAACGAGGTGAAGAATCCGTCAGAGCTGCTTCTTTCCGGACGTCCCAGGGAGGCGTCCGGAGCTGTGGTGGCCTGTTCTCTGGAAGGAACCAGACCCATTCTTCTGGAAGTCCAGGCCCTGGTGACGGCCACCAGCTTCGGAATGGCCAGAAGAACGGCCAATGGAGTGGATTATAACCGGGTCAATATTCTGCTGGCTATTCTGGAAAAAAGATGCGGATATGAAATGAGCCGGTATGATGCGTATGTCAATATTGCCGGCGGCATGAAAATGAATGAGCCTGCTCTGGATCTGGCTCTTGTGATGGCTCTGGTGTCCAGTTTCAAAAACAGGGAAGTGGACCCGGGAATGCTGTTTTTCGGAGAAGTGGGGTTGTCCGGAGAAGTGAGAGCCGTGTCCCAGGCCGGACAGAGAGTTGCGGAAGCGGTAAAAATGGGCTTTACTGCCTGTGTACTTCCGAAAGCCAATCTGGAGCGGATGAAGGAGGAAAAACGGATCCGGCTTATCGGCGTGGACAATGTACGGGAAGCCATCAGTCTGATCTGAATACAGGAAGAACTGCCCCGGCGGGAAAGAATCTGACGGGGCAGTCCCCCTTTAAAATTTAGATGTAAAAATCATAAAATACAAGTTGACTTTTTTTGCGGCATATGGTAAGATACTCGAGTGTGAGAAACACGAAGGGGAATAGTTCAATGGTAGAGCAGCGGTCTCCAAAACCGTAGATGGGGGTTC
>OGGQ01001648.1_pt1 | contig 27923 bp, 29 predicted proteins | sample 1571191 | NCBI WGS metagenome assembly OGGQ01 (sample SAMEA2582061, study PRJEB24529) | metagenome | biome: Human gut stool | place: China | collected 2011
AGATGAGGATGATAACAGACATAACTCCTGATGCTTTAGCAACAAGGTTAGCTCCGAACATAACAAGGAGGATAGTAAGAATTGTTACTATAACTATACCTGCCATGTACGGTACGCCGTAGTCTGCGAAAAGCTCACCGGCACCAGCGAAGCAAGCTGATACGGCTGAAATAACGATTACGTAGAAGTAAATCTCAAAGAGAATCTCAAGTTTTGAATACGGAGCAAACAGATGAGCGAAGATCTCTTTGTATGTTGAGTATCCTGTCGTGTTAGCCATGATCATAACCTCTCTGAGGACGAATCCAAGGAGGATCATTGATAAAGCTGCCATGATAGGAGCATACCATCCGTAAGCTACATAGTACTGTGTAGCCTGGTTACCGGAAGCGAATCCACCGCCGGCATGTGAGCCAAACCATACAGATGCGATTGAGAAACATGTACCTAATGATACTTTTTTACTTACATCAGACATTTAATTCACACCCCATTTTCTTAAATTTTAAAGGTTCAAGTTAGCCTCCGGTCAAAGCTCGTCAACTGATATAATATTTATGTACAATTCCTGACTTATTCCCGACCTTCGGCAACAGCTTTACTTTGAAGATGGCCATCCGCGTTTCGGCTGTCTGCTTATACGGAACCCCCGTTCCGTATGTTTGATCCAATGTCAAATTAATAATATGACATTGATTCAATACATATAGATAATAGTCTATTGTTAAGATTTTTTCAATCGGCTAAATAAACAAAAAGTTAACAAATCCGTTAACATTTCAATTTATTATGGTAAACCTTTGTTTAATATGCACTATTTTTGTTCTTAAAAATATACTTTTAGGACATTAATAATAAAATACGGCCTAAAAAGGCTGTAATAGTTGTCATACCAATTAGTTCTTATATAACATCATATCTGTTGTTTAATTATCCTTTTAATTATACTTTTTATTATTATTATATTTGCTTCCCCAATCCATATTACAGTTCTTATTTCAAATCCCCTCCCCTATCGTTTTGATAAGCGGCCGAAAAAATATTTTCGGCATATACCGGAAATAGTTATTGACTTATGCCGAAAACAATGCTATACTTTCGTTTGTAAATGGCATATGCCAATAAAGGAAGGAGGATCGCAATGCCAAGACCATGCAAAAGGCGCAGGATCTGCTCCATGCCGGAAAACTATTCTCTGGCTCCAATTGATAAGGAGACTCCGGGAGAAACGCTCTTGATGAGCATTGACGAATACGAGGCGATAAGGCTTATTGATCTGGAAGGTCTCAGCCAGGAAGAATGCGCGGAGAGTATGAACGTCTCAAGGACAACGGCTCAGTCCATATACAACGGCGCCAGGCGCAAACTGGCCGAGTGCCTTGTCGTAGGAAAGGCTCTCAGGGTCGAGGGCGGAGATTATATCCTTTGCGAGGAAAGCTCCTGCAAATGCGGTTCCTGCCGTAAAAAACGGGGCTCGTCCGATATATCGTCCGCGCAGAGCGGCTCATAAACGGCTCCGGCGGCGAATAATGATAAGACGGACGGATTACTTAGTTATTAAAAATTTAGAATTATAAACGGAGGCATTTATTATGAAAATCGCGGTAACCTATGAAAACGGAAATATTTTTCAGCATTTTGGACATACGGAACAGTTTAAAATTTATACTGCCGAAGGAAAAGAGATAGTTGCCAGCGAGGTAGTTGACACAAACGGAAGCGGACACGGCGCTCTGGCTCAGTTCCTCAAAGACAGAGGCGTTGATACTCTTATCTGCGGAGGAATAGGCGGAGGAGCGAAGAATGCCCTTGCCGGAGCCGGAATAACCCTTCTCGGCGGAGTAAGCGGTTCTGCCGACGAGGCCGTAAAAGCGTACATCTCCGGAAATCTTGTGTATAATCCCGATATCGAATGCAAGCATCATGAGCACGAGCACGGACACGGCGGAGACTGCGGAAGCCACGGATGCGGAGAGCATACATGCGGCGACCACGGATGCCATCATTGATGTTATGAAACGGGCACGGACAAATGAAAGAAGAAAAAAAGAAACAGGAAAGAAAGAAAAAGCAGATCAAATCAAGCTGTGAAATGTGCGAATATTATCTGTATGACGATGAATATGACTATTACTACTGCGATATGGATCTGGACGAGGACGAGATGTACGACTTTATCACCGGAAACATCGGAGACTGCCATTATTTCCGATACAGGAACGAATACAGATATGTAAACAAGCAGATATGATCCCCCTTTGGCTCCCGAAACCAACAGGCTGCGCCGGACAGATTTTACTTGTCCGCCGCCGTGGTATTTGGGAGCTTTTTTTGCAAAAATCGTTCACACTTTTTTTGAAGGCCGCATAGAATATAAAAGACCGCTTTTGAGGGGTGAGCGCCATTGACCGCTTTCTTCCGCGGAACCTTCGCCTCCTTTCCAAAACCGCTTAGCGAGGAGGAGGAATCGGAGTATATCCAAAGATGCAAAGACGGAGATACGCAAGCCAGAGACCTGCTTATAGAGCACAATCTCAGACTTGTGGCCCATATAGCCAAAAAATATACGACTTCCGGAAGAATAGCCTCCGTCGATTTCGACGATATCATTTCAATAGGCTCCATCGGCCTTATAAAAGCCATCGACTCATTCAATTCCGGAAAAAGCGCGCGGCTGGCCACCTACGCGGCGAGATGTATTGAAAACGAGATACTTATGTATATAAGGAGCTCAAAAAAATACAGCAACGATATTTTTTTGCAGGATCCCATAGGCCACGACTTTGACGGCAACGAGATAACGGTTATGGATATGGTTAAGTCGGACGACGATCCCGTTCCCGACGAGGTAAGCGACAAGATCGACATAACCCGTATGATGCGTAAGATAAACGAGGTGCTTGACAAACGCGAACGGGAAATAATCAGGCTGAGATACGCAGTCTGCGGCGGCGAAGAAATGACACAGAGGGAGATCGCTTCCATGCTTGGCATATCACGTTCCTATGTGTCGCGAATAGAGAAAAAGGCGCTGAAAAAAATCGCCTCCTGTCTCGGAGAATAAAAAAGAAGCCCGGAGAAAGGGCTTCGTACATACCATTATCGTTATTATATCCTCATATATTTTTCTCTTTTTTTATTTTTGCGGTTCAAAGCTTTCTTCCGCATCTCGGGCAATATTCAAAACTCCTGTCAACTATGGTTCCGCACTGCGGGCATCTTTTATCGGCTACCCCTACTGGAGTCAGATCCGACTGCAATATTATTACGTCCTTCCCGGCGGCTATTTGCCTTCCCTTTTCTTCATTAAGCATAAAAAGCGTACCGCAGCATTCCATTTCAACATAATATTGTCTGTTCCATTTGAACACCGGAATAAAAAACAGACTCAGACAAGTATAGGTCATATATACTACAGCCCTTCCGGCGTTTCCGCAGGCCGGACAGATAATGCTGAAAAGCTGTTCAAATCTTTTTCTCCCTTCGGTTATGCCCATTATGAAAAACATAGAATCACCTCAAAAGCTATTTTAATTTATTTTATGCCTCCGTACAAGTATAATCAAACCGTATTTTGGATATTTTATCTTATTATAAAGAAATTTTTATAAATAAAAGGTTTTATAAATTTCCAACATGTGCTATAATTTTTTTAATAAAATCCGTTGGTATGGCATGATGATAATTTTTCATTCCGGCTGTATTTAAGGATTAATAAAAAATAATTAGGAGGAATAATTATGGTAAAAGTTGGTATTAACGGTTTTGGCCGTATCGGCAGACTTGTTCTCCGTGCTTCTCTCACAAGAGACGATATTCAGGTAGTCGCAATCAACGACCCGGCTATCAGCGTTGATTATATGGTTTATATGATGAAATACGATTCCGCCCAGGGACGTTTCCAGGGCGAGGTTTGCGAGAAGGACGGCAAACTTGTCGTAAACGGAAACGAAATCACCGTATATGCCCTTATGGATCCCGCAGAGATCCCCTGGAGAGACACAGGCGCAGAGTATATCGTTGAGTCAACGGGTCTTTTCACTACAACGGAAAAGGCTTCCGCTCATTTCAAAGGCGGCGCTAAGAAGGTCGTTATTTCCGCTCCTTCAAACGACGCTCCTATGTTCGTTATGGGTGTAAACAATGATAAATATACAAAGGATATGAACGTTATTTCCAACGCTTCATGTACGACAAACTGCCTCGCTCCCCTTACAAAGGTAATCAACGATAATTTCGGCGTTGTTGAGGGACTTATGACAACTGTTCACTCTACTACTGCTACACAGAAAACAGTTGACGGACCTTCAAAGAAGGACTGGAGAGGTGGACGCGCGGCTTCGGCAAATATCATCCCCTCATCTACAGGCGCGGCTAAGGCAGTAGGCAAAGTTATTCCCGAACTCAACGGAAAACTTACAGGTATGAGTTTCCGTGTGCCTACCATCGACGTTTCCGTTGTAGACCTTACATGCAGGCTCGCTAAACCCGCGACATACGAGGAGATTAAGGCGGCCGTTAAAAAAGCTTCCGAGAACGAGCTTAAGGGAATCCTTGGCTATACAGAGGACGACGTTGTATCAAGCGACTTCCTCGGCGATCCTCATACATCAATCTTTGACGCAAAAGCAGGTATCGCTCTCAACGATAACTTCGTAAAACTTGTAAGCTGGTATGACAACGAATGGGGCTACAGCAATAAGGTAGTTGACCTCATCAGCTACATTTCAAAAGTAGACGCTGAGTAAAACAAACTCATATATTAATGAGTTAAGACGATGAATCAGGATCCCGGTATTAGAAATAATATCGGGGTCCTTTTTATAAGAAGCGCTTGACTTATAAATAAAAATACGCGGCACATTTGTTCAGATATTGTTTTAGCCATAATAAAAAACTTTCTTTTCCCAAGTTCTTTACTCATCCTCCTATAAATTTCTGAGCAATTATAACCTGCCATTATAAAAGTTAAAGATTCTTCAATTCGCTATATCTTATTGTTGATTTGTTTTCCGGCACAATAATAGTCTCTCCGTCAGGGACAATTCAGCGCATCTACCGGAACAGCTTATCCCAGTTTATTAAGTTTTTCTTGATATACCTGTTGTATAAGCGATGGAGCCGCATTCGTGAGAGCCGAGGCGCTGGTCATTGCAAAGGTCGGACAACTATGCTAAAATAGTAATGCTGGATGCTATCTAAGGAGGTGTATTTATGAGAAAGGAAACAAATTTTTACAGAAATATATTCGCCATCGCCATCCCCATCGCCCTGCAAAACCTTATTACTCTTGGCACAAGCCTTATGGACACGGTTATGCTCGGCCGCGCGGATTCCACGGGAGTGCTTCTTTCGGCATCATCTTTGGCAAACCAGCCTTTCTTCATATTGCAGATATTGACTTTTGGCATCGCCAGCGGGTCGTCGGTGCTCTGCGCCCAATATTGGGGCAAGGTCGAACTGGCGCCGATCAGAGACATTTTCGCCTTCATACTCAAGCTTGCCATCGGTGTCGGCATAATTTTCGGCACTACGGTGCTTGCCGCTCCGGAGTGGGTTATGGGGCTTTTTTCCAACAATCTGGAAATAATAATGAGGGGAGCCGAATACCTGAGAATACTTGGTTACGCCTATTTTATGTTCGCCATAAGCAACACTCTGCTTTCGGCCTTAAGGAGCGTTGAGGTGCTAAGGGTATCCGTGGTCAGCTCCGTTGTATCATTTTGCACAAATGTATTTTTGAACTGGGTATTTATATTCGGAAACCTTGGCGCTCCGGCAATGGGCATAGAGGGAGCGGCTCTTGCCACGCTTATCGCCCGTTCCTTTGAGTTCATCATTGCCGTGACATACTTCCTGTTCATTGATAAGCGTCTGAAATTCAAGCTCCGTTATCTGCTTGGACATAACGCTCTTCTGGCCGGCGACGTTGTAAGAAACGGCACTCCGGTCGTCATAAACGAGCTTATGTGGTCCGTGGCGACATCGACGCAGGCCGCTATACTTGGACATATCACCTATTCCGCAGGCGATCCCGTTGCCGCAAATTCCATAGCGGGCATCGTCCAGCAGATTTCAACGGTAATTATGATGGGCGTTGGCAACGCCGCCGCCATAATGGTCGGCATATCCATCGGCGAGAGTGATATGGAAAAGGCCAGACGCAGGGCCAAAGCATTCCGAAACCTGTCGTTTTATATGGGGCTGGCATCCTGCGCCTTCATACTTATAATCAAAGGCCCGTTCATCAGCTTTTACAACGTGCCACCCGAAACTAAGGAGCTTGCCAACATAATTATGACCATATTCGCCTTTGTTACCATATTCTGCTCTGTCAATCTGGGGCTTCTTATGGGCGCTCTTAGGGGTGCCGGAGACACAAAATTCTGTATGACCGCCGAAGTCGGCTGTCTCTGGTGCGTATCTATTCCCCTTGGGCTTATAACGGCGTTTATATTCGGTCTTCCCGTGCCGGTCGTATTTTTCTGCATGAAGACTGACGAGATTATAAAGACGTTCCTCGCGCTTTGGAGGATGAGGGGCAATCGATGGCTCAGATCGCTGACAAGGTAGGAACCGCCCGCAGCTTTCAAGCGAAATTTTGAATGCTTCGGCCTGGCTGTGCCGCAGTTCAGCCGCAATTAAAAATCAGCAAAATCCGCCGAGTATAAACCGGAAGGCAATACTTTGCCGACAGAGGTTCTGCCGGTAACTTTTCGGTTTGCTTAAAGCGGCGAAAAATATATACAACCATTTGGAGATGAAATTATGTCCGAAAAAAAAGTTCTTGTAATAACAGGCAGTCCGAGGCTTGACGGCAACAGCGACCGTCTGGCCGACGCGTTTATAGAAGGAGCTGTTTCCGCCGAAAACGACGTTACTCGTTTTGACAGCGGCAGAATGAACATTGGTCCCTGCAAAGCCTGCGGCCAATGCTTTACAAACGGCAATGCCTGCGCCGTTTCCAACGGTTTCAATACCATTGCTCCGGAGATACTTAAAAGCGATGTCATCGTTTTTGTAACTCCCCTCTACTGGTTCTCCTTTACGTCCCAGATAAAATGCGTGATTGACAAAATGTATTCATTTTGCGAGTCCGGAAAGGATTTATCCGGCAAAGAGTGCCTTCTCATCGTCTGCGGAGGAAGCGCAGATGAATCCGACTATGAGGGCATAGCCACGACCTACAGGCTTATGGCTTCCTATCTGAAATGGACTGACAGGGGCATACTAAAGGCGATGGGCGTGACCGAAAAAGGCGAGGTAAAAAACACCCCCTATATTGATCAGGCTACAGAAATGGGAAAAAACATCTGACAACAGCCTTTTCCGTTTTGATTTTTAATTATAAATTTAAAAATTATTTAAAAAATATTTGAATATTCCGCCGGATTGTGCTATAATAGTCCGGTGACTGTGGAGGTGTATCGAAGTGGTCATAACGGCCCTGACTCGAAATCAGGTAGCCCGCAAGGGCTCGTGGGTTCGAATCCCACCGCCTCCGGTTGATAAGCCCCGAGAGAGATTCTCGGGGTCTTTGTTTTTCCATTCTCCTGATGCGGCTCTTTGCGCTCACAGAGAAAACTGTCATTTTCTCTGCTTGGCTCTTGACATTTTTAATCATTTGTTATATACTCATATCCAGAGTACGGAGGACGTACGAAGGGGGACACCACCGCGGGTGTCTGCTTTCGTATGTCCTTTTTTGTATTCACGGACTTATTATTTTAAAGAGGTGTATATTATGAAACTTAATATGAAAAAACTTGTCGCCGCAGCTATGCTGACGGCAGTCGGAGTTGCCCTTTCGGCCTTCGCCATCCCTGTGGGAGCGTCAAAATGCTTCCCCATACAGCATCTTGTAAATGTTGTATGCGCAGTTACGCTTGGCCCTTCATACGGCGTTCTGGCCGCGTTCTGCACATCGCTCATCAGGAATATCGCCGGAACAGGAAGCCTTCTGGCCTTCCCCGGAAGTATGGTAGGCGCTTTCCTTGCAGGAATGGTCTATAAAAAGACAAAAAGTCTTATTCCTACCTGCATCGGCGAAGTATTTGGAACCGGCATCCTCGGCGGAATGCTCTGCTATCCCGTTGCAACCCTCATCATGGGCAACGAGGCGGCTCTCTTTACATACGTTATGCCATTCCTCGTAAGCACGGTCGGCGGCTCAATAATCGCTTTTATAATCCTTGTCAGTATGCAGAAAACAGGAGCCCTTTCCTATGTTCAGAATATGATGAACAGCGATAGAACCCACGCTTAAACAATAGTCAAAAACGATTTTTCGTTTTTCCGGGCGGTCATCATCCCCCGCCCCTATCTCCCGGATATTCCACCTTATTCCGGGAGTTTTTATTTTCGGGCACAAAAAAGGAGCCTCTGTCCGTGGGTGAAGCTCCATAAATTCAGCAATAAAAATTTTCTATTATTCTGGCGACCGAGGCCATCTGAAGACCTGCGTCCATGCTTTTTTTCTGTATAAACCTGTGAGCCTCGGGCTCTGTCATTCCGCATTTTTCCATAAGCGCGGCCTTCGCACGGCTTACGATCTCCTTGCCTCCATCCTTAATTTCCCCGACTGCCGATTTGCCCCTTTCGAGGGACGAAAGAAGCTCAAGGGAGTTGAAAAGATCCTGTTTTTTGAGCGGGGTCGGCAGCCTGAAAAGTCCGTCGCACTCACACATTTCAAGCATAGCCGGTTTTCCTACGGCAATTACCGTCGAGCCCTCTCCTATGTCATAGGCAAGCTCATCAGCCATCATATCGGCCAGCTTGCAGGCGCATATTACAACGCATGCGTTCCCAGCGGCGGCTCTAATCGCCTCTTTTCCCGATCTGCAAAGTGTCAAAGGCGAATATCCGCCCGTTTCAAGTATCTCGGCGATACGGCTTCTGTTTATTTCATTTCCAAAGGCAACTATTAATTTCTTCATATATCAGCAGTCCTTCCTATCCTTTGGTTTTTATTTTGAGTACATTATAAAACCGCGTAAAACCAATGTCAAACCAATGTTTAGGATTTTTTAGGACTTATTTTTATATAAAGTGCATAACAGAGAAATATTATAAACATTCATAGATTGTATATCAATCTATATAAACAGTTTCTCCGCTTCTTCCTCCAAATAAAAACGCCGATGGAATTTTCCTCCGCCAGCGTAATTGACCACTTTTTCGGCTAAGGCCAGCACCGCCTATATTTATATTTCCTTCCTCCAAGTCACTACTCTCTTCTCCACGGCGTTTATTACGGCCACAGCAAGCATAGCAACTGCCGAAAGCAATACGATCGGCGCGAATACGCCCGCTCCGTCAAGCTGTGTCATCATTCTCTTGCTGAAATATCCAAGTCCGCTCTGGGCTCCGAGCCACTCGGCTATGGCCGCTCCAATGACACTCATCGGCACAGCCATCTTAATTGCCGAAAAAAAGTTCGGAAGAGCCGTCGGCAGCTTAAGATTGAAAAATATATCCTTTTTCGTTGCCCCATATGTCGTCAGCAGTTCTTCAAGCTCCCTCTTTGTGGCTTTGAATCCATCAAAGACAGTTATCGTTATGGGGAAAAACGTAATAAGTATCGTAACGAGCACCTTGCTCCATATCGAATATCCAAACCAGAGTATGAAAAGCGGAGCTATGGCCGTTGTCGGTATCGTCTGGGATGCGATTATGATCGGGTAGAGCGCCTTCTCAGCCTTCGGAAACGCATCCATTAAGACCGCCAGCGCAACGCCGAGAACTATTGATATGACAAGTCCGATGGCCGTAACTCCGATTGTCGCCGGAAGGTGAACCGTCACAAGCGTAACTCTGAGCTCCCACAGTTTTTTAATGACCTGTATTGGCGTCGGCAGTATATATGCCGCATCAATTCCCATAGCCGCCGCCTGCCAGATGATCAGCAAAATAAAAGTAAGTATGAGAGACGGCAGATTAACGGCCGTTCCTGTTTTGTTTGTTTTTCCTTTGGCCATTACTCTCCGTCCTTTCTTCTGAGCTTTGATATAAGCCTTTCCTTAAGGTCGGCGATGTCCGGCCTTTTCAGCTCCTCCCTTTTTCTCGGGTAATTCATCGGCACGATAGTCTCCTCCATTTTTGAAAAAGGTCTGTCCTGTATGACAAATATTCTTTTAGAAAGGAATACGGCTTCCTCCACATCGTGGGTTATGAAAATGATCGTCTTGCCTGAATCCTGCCACTGGCTGAGCAGCCATTCCTGCATATCGACCCTCGTCAGATAGTCCAGAGCCGAAAAAGGTTCGTCAAGAAGCAGCATATCCGCTCCGGAAAGGAGCGTTCTGGCAAAGGCAACCCTCTGTTTCATACCGCCGGAAAGGTCTTTGGGAAATTTTTCGGCATAATCCAGCAGGCCAACCTGCTCAAGGGCGGCGCGGGCGGCTTTTCTTCGCTCATCCTCCGGCACTCTCATTATTTCCATTGGAAGGCAGACGTTTTTTTCTATCGTCCTCCACGGCAGCAGCAAATCCTTCTGAGGCATAAACGCGCTGTAATTTTTCTGTTCGGATATGGGACGGCCATTTACGAATATGCCGCCCTTCTGAGGTTTCTCAAGGCCGTTTATAAGCCTGAAAATCGTACTTTTTCCGCATCCGCTGGCGCCTATGATCGAAACGAACTCACCGTCCTCCACATGAAAGGAAAGATCTGTCATCATAGGTTCCTCGTCTTCCTCGTACTTAAATGAAACATCACGAAATTCCAGCATGCTCACATCTCCTTGTTATATGACATATCCCAAAATCCGTATTCATATCTGCCGCAGTTTTTGAATACCTCTTCCAGATAAGCCGCCCTCTCCTCGGAAATGCCCTCTCCAAGCTCGTTGACAAGTCCGATGATATCCTCGGTGTTGGCGACGTACTCTTCGCTGCAATATCCTTCTATCCATTCTCCAAACGTCTCATTTTCAATAGCTCCCGGGATTTTTGCCAAAGTCTGGCCTATGTACTGATAACTCCAGGCGCAGCTGAGCACAGCCACAAGAATGTCCAGCTCATCCCCCTTGAATGCGACGTCCAGCATATAGGACGTATATGACTGATTGAGCAGCGCCGTTTTTGAATTTTTGACTTCATCCGGAGTAATGCCGAGCCTTGCCATATATTTTTTGTGTATCGCCATCTCTCCGTCAAGGGTCTCCCTTACCATAACGGCAAAGCGGCGCATAATGTCCTCCCTGTGGCTTTTGAGTATGCCAAATGCGAATACCCTTGAATATTCCAAAAGGTATCTGTAATCCTGTATCATAAAAAATCTGAATCTGTCTATATCAAGACTGCCGTCGGCTATGCCCTTTACAAACGGATGTTCAAGGTAGCTTTTCCACAGTTCTTCGGTGGTTTTAAAAAGTCTTTCTGCCAGCTTCATAATGTCAGTCCTTTCATATAAAATAGAGGCTTATTTATAAAATATCCTCAATGACATCTCAATCATCCACATCTTCCATTGTTGTTTTTTCTCCGGTATCAAAGGAATAATCGTATCTACCGTAGAGCTTTGTCATTCTTAATATTTTTTTCGCTATGGCGCCGTCTGCGGCTCCGGCTTTCATACGCCATTTCCAGTTATCCCCGACCGTTCCGGGCACATTGGTTCTCGCCTCCGCTCCAAGTCCGAGATAATCCTGCATCTGCGTAATGAACGTATCAGCAACCGAGGCCATTCCGCCGCGGATAACGGCCATACAAAAGTCCTCATCGTTTCCAATGCCGAAATATTCCCTTGCCAGAGCGATTTCATCCGGATCGCCGTCCTCCAGCCATTCCCTTATGGTTGCGTTGTCGTGAGTACCGCCGTAGCAGACACAGTTCCTTTCGTACTTATGGGGAAGATAATCGCTGTTTTCGCTTTTATCAAAGGCAAACTGCAATACCTTCATACCTGGAAAACCGGAATTTTTCAGCAATTCCCTCACTCCGTCGGTCAGAAGCCCAAGATCCTCGGCGATTATTTTTATGCCGGGGAACCACCCCTTTATCCTGTTTATAAAATCAAGGCCGGGGCCCTCCTCCCAATGTCCGTTTATGGCTGTCTTTTCACCGTATGGCACCGACCAGTAGCTTTCCAGCCCTCGGAAATGGTCTATCCTTATGACGTCATACAGCTTTCCGGCCGAGTCGATCCTTCTTATCCACCAGCCGTATCCGTCTTTTTCCATAGCATTCCAGTCATAGAGAGGATTCCCCCAGAGCTGACCGTCCTTCGAGAAGTAGTCCGGCGGCACTCCCGCCACCGCCGATGGTCTGCCGTCCTTATCAAGCTGAAAATTCTCAGGTGTCGCCCAAACATCGGCTGAATCCATAGCCGCGTATATCGGTATATCGCCTATGAACGTAATACCATTTTTTTCGGCGTATTTTTTCAGCTTGTCCCACTGTTTGAAAAACAGATATTGTACATATATATGGTAATTTATTTCCGTTTTAAGTTCCGAAGCGTATCTCATAACGGCCGAAGACTCTCTCAGACGTATATCCTCGTCCCATTCGTACCAAGGACGTCCTCCAAAATAATTTTTTAGAGCCATATAAAGTCCAAAGTCCCATACCCAGCCGTTTCGCGCTGAAAAATCGTTTACATCCGCTTGGGCTTCTTCATAGCCCCTTTCAAACGCCTGTCTGAGAAAACGATTCTTCAGGAAAATGACCTTATCATAATCAACATCACCGTTTCCCCAGCCTGCCATGCGAAGCCTGTCCGCATCCAGAAGACCCTCTCCGGCAAGTTCCTCAAGATCGATAAAAAGCGGGTTGCCGGCAAATACCGAAAGACTTGAATACGGTGAGTTTCCGCAGTCCGTCGGCCCCATCGGCAATACCTGCCAGTATTTTTGGCCGGCGGAACGCAAAAAATCCACAAACTCATAAGCCTCCCTTCCGAATGTCCCGATGCCGTACTTTCCGGGAAGGGAAAAAACAGGCATAATTATTCCGCTTGCTCTTATCATAATACCTCTCCGTCTAAAATCCTGTTTAATCAAATAACATTACAACGCCATATAAATTTATTGTCCATAATATTTTATTATACCGCATTTTCCTTATAAATCCAAGTATTGCAGAAAAATAATAAAATTAAAAAAATTTTCGGAAAACTGTTGACAAAATCGTTTATTGGTAGTACCATTAAATCAGAAAGATTGGTAGAACCAAAATCACAAAGGAGGAAAAAGTTATGAGAAATACAAATTACAATTATACAGACCGAATGGCAGCCGTCATATATCTTTTTCTTCTTATTTGTGTGGCCGCTGCCGTTATATCAAAATTTATTATTTAAGTTGATATCCATGAACAATTCCCCTCACACCAAATGGAAGATTCATTTCATAAAAGCCGGACAAAATCCGGCTTTTTATTTGTTCAAATTCCTCAAATATGCCAAAACTCTTAAAAATTTGGCATAATCCTATTGACAAAATCATACCGTGGTAGTACCATTTAATTAGAAAGATTGGTAGAACCATATATCCATAAAGGAGGAGTCCATTATGAGAAATAACCGTTTTGATAATTTCAACTATACAGACCGAATGGCCGCTGGAATATTTCTCTTCCTTGTGATATGCGCTGCGGCCGCGCTGATAAGCAGATTTCTGCCTATCTTTTGAAGTGCGGTTTTCCTGCCCCCGAAGGAAAATCAACGCCCCATTTTAAAAGCCGGAACATCTCCGGTTTTTTCTTATAGAGAAATATGGGCGCGACAAACATAAAAATGAGAAAATTTTTCCAAAACCATTGACAAAAATGATCAATGGAAGTACCATTTAATCAGGGAATGTTTTTATATTTACTCGAAAGTTTTTCGGAAGGCGCTTCAGAAGCTGCCGCCGATTTTACGCTTATAAATCTTCATTTTGCTCCTCAATCAGAAGAAGCCCGCTTTCGCGAGCTTCTTTGTGTGTAAAAAGGGTTTGAAGCGTTCCAGTCGCTGCCATCCGTCTAACGGGTGGCCCGCGCTTTGGCTAAAAGCCTTTGTTTCTTGGTCAGCGTCTCAAGGCACTGGCTTTTAACTCGTGGCCCGCACATTCAAGGGGCTAATGCAATACCGACTAAACCCCTAATAGATTCTCGTATTCTTTTACGCCTAATTTATCCATCGTTATATAACGAATATTTAGCTAAAAGACAAATGGTATTTTTAAAACTGTTTCATTGGTCAAACACGCTTGGGCGGCGCAGATTTTATCCTCTTCCGTTTTATGAACAATGTGAATAAACATTGTATTGTAATTCTGCTTAACCCATTGGCTGTCAATATATCGGCCATTGATTTTTAATCATCGCTGTAGTATATTTATTATATTGCGGATAGGATGTGATATTATTTCTGTTTTGTTAAAGGACGAGGCCTATTCAAGCCTCATAAAAATGATAAACGAAGGCAAAATCAAATATGGCGAGACATATTCTCTGAACAAAATAGCTGTTGAGCTCAATATGTCGCGTACTCCCGTTCGTGACGCCATTCAGAAGCTCTGTGAGGAAAGACGGATCGATCTTTTTCCAAGCAGAGGATTCCGTCTGCACAAAATGAGCTCGTCTGAGATACTTCAGATATATCATTTCACCATGGCGATCGAGGGATATTGTGTTATTTGTTTGGCTAAGACCCATAATTCCGAAGACAAAAAGGGATACATCGAAAAACTTCGGATTCTGCTGGATCAAATGAAGGAATGTGTTTCCGATTCCGTTCCGTTTGCCGACTTCTACAGGCCTGACAACGAGTTCCATCATGTAATAATCTCTTCCCTTGAGGATGAACATTTCAATGAGCTCAGCGATTCAAAAAACGGCTTTTACGACCATCCCGAGCTTCATCTTACGAGCAATCCTGTTCAGAGAAAAGCGATCATCAATTATCATCAGAGGATATTTGACGCTGTGTGTTCAGGAGATCCCTGCGGGGCATATAACGCCTTGCTTGAGCATGCTGATTCGATATACAGCAATTATGTTTCGCAAACTAAAAACCCATAAAAAGTTAAAGGCACGCCGTAAAAAACTCCGGCCGTGCCTTTTTTATTATTCCCAATCTATTACGATCCTGTCCCTACAGTAGTCCTTAGCGAGCGCCTTATGTCTCTCGTGCTCGGGGTGGGTCTGGTAGGCGTTAAGGTTCTCCATACTGTCAAATTCGCAGTAAAGCCCAATGTCGGGCATACCCTCGGCCACATTCCGCACCGGCTCCATCCTTATGAGCCCCTTTATATCCGCTGAGGCCATCCGTCTTACGGATTCGGAGATCAGCGCCGTGACTTCCTCCCTGTTTTCGTCATTTACCCTGTCGGTAAAGTAAAACATAACTATATGCTTTATCATTAAACCACCTGCCCGCCGTTTAAATATCGGTTATTTATCTATCAGTTAAGAAGCATTCGGTCGTTGGCGAAGGCCTCTTTTTTCTTTAAGGAATAGAGGTTCAGAAGGTCGTCAAGGCTCATCCTGTCCCTTTCCTCTCCGGAAACGTCAAGTATTATCTCTCCCGAATCCATCATTATTGTTCTGTTTCCGGTTTTAAGGGCCGAATTCATATTATGGGTTATCATCATAGTCGTTATCCTGTTTCTTTTGACGATACGGTTCGTTATCTCCATAACCTTTTCCGCCGTGGCCGGATCCAGCGCCGCCGTATGCTCGTCAAGCAGAAGCAGCTTCGGCGTAACCAGGGTGCACATAAGCAGGGTCACTACCTGTCTCTGTCCGCCGGAGAGCAGTCCGACCTTGTTTTTCATCCTGTCCTCCAGCCCCATACCAAACTCCGAAAGTGCCTCCATAAACATTTCCCTGTCCTGTTTTCTTACGGCCGCTCCAAAGGGGCCGCTGTGGCTCCTTGTGTAGGCGAGGGCAAGGTTTTCCTCTATGGTCATATTGGGGGCCGTGCCCTTCATCGGGTCCTGGAACACCCTTCCAATGAATGACGCCCTCTTATGTTCCTTCATAAATGTTATGTCCCTGTCGTTGACAACGATTTTACCGCTGTCCAGCAGGAAGTTTCCGCATATGGCGTTGAACAGCGTCGATTTTCCGGCGCCGTTTGAGCCGACTATGGTCACATACTCGCCCTTATCCAAATGGAGGCTGAGATCATTCAGCGCCTTATGTTCGTTAGGCGTTCCCGGGGAAAACACCTTTACAGCGTTTTTTATATCAAGCATTTTTACGGGCCTCCTTTTTTATCTTTGAAAGGGCTATCGCCTGTTTAACGGCGGGAATGGAAAGCGCTATGGCTACGATAACCGCCGAAACGAGTTTAAGGGCAAAGGCGGGGAAAATATGGCTCGCCGTCGCCAGGGCTATGATATACCTGTAAATAATGGAGCCAATGACGGCGGAGATTATGCCGACGGTAACTCCCCTTCTACCCATTATGACCTCGCCTATGATGACCGAAGCCAGGCCGACCACCAGTATTCCCACGGAGGAATTTATGTCGGCAAATCCCTGATACTGGGCCAGCAGGCCGCCGGAAAGGCCCACGCAGCCGTTGGATATGGCAAGGGATATTATTTTTGTTGCGTCCACATTTATTGATGACGAGGACACCATAGCCTCATTATCGCCCGTAGCCCTTATGCAAAGGCCGAGATGGGTCTTGAAAAACATTATCATAACGACGCACACAACAGCGGCGAAGGCAAGGGATACTACGCATCTTACGGCGTCCCTGCTCATACCCTCCAGAGCCATGGAAACCATCGTGAAAATCTCGTCCTTGCCGATGAGGGACACGTTTACGGCGTTGTTCATTACCGCCAGATTGACCGTATACAGTCCGCTCATGGTGATTATTCCGGAAAGTATCGGATGTATCCTGCACTTTGTCTGGAGTATTCCGGTGACTATTCCGGCAAGTGCCCCGGCGGCTATCGAAAGAACTATTCCCAGTATGTAATGTCCTCCTATGGCGCACATTGCCGATGTGGCCAATCCGAAGGTAAAGCTTCCCTCCGTTGTAAGGTCGGGAACGTTGAGTATCCTGAAGGATATATATATGCCAATGGCAAGTATTCCGTACAGCAGTCCAAGCTGCAATGAACCAAGAAACAGTGTCATAATAAACCTCCGTAAAAGACGGGCCGCCGCTATGGGCAGCCCCGTGTGAACTATCTAATCTGTCTGATCTATCTAACCCGCTAATCTGTCTAACCTGTCTGAATCATTTGACAGCTCCGGATTATTCCGCCGCGTCCTCCACAAAGGTGATGCCGTCCGTATTTTCGATGGTAACACCTATGGCTTCCATTGTGGTGGAGTTAACAACCGTTGCCGTAGCGGGAACGACTACCGAGGGAACCTCCGCCGGTGTCTTTCCTTCAAGTATTTCAGTTGCCATATCGGCGCTGGCCGCTCCGATTTCCGTATCGCTTATGGCTATTGTGGCGAAGGCTCCGTCGTCAACCATTACCGTTGAGCTTCCGTATACGGGAACCTGGGCTTCCCTGGCCGCCGCCGTAACTACGGGCATAGCGCTCTGGATAACGGAATCGTTAGGAACGAATATAGCGTCACATTCGGAGCAGAGCTGCTGAGCCGCCTGCTGAACTTCCGATGAGTTTGTGACTACGATTTCTTCATACTCAACGCCGATAGAGTCAAGATATTCCTTAGCGTTGTTTGCGGTGTTAACGGCGTTTACCTCGCCCGACGTATAAAGTATGCCGTATTTTTCGATGCCCGGCGTAAGCTCATCGGCAAGGTTGAAAATATCCTCCACCGGAATGGCGTTGGACGTTCCCGTGGCGTTGTTTTCGGGCGCTTCCATATCGGAAAGCACTCCGGCTCCCACGGGGTCCGAAACGGAAATAAACACTACCGGTATATCGCTTTTCATATTTACCATAGCCTGAGTCGCGGGTGTGGCGATGGTAGCCACCAGGTCAACTCCGTCGGAGACCATCTGCTGGCAGATCGTATTGAGGTTTGAAGCGTCTCCCTGGGCGTTTCTGTAAAGGAATTCCGTGTTGCTGTCGTCGTATCCGTTGGCGTTCATCTGGGCTATAAAGCCTTCCCTCATATCGGTGAACGCTCCGTTATCGGCCATCTGAACGATGCCTATTGTTGTTTTGTTTTCGTCCGTGCCCTCGGATGTTCCCTCCGAAGAGCTTGAGCAGGCCGTAACGCCCACTGTCATAACTGCCGCTGCCATCATTGCCATTGCTTTCACTAAATTTTTCTTCATGTTGAACCGCTCCTTTTCATTAAATGTTTTGTTTTAATGTACTTGTTTTGTCGGTTATCCTTTTGCCAGCGGCATAAAAAAAGCCCCGACAAGCGAATCGCTTATCGAGGACGAATATACTCGTGGTGCCACCTCGTTTCGCAGAACAAATCTGCCTCAATCAGATACCAACATATCCTAACCTTTAACGCAGGTATACGTCCCAAGCTACTCGACGGGCTTTCGCGAAGGCATCTCCCAAATCCATTCCCCAATAACTCCAGTACCGGACTCACACCAACGCCGGCTCTCTGAAACCTTTGTACCTCGGGTACTAATTTTGATCACTGAATTTATAAAGATATTATCACAGCCTTTGTTCATTGTCAAGGACTTTATTTGATTTGACTTAAATATTTTTTGACTTTTCATTAAATAAACCTTATAATCATTTTAGACTCAATAACAAAGGAGATATCCATATGCCTTCAGCAAAACGACCCATAATGACGATGAAACACCAGATATATCAGATACTTAAAAAAGAGATATGCGACGGAAACTTTCCCCCCGGGCAGTGGCTCCAGGAAAAGGAACTGGCCGAAAAGCTAAACGTCAGCAGAAGCCCCGTAAGGGAAGCCCTTAAGCAGCTTGTGGACGAGGGATTGGCCATCGAATATCCCAACAAAGGCGTATTTGTCAAAGAATTTACGGTAAAAGATATAGAAGAGATCTATGAGGTCAGGATACTCCTTGAAAGCTACGCGATAAAAAATTCCGTCAAAACCATCACCACGTCGAATATCCGCGAGCTTATGGAAATACTCCACGTTCTTACTAAGCAGTACGAGAATAACGACCTGGCAAGCTATATCGAAACGGATACCCAGCTCCACCAGTATATAATAACCCTCGGCGGAAACAGCATAGTGAGCGACATATACAGGCGTATATACTCCCAGAGCCAGCAGTTCAGGATATATTCGCTGACAACCAAACGCCGTTTTGACGACTCAGTGGTGGAGCATAAAAACATAGTCGAGAATATATGCTCCGGGAACTGGAAGGAAGCGGACAGAATAAATAAGATACATCTTTCCCTCGCCAGGGAGGAGATCATCGAGCACTTTGAGGGGAACAAAAAAAACCTCGACGATTCGGACGAGGATTGATAAAGAAGATAAGAATTTTTATAAGCCTTCAAACACGGATGCTTGGAGGCTTTTTTACATTTTATGATTTTTAATTCTAAAAAAATATTCTTTACTGCAAGTAAAAAACTTGCAAACTGTGTGCAGTGATGCCAAATCGTGCGAAGTTTAAATCCTAAGCAACAATTATCCTCTTGTAATCTGGAATTTATTTTCTGAATACAAACAAATACTCGTGTGCAATTAATAAAAAGTTATATTTAACACTATTAGTCTTCCAATATCCCGTTGCCTTACAATTATGCTGTTCTTTTATAATCAATTCCTTCAATTTAAATCCGGCATCTTGAAAAATGCGCATAACATCAAATGACATGGGTATCATGAAGCCTTTTTGACGAGTATCTCCCATTAAAACAGCACAAAATTTATCCTTTTTTAATACACGGTAACTCTCAGCAGCTACCTTTTTCATTTCCTCAAGAAAGTCTTTAACTTTTAAATGAGATAGGTCATCTTCAATGTCTTGGCTATATTTGATTATATCAGCATAGGGCGGGTGTGTACAGATAAGGTCAATACTACTGTCTGTAATGAAATTTAAATGCCTTGCGTCTCCCTTATGGATATACACTTTTCCGTTTGCGCCTTCATGCTCAAAATCAATTTTTTCACGGCATCTATCGAGTGCGATATCATTCACATCAACGCCAATAATATCACGATTTAACAGTTTTGCTTCAACAAGAGTAGTGCCGCCACCCGCAAATTGATCAAGAACCAAGTCACCTTCTTTTGAATAACGAAGTAATATATTTCTGGGAATATAAGGTGACCAATTACCACGCCATTTCGCATCATGAGTTGCCCAGTCTCCGCGCTTGGGAAAAGACCAATGTGTAGTCATTTCCAATTCAAAATCTTCAGGCTCCCATTTTGTTATTTTCTTTACCATTACTCAAAAACCTCTGCTATAATACCATTTTCCAAATCTTTAATATTATATATATAATCCATCACATCAAATGTTTCTTCAAGATTATTACGAGCGCTTGTCCATCCCTTTCCATCTGTAAACCATACAAATGTAAAACCGTCTATGGTATCAGTCTCAAGGGCAAGTGTCTTGTAACTACGAGCAGTTTCATTAAGCTTGCTGCCTCCGCTGCCGTAAAAATTAGTTTCAATCCCATAAATCATATTAGATGTTTTTATAACAAAATCAAAACGTTTTTCCATTTTGCCTTGATTTGAAATAGCGGATAAATCTATATTCCACTTATCTGTAATTTGATGGATATACATTTCTTTAAAATAGTTCTCATTCTTTATAAAACCTGCTTTTTGAATAAAAGTCTCGACCAAATTCTCCATCAAATGTCCGCCACGATTTTTACGGCCATTAGAATCCAAACCTGTTTCCACACCAGTTGCATAGTCCACAAGATTATTGATGATATGGTTTTGCATTAAATCAAAAAGTCCTGTTTTTTTCATAAAAGTTTTATACTGTTCTACGGGCAAATTTTGATTTTTAAAGTTGTATGTAAATGCTCCATCACCATCAATAGCATAAATTTCATTTGCTCTTACTGCCAGCAATAAAGGAATACATTTTAATGTCTCAGGATACCTTTTAATCAATTCTTCAAAATCTTTCTCAATATTATTTGAGCCGATAAGCGAATTAAGTATATTCAATTCTACCTTAATTGCATTCACATTTCTATGAACTTTTTCAAAGTCTATGTAATAACCGTAGTCGGCAATGCTATCCCTAAAGCTTGATAACCAGGCATTGAATTCTCTTGACATTTATATTATTCCTCCTCGATGTCCGGTGGCACAGGCAAACCTAATTTTGTAAGCGGTATATATTCAAAATAATAATGGCAACGCATACTGATGATGTAATCCAAAACATCCTTATACTTAGGAGCTTTGAACCAATCGGATAACAAATAGATATATTCTACATCAATATTGAGTTGTGCCATCAATTTTTGATACTGCTTTCTTTTAAAATCGCAAGTCTGTAACTTTTCATCTACAGAACCTGCTACTTGCTGATATTTACATTCTATAATAAATAGTGTGTTATTTATAATTACATAAATACTATCATCGGGCAAAAGTTTTTTAGAGATTATTTTTGACCAATCAACACCCACTTCTTTTAGGTATCTGTAAAACCCGTGTTTTTTGAATATTCGAGCAACTTGTTCATTATTATAAAATACAATACCATCAGTTACACGATAACCGGCTTGATTATTTAAAAAAGTAGCTAAATCTGTTTTACCCTCGAAAACAAGCCCTGTTTTTGTGTTGCCGCCGCCTTTTCCGTTCTTAATCATAAATTCTAATTCTCCTTAAAAATTACTAATAAGTAATTCTTTTATTTTGCCTCTTGCTTCACTCTTGCTGTTAATCATTCGTGTTGCGTCTATCCGCTTGATTTTATGGGATGAATAAATATTGTCAAAGAAATTATCCTCAATGTTTGAGTTCTTTGGATCAGAATTGCTTACCACAATTTTCGCACCTTTTCTATCCATATCGTCAACAAACTTTGCAAGTTCAATCTGCTCTTCATCATTAAACAGATTCTCAGTGTATGCGGTAAAACTTGCCGTATCGGTGATAGGGCGATAGGGAGGATCGAAATAAACGAAAGTGCGGTCATCAATAAAATTAGCAGATTCTCTATAATCGCCGCAAACAATGGTAACGTTCTTTAATTTTTCCGATACAGCCCGAAGATTTTCTTCATCACATATCATAGGATTCTTATAAGATCCCATAGGAACGTTGAACAATCCCTTTTTATTAACTCGATATAATCCGTTAAAACAGGTCTTGTTAAGAAAAATCATAAGAGCAGCTTTTTCAATATTTACACTCTCATTGCCATTGACCTTCAAATCATTAAAGCGCTTGCGCTTTGTCAGGTAATACTCCTTGCGATGTTCCTTATCCATCGAAATAAATTCACTTTGCATAATTGTAAGCATATAAATAAGTTCATCTATATCACTGCGAATGATGCGATAGGTATTAATAAGCTCAGCATTAATATCGCTGATATAAACCTCTTTCAAATCATACTTATCTAAAATATCAAAAAGAACCGCACCTCCACCGACAAAAGGTTCAGCATACTTTGTGATTTTTCCATCTTTAAAAGGATAATATTTTTCGATTTCAGGTAAAAGTTGACCTTTCCCACCTGCCCATTTCAAAAACGGTTTGACTACTTTACTATTCTTTTTCGAATAACGAGTAGTCCTTGCATCAACTGGCTTTTCTGCCGAAGTAGGTATAAGCCACATATTACCGACCATTTTAGCATTCTCTATTCTGTGGTCAGAACAAAAAATAGCGACGCGCCTTTGGGAAACGCCCCATTTATCAGCGGCTTCTCTAGCGGACATATATTCCATAACACACCTCCAGTTTCAACGATAATATTATATTCGAAATCTCGAATAATTGCAATATCAGTTATAGAAATCACAGATATCCTTTCCGACAAAACATATGGGCAAAACCAGCCATACAGCGTGTTAAAAAGCATTCCTGACTTTATCCACGCAAAAAAGACCGGTTTTTCAACCGGCCTTTCTTTATTGGTACATATGAAACAATTAGATAACGGGTCCAAGACACTGGATATCTATTGATGTTACATACTGGATAGCCTCGTTCTTTGTCATCTCTCCGCTTAAAGTCCTGATGAGTTTAGCGAAAGCTTCCTCGCCTACTTCCTCGATGGTCTTCTCGCCTGTGATGATAAGTCCGGCGTTAACATCCATATCTTCCTTCATGTTCTCGTATGTGTTAGGGTTACCGCAGATCTTGATTACGGGCATGCTGGGGAATCCCTGAGGTGCTCCACGTCCTGTTGAGAACATCATGACCTGCGCTCCGGTACAAGCCATTCCCGTAAGGATCTCGGGCTCACGACCCGGTGTATCCTTTATCCAAAGACCTTTCTGGTTCGTAACCTGCTGAGTATATTCAAGAACGCCCTGGATAGGTCTGCTTCCTGATTTCATAATAGCGCCAAGTGATTTCTCCTCGATTGAGCTGAGTCCTCCGGCGATGTTACCGGGTGTGGGCTGTCCTTTTCTCATATCGCAGCCAAGTGATTTCGCTCTTGTCTCCATATCGTTAACGATCTGGAATATCTTGTCTCCAACCTCTTTTGTTACGGCTCTTCTTGCAAGAAGGTGCTCGCCGCCGATGAACTCTGTTGTCTCGCCGAAGATAACTGTAGCGCCGAGGTCAACAAGTTTGTCAGCAACATATCCGATTACGCAGTTGGAAGCCATTCCGCTGGTCGTGTCGGAGCCGCCGCATTTGATGGACATAACGATGTTCGATACGTCAACGGGCTGTCTCTGGATTCCTGAAGCCTCGATAACAAGTCTTCTGGCGATATCCGTTCCGGCCTGGATAGCCTTGCTTACTCCGCCGAGCTCCTGGATATGGATGATCTCAACGTGTTTTCCCGTAGCGGAAATTTCTTTTACCATTCTCTCGTGGTCCGTTCCCTCACAGCCGAGGCTTACGATAAGCACTGCCGCTGAGTTGGGGCTGCATCCGAGGCTGATAAGCGCGTCAGTAACCCTCTCAAGGTCGGGAGGAAGCTGACAGCAGCCCTGATGATGTAAATATGTAACCGTTCCCATAACCTGGCGGCAGATGGCAGCTGCCACGTCATTGGCACAGGTTACGCTTGGAATAACTGCAACGTAGTTACGCGCTCCGACTCTTCCGTCGGGACGTACATATCCCATAAATTCCATTTTCATTTCTCCTTTCGTCCCGTCTTATTTATCCCAGTCGCCGCGTCCGCGCATACTGTCAAGGTTGTGTACATGAACGTACTCACCTTTTACGATGTCTTTTGTAGCGATTCCGATTTCCTCGCCGTATTTCATTATAAGTTCACCTTTTTTGATGTCCTTAACGGCGATTTTATGTCCATAGGGCACATCTCCGATAACCTTAACTGTCTCGGCGTTTCCTTTTTTGTCACGAACCTCTACTTCCGTTCCGTCGGTGATACCGTTGGCGAATATAGTCGCAACGTTGTCAAGGTCAGTAACTTTAAGAGCAATATTTACACTCATATCGGTTCTCCTTTCTTAACTTTATTTAATATCAATCCTTTACGGCAAGAACACTTACACCGTCAGGAATAACAACGACCTTAGCGTCCTTTCCCTTGAGCTGATAAGCGATCTCAAGAGCTTCGTCAGGTGTTGATGCGGGAATCATATTAGCCTGTTTAACCTCTTCATGATCGAGGAATGTGGTAACGAGGATAAGTTTATGTTTCTTAAGGATTCTTGAGTAGATCTGAGGGCACCACTGCTCTGAGATTGTTTCCTTTGAAGGGATCTTTGAAAGATATTCGTCGATCTCCTCGGGAGTACCCATTTTAATAAGTTTAGCGAAGTTTGTTCCTCCCATACCGTCGCAGCATGAGCAGCACATAATGATAACTCCGTCCTCGCCGGCGCACTCTTCAGCCGTAGCAACGGCCTTAGGGCTCTGGTAAAGGTTCTGGTCAAGAGGATATCCTCCGTTTGAAGTAACTACGATATCTCCTGTAACAACGGGGCACTGAGCCTGGCTTCTGATGAAAGCAACGCCTTTCTCATGAGCTTTTTCAAGGTCTCCGGCGAAAGCGGCGATAACTTTCTTCTCAGCGTCAAGCGCTACGTTAAGGATGAACTGAACGTTTACGGCTCTTGCGGCTACTACCATGTCTTTATGTATGGGGTTGCCATCAAGCACGCCTGTTCTTGAGTAAGGGCTTGCGATTGCCGTGTAGCAGTGGTTCTCGTTAACCGTAGTTGAGTTGCAGATACCGGGAAGGATGCTCTTTCTTCCTCCTGAGAAGCCAGCGAAGAAATGGGGCTCGATAAATCCTTCAGTAACAAGAAGGTCACAGTTTACGGCTATTTTGTTGCAGAAGAACTCTGCGCCTGAAGGAAGGTCGCAAACCTTAACGAACTGCTCGGGATCGAAAGCATTGTTAGCAACGATCTTTTCGTTGTCAACGATGGCGTCGCCGAACATATTTCTCTGCTCTTCCTCAGTCGTAGGTCTGTGAAGTCCCGTTGCGATAAGGATAGTGATATCAGCGTCAGGATTTCCTTTTCTTATTTCCTTGAGAAGGATAGGAAGCGTAAGTTTGCTGGGTACGGCTCTTGTATGGTCGCTTGTAACGATAACGACTTTGTTTTTGCCCACAGCCAGCTCTGAAAGCGTTTTGCTTTCGATGGGGTTTGCAAGAGCCTCTTCAACAAGCTCAGCCTCGCTTTTCTCAGCCTTGAACTCATGCATTTTAGCCGTGATGACAGCCTTGAGGTTCTCCTCAGCTACATGAAGGTCGAGAGTCTCTTTGTAATACGGAATTTTTATTGTTTTCATAACAATCTCCTCCTTTTTAGATATACATATCCTTATCTCTTCCGTATGATGTATACATAATACACCCATAAGCAATATTATACTCAAATTGTGCTTTAAGTCAATAAATTTTTATATCTTTAAATATTTTTATACACATTAAACAATATATTGTACTTATATTAGTTCAATACAACGAAACGATAGCGAAAAACCCTCTGTACTTGCGAGATTCGATTTAATTTATCCAAGGTACAGAGGGTTTTTGCCGGCTTTTTGAAAGCGTCCCGAAGGATCATTCAAAAAGCGTTATCTTATAAAGTTTGTTCTTATTTTTTTCTCCTGCTCGGGACAGACTACTCCCGCTTTTTTTCCGGCGTCGATGCACTTGAGCATCCAAGCCATATTTCTGCCAAGTATCCTCATGGTCTGGAGACCTTCCAGATCCTGAAGAACCTCATCGGGCGTATTTCCGTGAACGCCGTTCCAATAATTGGACGCAACTATGGGCATCTGGGAAATGGTAAAATACTTGTTCATCCTGTCCATTGACGGAGTAAGTCCGCCTCTGCGGCAACTCGCTATGGCAGCGGCCGGTTTGAACGCGAATGTGCTGCCAGCGCTGTAGAAAAGCCTGTCCATAAACATCTGAGCCTGGGAAGCCGGAGCGCCATAATACACCGGCTCGCCTATAATAAATCCGTCGGCCTGCCTCAAAAGCTCGGCGCACTCGTTCACGGGATCATCGTCAAAGGCGCATTTCCCGGATTTTGTCTTTATACAGGACATACAAGCCACGCAGGGATGTTTAACGGATTTTCCGACGTGGACGATCTGCGTCTCTATCCCCTCTTCGTTCAAAACCTTCTCGATCTCGCATAAAGCGGTGTATGTACAGCCCTTTTCGTGGGGGCTCGCGTTGATCATTAAAACCTTCATTATATATATCAACTCCTCACCCAAATTCTTTTACTATTATATTTTATCACCGGAAAGCCCGGTAAACAATGTTAATAAGGTAGATATTTTTTATTATTTTTTATTGATTATGCCATTATTTTGATGTATATTTATAAACTGGACAACAACCGAAAGCAAATAAAAAGACAACGGAGGTATCATTTATGTCAAGACAGCTAAGAGCCGGCCTTCTTCTGACGCTTACGGCCATTATTTGGGGCGCGGCCTTTGTCGCCCAAAGCGTCGGAATGGATTATGTCGGCCCCTTTACATATCAGTTTTCAAGAAACACGATTGCCGGTCTTGTTCTCCTTCCTATCATTAAAATCTTTGGAAAGCAGCAGTCCGGAGAACCCGCCGAAGGCAAAAAAAGCGGAAAAGCCCTCGCCGTGGGCGGAATTTGCTGCGGCGCCGCCCTTTTTGTGGCGTCCTCGTTCCAGCAGATCGGCATAAAATACACTACCGTCGGAAACGCCGGTTTCATAACGTCCCTTTATATGATAATAGTTCCGGTTATCGGCATTTTTCTCGGCAGAAAGCCGTCAAAAAAAATATGGCTGTCCGTGGCTATGGCCGTCGTCGGTATGTTCTTTTTATGCATGAGCGGAGAAAGCGGGCTCAGTCTGGGCGACCTGCTCGTTTTATGCTGTGCCCTTGGCTTTTCCGTCCATATACTTGTCATCGACCGTTTTTCGCCTATGGTAAACGGTATAAAAATGAGCTGTATACAGTTCTGGGTATGCGCGGCGATGTCCGCCGTTTTCATGCTTATTTTTGAGAAACCGGACATAAAAAGCATAGTTTCGGCTTGGGCGCCCATACTTTATGCCGGAGCCCTTTCCTCCGGAGCGGGCTACACCCTTCAGATAATAGCCCAGAAGGACATAAATCCAACGGTCGCCTCGCTTATATGCTCGCTGGAATCCGTGTTCTCGGTGCTGTTTGGATGGGTGCTCCTCGGACAGGCTCTGTCCGGAAGAAAACTTTTCGGATGCGCCCTCGTTTTTGCCGGAGTAATACTTACCCAGCTGCCCGGCAGACCGGAAAAAACAGCCGAAAACGGGAACACCCTCTCCGGCCCCGCCGAATGATACATCAAAACCGAATATGCGGATCCCATTACAGGTATGTGTCCCACATACCTGTTAGAGTGTCGAAAAAGTCCTTTAGGACTTTTTCGAGTTTAAATTAAGGCAATAA
>OGGQ01001652.1_pt1 | contig 27882 bp, 27 predicted proteins | sample 1571191 | NCBI WGS metagenome assembly OGGQ01 (sample SAMEA2582061, study PRJEB24529) | metagenome | biome: Human gut stool | place: China | collected 2011
TCCATGTGTTCAGCCTAGTTCATAAATATGTGTCCAGGATTCTGGGTACATATCACCTCTGAAACAGTTCCCGCAATGCCTTTTTATTTTTTCATACTGTCTGTATTTTTACCGGCAGGAATCCTGCAGGTATTTTTTCAGTGTTTCCACACGGTCCAGTCTCTCCCACGGAAGATCCAGATCCGTTCTTCCGAAATGTCCGTATGCAGCAGTCTGCTTGTAAATGGGACGGCGCAGATCCAGCATTTTGATGATACCGGCAGGACGCAGGTCAAAATTCTCCCTTATGATCTCCACCAGTTTCTCATTGCTCAGTTTTCCTGTGCCGAAAGTGTCCACCATAACAGATGTGGGATGTGCCACACCGATGGCATAGGAAAGCTGTATCTCACACTGGTCAGCCAGACCGGCTGCCACAATGTTTTTCGCCACATATCTGGCTGCATATGCCGCAGAACGGTCTACCTTGGTACAGTCCTTACCGGAGAAAGCTCCGCCGCCGTGACGGGCACAGCCGCCGTAAGTATCCACGATGATCTTGCGGCCTGTCAGTCCGCTGTCGCCGTGAGGTCCGCCGATCACAAACCGCCCTGTGGGGTTGATGAAAAATTTGGTATTCTCATCCACCATATCTTCCGGCAGGATTTCATCAAAGACATATTTCCTGATATCTTCGTGGATCTGCTCCTGAGTCACCACGTCGTCATGCTGGGTGGAAAGTACAACCGCATCCAGACGAAGCGGCTTTCCGTTTTCATCATACTCCACGGTAACCTGGGTCTTTCCGTCGGGTCTCAGATAAGGCAGCGTCTTATTTTTCCGGACCTCTGTCAGCCTTCTGGCCAGCTTGTGAGCCAGCGCAATGGGATATGGCATATACTCTTCTGTCTCATTGGTGGCATAGCCGAACATCATACCCTGGTCTCCGGCACCGATGGCATCCAGTTCATCCTCGGTCATTGTCTTCTCTTTTGCCTCCAGGGCCTTGTCCACACCCAGTGCAATGTCAGCAGACTGCTCGTCAATGGCCACAATAACGCCGCAGGTATCGCAGTCAAATCCATACTTGGCACGGTCATATCCGATCTCCCTGACGGTTTCTCTGACAATTTTCTGGATATCCACGTATGCGTTGGTGGTGATCTCTCCCATAACCATCACAAGACCTGTGGTGGCGCATGTTTCACATGCCACCCGGCTCATGGGGTCCTTTTCCATCAGAGCATCCAGAATCGCATCTGAAATCGCATCGCACATTTTATCCGGATGTCCTTCTGTCACCGATTCAGAAGTAAATAAGTGTCTTTCCATTTGTTCTCCTCTCCATTCTGTTATGTCCTGCCGGCTCTCAGGAGCCTGCGGCCGGACAAAAGAAAAAGTCCGCCATTATATAAGCGGACTTGACAGCAATACTCATATCAAATCCTCTTATTGCTCGATTTCTCGCTCAGGTTGGCACCTTCCTGCCCTCTCGCCGCAGCGATTAACAGGGGTTGCCGTGACTTCACAGGTCCTTTGTACCTCCATCACTCTGAATAAGGGATATTGCGAACTTTTATTTTATTGGCTACAGGCAGTATCTTATATGATTCTTCCTGAATTGTCAACATGTTTTTTATCCGACCCTCAGCCGGAACTTCTGAGCTTCTTTCTCTGAGTCCACGCGTTCTATGACGGCTCCCAGACTTCTGAGCTTTTCGTCAAAACATTCATAGCCGCGTTCTATGTACTCGATATCGTCAACAGTTGTATATCCGTCTGCGGCAAGGCCGGCAATTACAAGAGCCGCGCCCGCTCTCAGATCCGGTGCCACAACCTGCGCTCCGGTAAAGTGCATCACACCGTCCACAATGGCAACCGTACCCTCCACCTTGATCTGAGCACCCATCCTGGACAGTTCATCCACATATTTGAAGCGGTTCTCAAAAATACTCTCTGTCACCACACTGGTCCCCTCTGCCAGGGCCAGTGCCACAGTCATCTGAGGCTGCATATCCGTAGGAAATCCCGGATAAGGAAGCGTCTTGAAATTCATATGACGCTGCCTCGGTTTGCCCACGACTCTTACTTCCTCATCAAACTCCACCACTTCGCAGCCCATTTCCGTCAGTTTTGCGGAAATGGCCTCCAGATGCTTGGGAATCACATTCTTCACAGTAATATCGCCGCGGGTGGCCGCTGCCGCGCACATGAAGGTACCGGCCTCAATCTGATCAGGAATAATGGAATAGCTGGTTCCGTGAAGACTTCTGACACCGCGGATCCGGATGACATCTGTTCCTGCTCCCTTGATATTGGCTCCCATGCTGTTCAGGAAGTTGGCCACATCCACCACATGGGGTTCCTTGGCCACATTCTCAAGAATTGTCTCTCCCTCTGCCATGGTAGCCGCCATCATAATATTGATGGTAGCACCCACAGAGACCACGTCCAGGTAGATATGGCTGGCCACCAGGTCAATGGCGTGAGCGATGACTGCACCTCTGAAGATGGATACATCCGCGCCCAGCGCACGGAAGCCCTTCAGATGCTGATCAATGGGTCTGCTTCCGATGGTACATCCTCCCGGAAGCGGCACTTCTGCACTTTTATATTTTCCCAGCAGCGCGCCGATAAAATAATAGGACGCGCGGATCTTTCTCATATGCTCATCTTCCACGGTCACCGCATGGATATTTTTTGCATTGATCCGGACAGTATGTCTGTCCAGATGCTGGACGGAAGCCCCGAGATGTTCAATGGCATCCAGCAGGGCATTGATATCACTCACATCCGGCAGATTCTCTACCACAACATCCTCATCTGTCATGATGGCCGCGGCCAGGATCCCCAGAGCAGCATTTTTGGCGCCGCCGATGGTAACCTCACCCACAAGCGGATTGCCGCCCTTCATTATGTATTGTTCCATTCTGCACCTCTATATTCATATACGCTGTGACTGCACGGACTGCACAGCAGTTATTGCCAAATTAACAGCATTCAACTTTTAAATTATAGCATACATTGGAAATTTGTAAAGTACGGTTTTTTTCTGGTCTTTTTTTCCGGAAATCCGGGCGGTTCCAATGATCGGATTTGTTCTTCGGATACAGTTTTTCAGGATAAAAAAGAATGCTGAAGACGCCCGTTCCGGCGCATCTCCAGCATTCTCAAATGCATCAGATTAATCTGTAAGGAAACAGGAGACAAAATGTCCGGGACTGATTTCCTTAAGCTGCGGCTCTGCTGAACGGCAGCGGTCCGTTGCATACGGGCAGCGGTTTGCAAACCGACAGGCTGCCGGAGGCTCGATGGGAGACGTAATCTCGCCTTTCAGCAGAATACGCTCTCTCTGCTCATCCGGATCCGGAATCGGAATGGCTGACAGCAGTGCTTTTGTATACGGGTGAGTCGGATTTGCGAACAGTTCTTCCGACGGCGCCTTTTCAATCAGCTTTCCAAGGTACATAACAGCGATATCATCGGAAAAATGATTGACAACGGAAAGGTCATGGGTAATGAACATATAGGTCAGACCCATTTTTTTCTGAAGCTGTTTCATCAGGTTCAGGATCTGTGCCTGAATGGAAACGTCAAGGGCAGATACCGGCTCGTCACATACAATGAATTTCGGATTCAGAGCCAGCGCACGGGCAATACCGATTCTCTGACGGCGTCCGCCATCCAGCTCATGAGGATATGTATTGATCAGGCGGTCCGCAAGACCTACGATCTCCATCAGTTCCCGTACCCGGTCCATCTGCTGCTTCTTATCCGTAATGATCTTGTTGATCTGGAGCGGATAGGCAATCAGCTCGCTGACGGTCTTACGGGGATTCAGGCTGGAGAACGGATCCTGGAAAATGATCTGCATTTCCGTACGTTTCTTGCGCATCTCCTCTTTTGACAGTTTTACGATATCCTGACCCTCAAAATACACTTCACCGGAAGTGGGCTCCAGAAGACGCAGAATCGCACGGCCTGTGGTGGATTTTCCACATCCGGATTCGCCTACCACACCAAGGGTTTTTCCCTTTTCAATGGTAAAGGTCACGTCATCCACAGCATGCAACATTCCTTTCGGGGTCTTAAAAAACTTTCTTAAATTTTTCACTTCAAGCAATGGCTGTGTACTCAACGTCTCTTCACCTTCCCTTCCTGAATATTGTCTTTATTGTACAGGTGACATTCGACATAATGGGTCTCATTGCGGTATACACGCTCCGGCTTCTGTGTCTTACAGATTTCCATTGCATATTCACACCGCGGACAGAATGCGCAGCCCTTCGGCAGGTTGCTGGGATCCGGCATCAGACCCTTGATGGGCTTCAGTTCAGCCTGTCTGTTCTTCAGATCCGGCAGAGAGTTGAAAAGTCCTTCCGTGTACGGATGACGGGTATTCTTGAAAATATCATTCAGGGTACCATGCTCAATCACGTGGCCGGCGTAGATTACGGAAACCTTGTCACAGATTTCAGCAACGATTCCCAGGTCGTGAGTGATCATCAGCATGGAGGTATTGTATTTGTCCCTGAGTCCCTTCATCATTTCAAGCACCTGTGCCTGAATGGTAACGTCAAGGGCTGTGGTGGGCTCATCTGCAATCAGAAGTTCAGGGTTGCAGGCAAGTGCCATAGCGATAACAACCCTCTGTTTCATACCGCCGGAAAACTGATGCGGATATTCACTGCCGCGGCTTCCCGGGATACCAACCAGCTCCAGCATCTCGCGGGCACGTTTCAGGTGGTCCTGACGGCTTCCCTCTTCATGGAGTTTGATAACCTCGGCAATCTGATTTTCCACAGTCATAACCGGATCCAGGGATGTCATGGGATCCTGGAAGATCATGGCAACTTTTTTGCCTCGGATTTCTCTCAGTTCCTTTTCGCTCATGGCAAGGATATCCTTGCCGTCCAGCTTGATGGAACCGGATACGATTACTCCCGGCGGATCCGGGATCAGACGCAGCAGAGACAGACCTGTGGTAGTCTTTCCGGCACCGGTCTCTCCTACCAGTCCCAGAGTCTTTCCAGGTTCAATCTCCAGATCCAGACCGTTCAGAGCCTGAACCACGCCGTAATCGGTACGGAACTCAACCACCAGATTCTTGATCTCGGCAGTCAGCTCCTTTTTATTTACATTCTCATTCATTTTCTCGTTTTTTACATTTTCGCTCATCTCGGCACCCCCTTAACGAAGTCTGGGATCCAGCGCATCCCGCAGGCCATCACCCAACAGGTTGAGTGAGAGAATTGTAATCATGATGGCAAGTCCGGGGAACAGACACATGTAGCTGTAGTCACGGATATATGCACGTGCAGCAGACAGCATTGCGCCCCACTCCGGTGTCGGTGCCGGAATACCAAGTCCGATGAAGGAAAGACCGGCAATGGACAGGATGACTGTGGCCACCTGAAGCGTTGTCTGAACAATGATCGGCGCAAGGCTGTTGGGAAGTACATCCCTGAAAATAATGGTAGCATCTTTTGCGCCTACGGCTCTTGCCGCCTCCACATACTCGGCATCACGGACTGTCATGACAGCACCGCGGACAACACGGGAGAATGTGGGAATGGAAGAAACTGCCTGTGCAATAACCAGATTGGGAATGGAGTTTCCCAGGGATGCAACGATACAGATCGCCAGCAGTGTACCGGGAATTGCAAGGAAAATATCCATAATACGCATGATGACCATATCCACTTTTCCGCCGAAATATCCTGCGGAAGCTCCCAGGATCAGTCCGAAGAACAGTGCCACGATAACCGTAACAACACCGATGGAAAGTGAAATGGAAGTACCATACATAACACGAATCAGAATATCACGGCCCATCTCATCCGTTCCGAACGGATGTGCTGCGGACGGGGGCTGAAGTGTGTTGGAATAGTCCGCTTTGGTCACCTGTGTGTCATAATCAAAAACAATAGGAGAAAGGATTGCCGTCAGGACCAGCAGTGTAACAATGACAAGGCCCAATACAGCTGTCTTGTTGCGGCACAGACGTCTCCACACATCAGCTGCCTGGCTTTTTTTCTTAATGGAAACCTGTGTATTTTCAGCGTTGCTCATTCTTATCCTCCTCCCTATTTATACTGTGCTTTGATACGCGGATCGATAAATCCGTAGATCAGGTCGACGAGCAGGTTGATCAGCGCGAAGCCGATGGCAAATACAATGATACAGCCCATAACAGACGGAATGTCACGGCCCTGGATGGACTGGATCATGTAACGGCCGATACCCGGCCATGCGAACACGCTTTCCGTAAGCACAGAACCGCCGAGCATTGCACCGATCTGAAGACCGATAACGGTTGTGGTCGGAATAAGTGCATTGCGGAGCGCATGGTCCGTAATGACTTCACGTTCCGGAAGACCCTTGGCACGGACGGTACGGATATAGTCCTGACGGATTACCTCCAGCATGGAACTTCGCGTCGTACGTGCAATGGCTGCCATATGCATGAAGCCCAGAGCAAAGGATGGGAGTACAAGACTTCGTATTCCCTGGTCCGCTCCTGATACAGGGAACCATCCCAGTTTAACGGAGAACAGCAGGATCAGCAGAAGGCCCATCCAGAAGACGGGCATCGAGACACCCAAAAGGGATATGAACATACTGATACCGTCAAACAGAGTATTTTGCTTGATGGCTGCGATAACCCCCAGCGGAAGTGCAAGGAGAATTGCCACAATAGTGGAAGAAAGTGCCAGAGTCACTGTATTGGGAAGACGGGCCCAGATTTCCTCGCCTACCGGATCACGGGTTTTGTAGGAAGTTCCCAGATCTCCCTGAACAAGATTAAACATATAACGCCCATAACGGACAAAGAACGGATCATCCAGTCCCATTTCCTCACGGAGAGCTGCAATATCCTCGGGACGCGCCTGCTCGCCGAGAATGGTTTTTGCCGGATCACCGGGAGCCAGGTCAAGAATGAAGAATACCAGCAATGTAACACCGATCAGAACCGGGATTAATGCCAGGAGACGTTTAATGATAAATTTAATCATACCACACCTTCCTCTCCTTTCCTCAATTTTAATTCACAACAGGGACCTGCCCGCCAGGGGGCAAGTCCCTGCTTTTATGTTTCCGGATTATGTCTTGTATAAATTATTAGTTACCCCAGCTGAACAGCTCGTAGTAGGTGTTTCCGCCTGCATTCAGGTTGAAGCCCTGTAATGCGGAGTTGTATGCACGGGTATTGTTCTTCATGTATAACGGAACCTGCGGGCAGTTTTCGTTGATTGCCTTGCAGAATTCTGTTACAAGAGCTTCGTTTTCTTCCGGATCAACAGTTGCCTGGATTGCGTCGATCATGGCATCGATTTCCGGAATGTTGGTACGTGTCTTGTTGGACGCGTTGATGGAGTTGGAGTGGTAAACGCCCTGAGCATATGCCAGAAGTGTGCTGGAAGTATAGCCACCGATGGCTGCCTGGTAATCACCTGTTGCTGTCTGGTCAAGATATGTGGCAAGGTCCATGGACTCAAGCTGAACATCGATTCCCAGATTCTCTTTCAGACTGCTCTGGATAACCTGTCCTGCACGGAGCTTGGTATCGTCAGAGCAGATCAGGGTAAAGCCGCACTGTGCCGGATCCAGACCGGACTCAGCCAGATATGCCTTAGCCTGTTCTACATCGTATGTAGGAGCGCCTTCAGAAGTTGTTCCCGGGAAGCAGTCCGGAACCATTGCGTCAACAACGGAACCGTCGCCGTTCAGAGCAACCTGAATGATGGCATTCTTGTCGATTGCGGAAGCAATGGCTTTACGGAAGTTGATGTTGTCAAACGGAGCAACTTCATTGTTGATCATCATGAAGTTATGAGATGTACCAGCTTCGCTGTATACAGTAACATTGGAATTCTCCTGCAGACGGGCAACGTCTGTGGTCTCCACTTCGATGATCATATCAACTTCGCCGGCTTCCAGAGCCATTGTACGGGAAGAACCTTCCGGAATGATCTTCCAGACTACGTTCTTGATGGGAGCTTCGCCCTTGAAGTAATCCGGGAATGCTTCAAACTCAAGGCTCTCGCCCTTGTTCCATGCCTTCAGAACGTATGGGCCGGTACCGATGGGCTCTTTGTTGAAGTCATGTCCGCTTTCAATCAGATCTGCCGGAAGAATGGCATTACCATGATGGGTAAGGTCACTCAGAAGACCGGACTGCGGGCCGTCTGTTGTGATTTTAACAGTGTAATCATCAACAACTTCAACGGTTCCTGTGGAAATACCATACTGAGCAACTTCCGGAGACTCCTTGCAGAGATCCAGGGATGCTTTTACGTCTTTTGCGGTCATTTCTTCACCGTTGTGGAATTTCACGCCCTGTTTCAGATGGAAGATCCATACGGTATCGCTTTCGTTCTCATAGGATTCAACCAGATCCGGCTGCGGAGTCAGGGTTTCATCCATGTAGAACAGACCGTTATGGGTCATTTTGTTGATGTAGTCACCTGCCACTGCATTATGCAGGTTTGTGGTAACGCTGGGGGTTTCGTTGGCGGTTGCAATGATCAGGGTGTCCTTGGTGGATGTGGTGCCGCTGGCTGCAGATGTCTCAGCAGAAGCGCCGCCCTGAGCTGTTTCGGCCGTTGAACCGCTGTTGCTGGAGCCGCAGCCTGCAAGAAGACCAACTGCCATTGTCACTGCCAGAACAGGAGCCAAGATGTGCCTAAGTTTTTTCGTCATACTCTCTCACCTCATAAATTTATTTGCATGGCCACAGACCAGATGCATCATGATATAGATATAATTATGGGAAGGTTTTTATGATTTTTTGCTTGCAACTGAAGGCTGAATTTTCCGATCTCTTTTTTGGATTTCTCTTATGATATCACAAATTCATAAAGAAATCAAGTTTTATTCCTGTTTCTTATAGCAAAATGACGATGCCATCTGTCACAGTCCCTTTTTTTCGTGCATTATGCCCTGTTTTCCCCGGCGGACGAACTTCTCTCCCGCAAGGACACAGGCGGCAGATTATCCCTTCTGATCCCCCTTTTTTTCGGTTTCTCAGTCTGCCGGAAGACAGCAGACATAATCATTTCCCAGACCTGCAAACCAGCTTTCTGCCTGAGCCGTATCCATCCGGTCAGATGTTCCTGATGCCGGATTATATACCGTTACGTGGCCCTGATCATATGCTGTCAGAATAACCCACTGATTTTCACCGGTATAGGCCAGCACCGGCACGTCCATGTCAACAAAATAAAGTACCTGATCCAGCGTGCATCCTGCCGCATCCAGAAGCAGTGCACCGTCTTCCAGATACCGGCTTCCCGCGCCGCCGGCCACGCGGCTTTCCAGGCGCTCCGATGCGGTTTCGGCATTGCGCACGGTGTGAGCACTGGAACGGTCTCCGCGGATCCAGACCATGCGTCCTTTCCCGTCAATAACAAATCCCATGCTGTCATACACGGCATTCACTGCAGCGGAAAACGACTGATAGCTCCCCGCAAACCTGCCGCGGCCATAAGCACAGAATTCCACCGATTCGCTGCGTTCCTGCGGCTGTCTGAGATTAATCACCGCAGCATCTCCTGAAACCATTTTTTTCGGCGTAACTCCGGATACCTTTTTTCCTGCCGGGATTCCCGAAGAGAGCTGCACAAAATACACCCGTCCTTTTTCTCCGGAAGACGACCAGCCGATCATTTCCTGTCCTCCGTCCGGTGCCTCTGTATTGCACACCAGGGTATCTTCTTCCGCCGCACCGTAAAATCCGTCCTCCAGGTTTCTCGTAAGCTGAATATGAATTCTGCTTTCGTCCACCCGGGCACTTCTGATATAAGCACCTTCCTTTTCATAATGCATGGCATTTTCCATCTCTCTGTCCAGAATATCCAGAGAATCCATGAAAATACCCTGGATCCGTCCGTTGGACAGGATATAGTTTTCAGGGTCTGCGCTTCCATAGACGCAGTCATTTCCCACAAACCCGAGAATTCTGTATACTCTTGAGCTTCCGTCCCCGATCTGGGCAGTTTCTCCAGTGTCCAGATCCATCACATACAGCGTCCTGGCATCATATGCTCCGGAGCCTTCCTGCCATGCCAGTCTTGATCTGTCGCTGCTGACGGCAAAGGTGTTTTCCGTCAGTCCCGAAACCACCGCCATGTATTCTCTGCTGGTGAGATCCACTCCATATATATTGCCGTCCAGATACAGATATAACATCCCGTTGTTTCCTTTATGAGCCAGCCGGGACAGATCTTCTTTCAGTTCCTCATAGCCTTCCGATGAAGGGATGAAAAGTTCTTCCACAATGGTATTTTCTTCGGAACTGTACTGATAAAGAGAAATTCCCGTATAGCCTTCATGAGCTCCCCGGTTCATATATCCATATACCAGAAATTCAACAATGCCGTCGTCCTGTACAGACAGAATCCGGATATCGTGATTCGCACAGTTATCCCTGGGATCATCGCTGTCGGCACCGCCGAAGGCAAAGACCCTGGCGCTGGTATTGTCCTGGCTGTCATAACACCAGAGTTCACGGTTCACCACATAGGCCGTATATCTTTTTCCGCTGCTGGTCTCGGCACTCAGCCCTTCTCCGCTGCTGATTCCCAGCTGGATCCGGTTTCCGGAATAAAGATCTTCATCTCCGGAAAACATCTCATCTGTTTTCCTCTGATAATCCATCATGTAAATCCGCTGGGAAGACCATTTCATTGTGAAGTTTTCCGACACGGCGTACAGTTCCTCTCCGTCTTCCGTCTGCCGCTTCACATAAGAATCCACCTGTACATTGGCCATATTTCCGTAATATTCCTTCAGTGTCACCGCCGGTTCCCCGACCCGCTCCACATGGAGATCCCCCCAGGTCAGCTGAGAAAAGCTGTTTTTCAGCGTCACCGTCCCGAAGGTGCTGTTGTCAGCACCCCCTGTGGTTTCCATATACATGGTCAGGGCCTGGGCCTCCTCATAATTCAGGGTCTTTTCAGAAAAACTGCAGGCCAGTTCCAGCATTTCTCCGGCATGTGTTCCGTCGGTTTCCAGTATCCGTGAGTAATACCAGGCCGCACTCCCGTCGGAAAGCTCCGCACAGATCCCCAGCTGATACTCGGTGTCCTTCTTCAGCAGGTTCTGGATGGGCAGCGCTGTCTCAATCATCCCATCCCTGAGTTCCCACCCGGAAAGTTCCGTCCGTTCAATCAGATTTTCTCCATCCATGCTGCGGATCTCATATCTCAGTGCAGTAATTTCATCTCCAAAGGCAATCCTCACCGGGAGTCTTCTGTCTTCAGGCAGCACAAGAAGGCTGTCACGGTCAGCCGTGGCAGCCAGCTCCTCCCTGTGTCCGAAAAGCGGCGCCATCTCCTTGCCCCACATCTGCGGATATACCACCGGCAGGGAGGCGTCCTGAACAGCCACATACGTCAGGTCTTCTTCTTTTGTCTGGCGCAGAGGCCAGAAGAAATAGACCACAACAGCGGCCACAAACACAAGTATCAATATTCCGGTTTTCCTGATTGTCTTACTCATATATTCCAAATCCCTCTTATGTATCAGTTTTTTTCTATTGTATATGGTTGCCCGATCTGCTGCAACTTAATCTTCTTTCAATTTCCTTAATTTTTTCTCAGGATACGGCGCCGTCCGATTTCATTTACCAGCAGTACCTGCGTCAGATCCTGCTCTTCTCCCATTCCCTGCTCTCCGGCATTTCTGCAGATATGGTCCCGCATCCTGGTTACGGAAATCCGGTCAGGATATTCATCATATATGGGACTTCCCGCATAGTCCATGCGGTCGCAGACTTCATCCACCAGCACCTGTCTTTTTTTCATCGATGCCGGATAGAGACTTTTGAAATAATCCAGTTCCATTTCCGTGGAATGCACACGTTCCTCTCCGGGCTGACTGTCTTTCCGGTATACCATGTACGGTTCCGACGCGGCTGCTCCTGTCCCTGTATCCTGAACGGTCTGATCCGGCTCTGACCCGTAGATCAGATCCAGATTCACTCCCGTCTCTTTCCACGCCTCATCTCTGATCCCCTGTGCTTCCTGACGGACCACAGATTCTCCGGGAGCCGGTACTTCCTTTAAATCAGCCGCTTCGTATGCCATTTCTCCCTGCATGTTCTGTCTGCCAGAAGAAGCTGCCGGCTCTGACGCGGTTTCAACTGTCTGTTCTGCAGTTTCCCCTGTCCTTCCATAGAAAGTCATGTCTTCGTCCATTCCGGTTCCTGTCACATCCGGAATCCTGCCGTACAGGGGATAGCCTCTGTAAATTTTCTGCATAAAAAATCCCGTTCCTTTCCACATCATGTATATAGAACCATGATATGCAGAAAGAAACGGGAAGTCACTGTTCCCTGTAAATTATTCAATTACCAGGGTATCTCCTGTGCGGATTCCTTTCATTTTTTCTCCGAGAATCTCTCTGAGTCCTGACAGGGCCTTTTCTCCTGTGCAGTGACAAGTATAAAATGTACAGTCATATGCGGACAGCTCATCTGCCAGTTTCCGGATGTACCCGTCCTCCACCGCTCCCACTGTGGGACTGTTCAGATGAAAGCCTCCGATCACCACATCCGGAATCTTTCCTGCCGCTTCCCGGCACCGGTCCAGAATATTCAGGATCCCGTTGTGAGCGCAGCCTGCAAACAGAACCGTCTTTCCTTTTTCCGTAAGAAGCAGATTCTGCTCATGAAGGAACCGATCCGGTTCCAGCCCATGCTCCGTCATTTCTTTCAGGTTCCTGTTGGATTCCGGAAACATCCTGCGTCCTGTGACTCCTGAAAACAGAAGAATTCCATCTTCCGGTGCATACTTTTCTTCTTCCACCAGCCGGACCTGAGGATGCCGCAGAAGCCCTCTGTCCAGCCCGATTTCCCGGCATCCATCTGCCTTTTCTGAACAGTAAATTCCGAATGCCTCTTTCTTTATATACACGGGCGCTCGGGAATTGACGGACAGAAATTCTCTGAGGCCGCCTCCATGATCAGCATGTCCGTGTGACAGAAATGCCAGATCTGTTTCGGTCAGATCAATGCCCAGCTTTTCGGCATTTTCATGAAACAGCGGACCGGCTCCCATGTCAAACAGGAGACGGCGTCTGTCCGTTTCCACAAAAAAACTCAGGCCATGTTCACAGCCGAGTCCCTCACGGCCGCAGGTATTTTCCACAAGGCATGTAATCTTCATATGATTTCCACTCTCCCCGACTATGAAAACAGCTTCTCCGGGTATACGCCGGCTTCCACCAGCTGACGGATGGAATTTACCACCGCCGGTTTATCCTCCTTATAAGTAACGCCAAACCACTTGTCCGGAGTCTCCAGTATACGCACGGAGGCTTTGCCCGAACGGATGCACTGGTCAATGATGGTGGGAAGAAGATATTCTGCCTTGATATCCCCTTCCTTTATCTGTTTCAGGAATTCCGGGAAACCGGCCTCCAGTTCTTTTATGAAAGCAGCCGGAAGTCCGAACATGTTCATGGAAACATGCTGACCGGCCTCCACATGAACCGGATTTCCGTCGTTGTCGGATGCATGCATTCCATCCGCGCCTTTAAAGATATTGTATGTTTCCGTCACTTTTTCCAGGTAACCGCTGCTGTTTACCGTGCAGACTCCTCTGGTCACGCCGCCGTTCTCACTGAGCGTATTGGACAGTATAAATCCGGCCATGCACATGTCATAGGAATCTCCGTCCTCTTTCATTTCGCTGACCATATAATCATGGATTCTGCGGAATCCTTCTTTTCCGTAATAATCATCTGCGTTGATCACAAGGAACGGTTCATGAATCACATGTCTTGCTGCCAGCACAGCCTGGCCGGTACCCCACGGTTTCTTTCTTCCTTCCGGAACGGAGAATCCTTCCGGCAGGTCTTCCAGTTCCTGGAATGCATACTCCACCGGTGCGATTTTTTCAATCCGGTTTCCGATGATCTCCCTGAAATCCTTTTCCAGATCCTTTCTGATAATGAATACGATCTTGTCAAAGCCGGCCTCCAGAGCATCATGAATGGAATAGTCCATGATGATTTCCCCATTGGGTCCCACCGGTTCCAGCTGTTTGATTCCGCCGCCAAACCGGCTTCCGATTCCGGCGGCCATAATGACAAGGGCTGTTTTCTTCATATTTTTACCTCCCACAATCCTGTCGTCTGGTTTTATTTCTTCTGTCATTCTACCACATGGCCGCATTCTTTTCAATTCCTCTCCCTTTCCCGTCTCTGTAAAGTCTGTCAGGCACCTCTGGAATTCCCTGTTTCCGGCAGATGACTTCTGCTTCATTTTTTCCTGTGGTAAATCCGTTTCCTTTATGGTATAGTTGTTTCTATTGAATGCTGGAACCGAAATAAATTTCTGAAAGGAGACTGTCATGACACGAGGAGAAGGCGCATGCCTCATCTGCGGGAAACCGCTGATTTATTCTGAAACAGCCCGGGAGCTGGAATGTTCCATCTGTCACCGGAAATTCAGGTCACACGCCAGCTGCGAAGACGGCCACTATGTCTGTGACCACTGCCACGCAGAAAAAGGAATCCGGACCATTATGGAGTACTGCCTCAGCACCACTTCCGGAAATCCTGTGCAGATCATGCAGGAGATCATGGAGGATCCCTACATTTACATGCATGGGCCCGAACATCATATTCTGGTGGGAGCCGCACTTCTTACCGCTTTTCACAACTGCGGAGGAGAAATTGATCTGGAACAGGCCCTCAATGAGATGAAAGAACGGGGAAGCCAGTATCCCGGCGGCTCCTGCGGACTCTGGGGATGCTGCGGCGCTGCTGTCAGCACCGGCATGTTCATCAGCATAGTCACAAAGGCCACACCTCTGACCGGAAAATCCTGGCGCCTCTGCAATCTGATGACGTCCCGGGCACTGCATCATATTGCCATGCTGGGCGGTCCCAGATGCTGCAAGCGCAATTCTTTCACCGCCGCTTTGGAAGCTGTTTCTTTCGTGAAGGAACAGTTCGGCATTGAAATGGAGCTGCCTGACAGAATTCTCTGCAGCTTTTCTCCTGAGAACAGGCAGTGCCTGAAGAACCACTGTCCCTATCACATTGAGGACGGTCCCGCCCTTTCCGGGAATGAATGATGTATTCACCTGCCTTCAAAAAATGCCGCGCATTTTCTGCGCGGCACCAGAAAAGGTGTTCTGAATTTAAGAATCGCTGACGGGAATCTGATGAAATCTGCAGTATTCCTCCACAAACCGGTGCACATACTGGCTGGGATTGTCTTCTCTGAAAACGATGTAGAACTGTCTCGGCCGGTAGGAGAAGGAACAGGATTTCAGCACAATGTTTCTATAATTTTCCAGATCTACGAAAGCCGGAAAAAATCCTACTCCCAGTCCAGCATTTATCATCATGATCTTTGTCTCATATGAGTTTACATATGTGGCATCCCTGAGGGTAAAGGAATTCCTGTAATAGTCCAGGATCTGCGATACGCTGCCTTCATTCATGGTAATAAGGAGTTCATCTTTCAGGGAATCATGAGACAGGGACGGAAGGTCTGCCAGAGGGCTGGTCCGGTGGATGCCGACCTTCCAGTTTTCATTGCTGATCAGATGCTTTCTTATATTTTCTTCCGTCAGTTCCCCCAGGAACTGATCACTGGTAAAAATCACATCTAAAAGATTCTGCCGGAACTGCTCCAGCAATGGATAGTACCGGAACTGCATACAGCTGATGCGCGTCTGCGGATATTCTTTTACAAACCGGTTCAGAAACGGGCTTAACAGCTTATGTTCGTAAATTCCCACCCCGATTTTCAGCTCTTTGGTAAATCCATTGTGAATATTCTGGATATTGCTGACCGTGTGGTCATAATACTCCATCATCTTTACAGCCCGTACATAAAATTCTTTTCCGGCTCCCGTCAGTTCCACCTGTCTGTTATCTCTGTAAAAAAGCGGCACATTCAGTTCCTGTTCCAGGCTGCCGATTTTGCGGCTCATGGAAGTCTGGGTGATATGTTCTTTTTCAGCCGCCTTGGTAAAATTCAGGCATTCCGCCAGACTGATAAAGCATTTGATATTTTCCAGATTCATAATTTCACCATCCTGTCTTTCTGTCCCGTGCAGAATGTCCTGTGCAGAATCCACACTTTTTTCGCATCATGCCATTCGTTTTCATCATTTTACACAATCCAGACACTGTGATAGAATTTCAGCTAAATGAAAGCGCTTTCTGATAAAATGAAAAAATACTCATAAACCTCGCCTTCCTGAAAAAATGGGAAAGTTTCTGAATTAAGAAAAACCTGCCGTAAAATACGGGTGAATTGTGTAAAAGGAGCTGAAATTATGACAAATTATATCAGAAAGATGAGCGGAAAACAATATTTAAAACGTCTGGAAAAAGATCCGGTTGTAATCATTCCCACTGGTGCCTGTGAGATTTATGGTCCTCAGCTGCCCATGGGCACGGATCTGATCGCTGCCCAGAGAATCGCCTCTTCCAGGCTTCCCGCCATCTTGCTGTCTCCGGACACATGCTTTCCCGCCGTCCTCAGGGTCTTTACCGGCTCCCTTCCCGGGCTGGTGCTGTAAGCTCCTTCATACGGCTTTACGATATAATCCCCGATTCTTTCCGGAAGTTCCCGGCCCACTGCATTCTTCATCCTACACCACCATCCCTTTCGTGTTGATTCCTGCCGCTTCTGCCTGGGCCAGGGTCGTCCGCGCACGAAGCTCCATGGGCTTATCGATCATGCCTCCGTCCAGGGTCACCGCTCCCTTATGCTGTCTCTTTCCTTCTTCCACCGCTTCCAGCACACGCAGCGCATACCGGATCTCCTTCATGCCCGGCGTAAAGCAGCTGTTCACCGTATCGATCTGTCTCGGATGGATGCAGGTCTTTCCGTCAAATCCCAGGTTCCTGGCCAGCGCCGTGTCCGCCTCCAGTCCTTCCCTGTCGTTGATATCGCTGAACACGATGTCCAGGGCATCAATTCCTGCCGAACGGCATGCCATCAGCACCATGTTCCTGGCATAGAACACCTCCAGCCCCTGTTTCGTTCTCTGGGCCTTCAGGCTGGCCGTCAGGTCCTCGGCACTCACTGCCAGCGCCACGATCCTCGGATCCGCATGGGCGATCTCCATGGCATTGATCACTCCCATATAGGACTCGATGTTGCAGATCAGTTCGATCTTTCCTTCCTCCAGGCCTGCTTTTTTCTCGATCTCTCCGATCCGGCGGGAGATGTCCTGCACCTCCCTGGCATACTCCACCTTGGGGATCCGGATGCAGTCCGGGTTGGCACGCACCGCTGCCTGCAGGTCCTCTTCCAGGTATTCCGAATAGATGCCGTTGACCCGGATGGCCACATATTTGTCTTTGGGACGGTGATGCTTCACCATCTGGTACACCAGGAACCGGGCCGCGTCCTTTTCCGCTGCCGGCACCGAGTCTTCCAGGTCATAGATCAGCACATCCTCGTTGTAGAACACCGCCTGGATCATGTTCACCGGACTGCTTCCGCTGGCATAAAGGCTGCTTCGCTTCAAATGGATCTTCTTTTCTTCCATCAGTTTCCATCCTCCTTTGTCCAGTCATAGGCTTCCTCTGCCCCGCGGCAGATGACGCACTGCATCCGGGAGCGGATCACGCAGTCCAGGGCTCCCCGGTCCCGGATCTCCACCTCCGCGTCCTTTACGGAGAACTCATCCAGAACCTTCCTTACGGTCTCCACAATGGAATCCCCGAACATCATCTTCACGTCGCTTTCCAGGCTGATGTCGATTCCCTGTCCCGGGTTGGGACGGATCACGATCTGGCAGTCACTGGATTCCAGGGTTCCGGCCACCGCCGGCTTCTTTATCTCCATGACAATCCTCCTTTGTCATTGCTGCTTGATTTCCGCCGCTTTTGATTTCAGATAGGGAAACAGTCCTCCGGCGCTCATGATATCCCGTTCCAGATCGCTGACCGCATCTCCGTGAAAGGTTTTTCCCGTATCCAGATCCGAGACGGTTCCCCGGTCCATGTCCACTTCCAGCATGTCTCCGTTCCGGATGTCACCGTTTTTTATGGCATCGGATATGCCTTTGATAAACAGTACCGGATATCCGTTGTTGACCGCATTCCTGTAATAAATTCTGGAGCAGGTCTCCGCCAGGATGCAGGGCACTCCCGCGTACTGCAGACAGTAGACCGCATGTTCGCGGCTGGAGCCGCATCCGAAATTTTTTCCCCCCACCACAAAATCGCCGGGTTTTACTTCCTTTGCAAAATTCTCCATGCCCGGGTAATATTCAAATGCATACCGGGGCATGTTTTCCGGATCCGTCTCCGCCAGATATTTGTTATGATAAATCAGGTCCGTATCCACGTTGTCGGAAAATACCCAGGCTCTTCCTCTCATTTCGCTCATGCCGTTCTGCCTCCCTTCAGAATTTCTCTTGGGTCCGTGATGCATCCGCGTACGGCTGTGGCCATGGCGGACATGGGACTCATCAGATAGGTATGGCTGCCTTTTCCCACTTTTCCGATGAAGTTCCGGTTGGTGGTGGAACATCCAATGTCTCCGGAGGGCAGTGCCCCGTAATGTTCCGCCGTACAGAGGGCGCAGGTGGGGTTGGTGAACACCACTCCCGCCTCCAGGAATTTCTCCAGAAGTCCCTCTCTGGCGCACCGGATCTGTACTTCGGTGGTGCAGGGCGTGATAATGGCTCTCATGCCCGGATAGATTTTTCCGCCTCCGGCCATCAGAACGTCAAAGGCTGCCCGGATGTCCTCATATCTTCCGTTGGAACAGGAGCCGATATGTACCTGATCCACTTTCGTTCCCGCCAGTTCCGCAACCGGCTTCACATTGTCCGGCGCGTCCGGACAGGATGCCATGGGCACCAGATCTGATACATTATAATACAGTTCCCTGCAGTATTCCCCGTCGGGATCCGCCGCCAGTTCTTCTGCTCTCTTTCGCACCTCTTCTCCGGCGCGCTCCGCCAGCCAGTCCAGAACCGGACCGTTGGGCATGATCAAGGGGCACCTTTCCGCTCATTTCGGTCACCATGGAGCAGAGGGTGATCCGTTCCGCCAGCGTCGCATTCTCTATGGTCTCTCCCACAAACTCCACCGCCAGAAAATCCATGCCGCCGGCTCCCAGATCCCCGACGATTTTTGTCAGCAGGTCTCTCATGCAGACACCCTGTCTGAAAGTGCCTTCCACATGGATCTTCATGGTTTCCGGGACCCGGAACCAGCTGGTGCCGCTGATGTAGGAGGCGGCAATGTCGGAGTTTCCCACTCCCGTGGCAAAGGCCCCCACGGCCCCCAGCAGGTTCATGTGGCTGTCGGTTCCCAGCACCACGTCACCGGGTTTTATGAGTCCCGCCTCCAGCATCACGTGCTGGCCGATGCCGTGGTTGATGTCGAATACATTGTGAATCCCCTGGCGTTTTGCAAATTCCCGGATGATCTTCTGGTTGTTGGACACTTTCTCCGAATGGGACGGTGCCTGCAGGTCAAAGGTATAGGCAATCTTTTCCGGATCCCATACTCTTGCCTCTTTTCCCATTTCCTTTTCAAACTGAAGGACACAGTTGGCGCCTCCGAAGTCTCTGGCGGAAGCCAGGTCCACATGGCACCAGACCCTCTCCCCCACTTTCACTTCTCTTCCGGACGCCCGTTCCATAATTTTCATGATCGCGGTTTTTCCCATTTTCTGCTCCTTTTCCGGTTCTTCTCCGTTTTTCAGGCATGCGGCACTGGATTCCGCATCCCGTTTCTGTTTTCAGTCTCTTACGTATACATAGCCTTCCATGATTCTCCTGGCGGTTCTGTCCAGATTACCGCTGAGAACCTCATGGGTTCCGTCTTCATGAATCTTCAGATCTGCATAGGCATCCATGATTCCCCAGGGATGACCGATGCGCAGATGTTCGATTCTGTCCGTTCCAAGAGATTGCCCGGCAATTTCATTGACAATGGTACCCGGAGTATTGGCTGCCGTTATCGTACAGATGGCTCCGGTTCCCATATAGGCATCAATCATCTTCATTCCGACGGAAAACAGTCTGCCCACCACATCCACCTGGCCGGCTCCGATTTCTTTCCCGCTGCCTGCGGTGTAGCCCACCGGCTTTGTGACAAATGCGATCTTCGGCAGAGTCTGGCTGTTTTTCTTCGCGTCCTCCAGATCCTTTGCAAACCCCAGGGTCACGGCTCCGGTTCCCCGGATGATCTCCAGAATACGGCCGATTTCCGCACAGTCCGGGAGTGCATTGAACTCTGACGGAATCTCTGTTCCCTTGACTCCGAAGTCCTCCGGATGCACGAAGATCACCGGATTGGCGGAATCCACAAAACTGTATTCATAGGTCTTTCCTTCGATTTCGATGGTATCTTTTGCATGTCCCGTGGGAAGCAGCTTTCCCGATGCAGCCCCCTGAGGCGCCACAAACTTCAGGGTTACCTTGGCCGCTGTTCCCGGAACTCCGTCAATGGCAAAATCTCCTTCGGTCACTGCCCGTCCGTCTTTTACCGGGACCTGGGCAATGATCTCTTTCTGTGTATTGGTATTGAAAATGTGCACCTCGGTCATGGGCTCCACGGCCTTCACCATGCCTTCATCAATGGCATAGGGCCCCACCGCAGAAGAAATGTTTCCGCAGTTCATGGTTTTTCCCACAATCGGCGCGTTGACATCCACCTGACCGAAATCATAATCCACATCAATGCCCGGGCGCTTGCTTTTTTTGATCACCGCCACTTTGCTGGTGGACGTATTGGCACCGCCCATGCCGTCGATCTGACGCCTGCCGGTCAGATGGTTTATGACACGGTCCGTCAGATCGAAATTCTGGAAAACAATCTGGAAGCCCGCCTTTCCGACTACAGCGATTCCGATTCCGGCACTCTGCGTCTGGGTGCCACGGAAGGACGTTTCCGGATCCTGATTCCTGAGCTGCTGGTGGAGTTCCAGGAAAAATATCCCCGTGTGGAGCTCATCACCGAATGTGCCAATTCCAACGAACTGAGGGAAATGCTTCTGAATAACCAGCTGGATCTGATGATTACGGCTTCCTCACCCGGAAATGATCCCAGAATCGCGGAGACTCTGGTCATGAACGAGCAGCTTTATCTGATCATTTCCGACAACATGCTGAAACAGTATTTTCCGGACCGGTATCCTGGATGCAAGGAGGTGTTCCGGAAAGGAGCCGACCTGCGGGAATTTCAGCATGTTCCGTTTATTCTCAATGAAAAAGGCTTCTCTTCCCGGGATATGGTGGATGCCTACGCGTCGGCCAGTGGAATTACCATCCGCTGTATCCGTGAGATTGTCCAGGCAGATATCCATTCCCTTCTTTCCGCCAGGGATTACGGAGCCAGCTTCTGTTTTTCCATGTTTCTTCCGGGAATCAGTGCGTCCAATGCCCTGGGAGCGGAAAACTCGGGCCTCAACATATTTCCTCTCTCCGGCTTTGACACCACCAACCCGGTGCGTCTCCTGTACCTGAAAGGAAAACTGTTTCCTGCCTATGGACATGATCTGATCTCCCTGATCCGGAAACTCTGCCGGCCGTTTATGAACCCGCCCTCGGAAATTTAATTCCTTTTTCAGAACATGACTCCGTCCTCCGGCTTCATACAGTCCCGTTCAGGAATTTTCAGAAATTCCTGCCCTTTCTTCTGGATTCAATTTAACATGTTTTACATGCTCCATAAAGCAGACAAAGATTGCCTGTATGTAACTTCAGGTTGCCGGCCTCAGGAAAAAGATGTGCTTTCTTTTTCCTTCCGGCTCCGCAATTTTCCGTTACATACAGGCAACTTTTATGTTCCGCTGCAAAGGGCTCCGGTCATTGTCTTTTTCCCTGCCTGTCTGTAGAATGAAAAAAAGCCCTGGATTCCGGTATCCATATCCCGGAACCGTACGGACAAAATTCAAGGAAAAGGAGAATGTCTGCCATGTATAAAAAACCTGTTCTTCCGGAACATGCCTGCAATTCCCATCTGCATATCATTGATCCGGCATTTGAAAATGATGGAAAAGCCCTGTCCCAGAAAGGCACCGTGCAGGAGTATACGGAGCTTTCCCGCCAGCTTGGCCTTCCCAGAGCGGTTTTCGTTCAGGCCAAACCTTTCGGTACCGATAATTCCTGTCTTCTGGACGCGATTCAGAAGTTCGGTCCGGAAAACAGCCGGGGAATCGCGGTGGTCACCGGAGATATCACGGACCGGAGAACCCTGGGATGACGCGGCCGCAGTGGCGGAGGCTTTCGTGAACTATGCGCCGGAGCGGATGCTCTGGGGCAATGACTTCCCTCATGTAACAGAAAAGACAAAACCGGATGAATGGGCTCTTCTGGAAACCATAGATCGCTGGTTCCCGGATGAACATTCCCGTTTCCTCGCTCTGGAAAAGAATCCGGAAGATGTGTATGGCTTTTCCCGGGAGTCCTGAATCCCGGAAACCCCGGTATTTGTTGAACCCCTCCCCCTTCTGTGGTATCATACAGGTACAGAATTCATTGTCTCGGGGGACTGTTTTACAGCCACAGTTTTTGTCAGCACCCCTTTCCGGAAAGGAGTGGTCTCATGACGTATCTGCAGGATATTTTTCTCACCATACGGGGCATGCCGGTGGAAACCGCGGAACATCTGGCTTCTGATGCTCTCGTCTATATTCTGTCTGCAGCAGCCGCAGTTTTTCTGTTTTATCAGGCCGGCCATCTTCTGGACTGGCTCTGCCGGCAGCTGAAAAAATTCAGAGACCGCAAATAAAAATCAGCGCTGTCAGGCATCCCGAAGATGCCCGGACAGGCGTGTTCCCGTTTCACATGGGAATCCGGAACCCCGCTCCTGTACTGGAGAAAGGTTCCGGATTTTCAGAATACCTCTTTGGGGATTTCTCTCTGACTTTTGCAAATTCCACTGGACAAAATTCCGTCATGTGATATAATGTTCGGGATAAAAAACCCAAACCCATTTTCCCAAGGAGGTCAGTATGGAAAACCACAAGATCATACAGGTGGAAGAAAAAGTGCCTTTCAGGCTTCTTGTCCCCCTGAGTATTCAGCACATGTTTGCCATGTTCGGTGCTTCAGTCCTGGTACCGTTTCTGTTCGGCATCAATCCCGCCGTCGTTCTTTTTATGAACGGTGTCGGTACTCTTCTTTTTATTCTCGTCACAAAGGGAAAAGCTCCCGCTTATCTTGGTTCCAGTTTCGCATTTCTTGCTCCTGCAGGCATCGTAATTTCCAAATTCGGTTATGAATATGCGCTCGGCGGATTCGTCGCAGTCGGCTTCTGCGGCTGTATTCTTGCATTCATTATTTATAAAGTGGGCTACAAATGGATCGACGTGGTCCTGCCGCCGGCTGCCATGGGACCGGTAGTTGCTCTGATCGGTCTGGAGCTTTCCTCCAACGCTGCCAGCAACGCGGGACTGCTGGATGAAGTCATCGATCCCGGAAATGTCATTGTGTTTTTTGTAACCCTGGGATTTGCCGTATTCGGCTCCATCCTGTTCCGCGGTTTCCTGTCGGTCATCCCCATTCTGATCGCCGTGATCGCCGGATACATAGCCGCCATCGCCTGCGGCCTGGTGGACTTCTCCGCAGTGGCTCAGGCTCCGTTTTTTGCAATCCCCAATTTCTCCGCTCCCAAATTCAATATGGAAGCAATCCTGATTATCCTTCCTGTTCTTCTGGTGATCGCCTCTGAGCACATCGGACATCAGGTGGTTACCAGTAAAATCGTGGGAAGAGACCTTTTGAAGGATCCGGGACTGCACCGCAGCCTGTTCGGAGACAATTTCTCCACCATGCTTTCCGGTCTTATCGGTTCCGTTCCCACCACCACTTACGGTGAAAACATCGGTGTCATGGCTGTCACAAAGGTATACAGCGTGCAGGTCATTGCGGGAGCTGCCGTGCTTTCCATTATCTGTTCCTTCATCGGAAAGCTGTCCACCCTGATCCAGACGATTCCCGGTCCCGTCATCGGAGGTATTTCCTTCCTGCTTTACGGAATGATCGGAACTTCAGGTCTCCGCATCCTTGTGGATTCCAAAGTGGATTACGGAAAGAACAGAAATCAGGCCCTGACCGCCGTGATCTTTGTCACCGGACTCTCCGGAATCAAGGTCAGCTTTGGAAATGTCCAGCTGACCGGAATGGTTCTGGCCTGCGTCACCGGCATGATTCTGAGTCTTATTTTCTATGGACTGGACCGCCTCGGTCTTACCAACGACAGAGACTGATATTCCGCATCTGTTTTCTGCCTGAAAGAAAAACCGCCCCCGATTCCTGCATGGATTTGAGGGCGGTTTTCTCGTTCATATTTTGTTCAAAAACATTTCAAAATTCCTTTACACAATACACATCTTTTCTTCATGTTTACCCGATATAGTATAACCATAAACAGATAAACATCTGATAAAGATGCTGCTTATAAGATTTTTTTCATAATACTCGAGCTGATGAATGATCAGCTCTCCTCCCTTTTTCAAATAATCATTTGTGAAAAGAGCACCCGGCGGGGTGCTTTTTTCATGTCATCCGGTTTGTTTTTCCGTTTCCGGTCTTCTGACCTTTTTCACCAGCAGCAAAAGCGCCAGAAGATTCGGAACTGCCATCAGTCCGTTAAAAATATCCGAAACTTCCCAGACTGTTTCCATGGGGCCCAGACTCCCCAGAAACACTGCCGCCAGGTATCCTGCCAGATACAGCTTTGTCAGATCTTTTCCCGTCTTTTCTCCCAGGTACGCCGCCGACTGTTTTCCCATATAATACCAGGCGATGATTGTGGCGAAGGCAAACAGCGCCACACACATGGAGACCGTATATCCGCCCAGATTTCCCAGCCCGCGCGAAAAACTGATGCCCGTCAGCTGGGCCCCGTTTCCGGAAAAAACCGCCAGCTCATCCCCTGCGGTACAGAGAATCACCAGGGCTGTCAGTGTGCAGCTGACAATGGTGTCAAAAAACACTTCGAAAATTGCCCACTGCCCCTGAATTCCCGGCTCTGCCTGTTCCGCCGCTCCGTTCAGCACAGCCATGGTTCCGAGCCCCGCCTCATTGGAGAACACACCTCTGGCAATTCCATAGCGGACACACCGGCTGACACCGTAGCCGGCGGCTCCCGCAGCAGCCTGATCCGGCGAAAAGGCTTCCCGGAAAATCATGGCAAATGCCCCTGGCAGATTTTCTCTGTTGAGAAAAATCACAGCCCCGCAGGCCGCCATGTAAATTCCGGCCGACAGCGGTACCATGGATTCTGCCGTACCCGCGATCCGTTCCACGCCTCCGGCCACGATGCATCCGGCAAGAACCGTCAGCAGAAGACCAATCAGAAACGGCGGCATGGAAAAGCTGAATTCCAGAGTCTCGGAAATGGCATTGGCCTGGACCATGCTTCCCATTCCGAAAGAAGCTGCCACACAGAAGCCGGCATACAGCATTCCTGCCGCCGGACTTCTGATTCCTTTTTCCATGTACAGCATAGGACCTGACATCCACGCCCCGTCTTTTCCCCTGTGCCTGTACAGGATTCCCAGTTCCGTTTCGCCGTACGCCGTGGCCATTCCGATGAATGCCGATACCCACATCCAGAAAATTGCTCCCGGCCCCCCGGCCAGCAGCGCCGTTGCCACACCTGCAATATTGCCCGTTCCTATGGTGGCGGCCAGTGCCGTGCAGGCAGACTGAAACTGAGAAATTCCTCCGTCTTCCTGTGCCCCGGTTCCCCGGAGAAGACTGCCGGCTGTGGTTTTCCACCAGTGTCCAAATCCCAGAACCGGAAACATCCGGAGACGCAGTGTACAGATTATTCCCGCAGCCAGAAACAGCATCAGCATTCCCGGTCCCCAGACCATTTCGTGAATTCGGTGAATCATATGGTTCTCCAGTTTTTTTCTCCTTATGTTTTATTCCATTTTCCCATTACTTATGCTATACTGAACCATGTAGATATCTATTTCAGTCAGAAGGAGATGACAAGATGCCGGGATTTACCACCCACTATCTTTTTGGTGTCAAAGCCTATAACGATCTCCCTAATAATTACCTGAAACATGTAATCTCAAAATACCGGTGGCTGTATCAGCTCGGACTGCAGGGACCGGATATTTTCTTCTACAATGTGCCGATTCTCCGGCATCGTGACTACCGGAACGTAGGTTCCTATATGCATGAATACCATATCAACGCCTTTTTCCGCTGCTGCCTGGAAGAGATCTCACGGATCCCCCACCGCCAGCAGAAAGAGCAGGCCGTTTCCTATCTTGCCGGCTTCATATGCCATTATATCGGGGATTCCATCTGCCATCCGTTTGTATACGGACGGATTCAGTATGAAAAAGACATGAAAAGCGCCCGGTTTCATGGCCTTCATGCAGAGCTGGAAAATGATCTGGATACGTACCTTCTGTGGAAATTCAAAAAGAAGAAACCGTCCGAATTCAACCAGGCGGCCACCATCTGCCTCAACGGAATGGAAATCCAGTTTATCTCCCGTTTTCTGAGCCGCTGTATCAACGATACGTACTACCAGATAACGGAAAAAAACAATTTTCAGGTAACGGAAGGAATGGTATGGCGTTCCATTTATGCCATCCGCTTCGGCGGACGTCTTCTTTCCGATCCGGAAGGAAAGAAGAAAAATAAAATTGAATTTTTTGAATCTCTGTTTATGAAACATCCCATTGCATCCAGAAAACTGGTCACGGACCGGAAGCCGGCAGACGTCAGAAAAACGCTGAATCTGGATCATGAAGTCTGGTGCAATCCCTGGGATAAACGTCTGGCATCCTCCGCATCTTTTCCGGACCTGTACCGCCAGACCCTGAACAAATGCCATACATCTTATTACCTGCTCAATGATCTGATTTCCGGATCACCCCCGCTGCAGGATAAAGACTGGACTCCGTTTCTCAGTGAACTGGGAAACTATTCCTACCACAGCGGTCTGGATCCGGACCGTCAGGACCTCCAGTGATATTCTCAATAAAAACTATAAATAACAGAAAAAAGGAGAGGTTATCATGAAACCACTGATTTTGCTGACCGGCGGCACAGGTGCTGCTGCCAACGGAACTCCCACTTACAATGTAAACTGCAATTATGCGGAAAACATCCGCAGAGCAGGCGGACTTCCGATCCTTGCCATTGACAATTTCTGCGCAGAAGAATATGCCGATCTGGCTGATGGTCTTCTTCTGACCGGTGGAAAAGACGTGGCCACCAATCTCTACGGCCAGGAAATGAAATATGATTTCGTCATCACCGACGAAAAACGTGACGAACAGGAAATGGCCCTCATCAGGGAATTCGTCAAGAGGAAAAAACCCATCTTCGGCATCTGCCGCGGTATTCAGGTTCTGAATGTTTATTTCGGAGGCACCCTGTATCAGGATATTCCGGATCAGCTGGGCGGCGAACACTCCAAGGGCGTCAACCATCCGCTTACCATCAAAAAGGATTCCATCCTCGGAAATATGTTCGGAGAGTCCATGGAAATCAACAGCTACCATCATCAGGCACTTGACCGCCTTGGCGAGGGTCTGATCCCCACCGCATGGTCTGATGCCGGCGGACATGAAATCGTGGAAGCTGTAGAGCACGAATCCCTTCCGGTATGGTCCGTTCAGTGGCATCCGGAACGTATGACTGGTCCTGTTACCAATCCTGCTGACTGCGTGGATTCTTTCCCGATCTTCGAATATTTTGTCAACCAGTGCAAGGCCGATTAAGCTCGGAAAACGTTTGGGACAGGAACAGTGCCGGGAGGATATAACGGCAGAATTCTGAATCATACACTCAAACGGGAGGAAAAATTCTCCTTACAAATACGTGCCGCAGGAGGCACTCAAAAAAGGCACAGCCCTCCGGCTGAATACCTGATATGTACCCTCTTTACTGGACAAACCAGTAAGGAGGGTATTTTTATGCGTTA
>OGGQ01001657.1_pt1 | contig 27819 bp, 17 predicted proteins | sample 1571191 | NCBI WGS metagenome assembly OGGQ01 (sample SAMEA2582061, study PRJEB24529) | metagenome | biome: Human gut stool | place: China | collected 2011
CCGTATTTTCCGCTTCCGGTTCGGGAATCCGGCGGATGACTTTCGAATCCAAAGGGGCCTGTCCGGCGATCATCTGACGCATCAATTCTTCGTCGACTTCGATACGGGGACGCTTCGATGGTTTTGTTGCGAGGTTGTCGGTTTCTTTTAATGAATCCATGGTACAATGTTTTTAAGATTGAACGTTCGCTTTATGCTTGTAAAGCGTGTGTGTCTGGTTTTATGGTTTAAACCATTCAAAATACCATTTTCTGCTTCACGCAGTTTATATCGGAATAATGAACGGAACAAGAAAACCTACCTTTCATGATGCAGGATACCACCGACTGAAATACCTCGGTTTTGATGTCCGGCCACGATCGCTCCAGTCCGCACCTAGAGCTTGTTTTGGCGCCCGGACGGTTGTAATATTGCAACCGGGAAAGACCCGTCCTCGAAAGCCGTAGCGGAGGTTTTTCAAAGTTTTCACAAAAAATTTCCGCCGCGGATTTTTGTTATCGCCAGATAACAGCTCGCCCTGCGAGGCCGGTGTCGCTCCCCTGTCGCGACCCTTTTTTAAGCCATATATGGATACCAACCGAAAACTGACAAACAGAAATGTCCGGAAGCCTGAAACTGCGAGTTATAAGTACTCTTTCCGGCTTAACGAGGTGCAAAACATCCGCTTCAACGAGTTGCTCTGCAAAGCCGGACTGGAGCATAACCGCAGCCGGTTTATCGTCAAACGCATCTTCGCTGAAGAGTTCGTTGTCGTCAGACGCGATCCTTCCAAAGTGCAGTTTGTTGCTCGGTTGAACGACTTTTACTTCCAGTTTCAGAAGCTGGAAAATAACTATAATCAGATTGTAAAGGTCATCAATGCACACTTCTCCAACATTGCAATACCTCATCAGATCGTCATGTTGGAACAGCGAACGAGAGAATTAAAGGCTTTGAGCATTGAGATTCTCAATCTTGCAAAACAAACCGAAAAATGGTTGCGAATATAAGGTCGGGCTCCTCGCTTAGTGGGGCTTTGCGCTATAACAAGGAAAAAGCCGATAAGAATGAAGTTGCAAATACTCTTCTGGCAGAAGATGTTGGAACCGTTCGAAAAACACGGACAGTTGGATGTCGACGCCTGCATGGAGAACTTCATGCCGTACCTCGAAGTCAACTGCAGGACGATCAATATGGTTTTCCATGCCTCGCTGAATCCATCACCGGAAGACAAACTGACTGACGAACAACTTCGGGAGATTGCTCGCGAATATATGGAGCGTATGGGTTGGCAACCAGCCTTACATTGCCTTCAAACATAAGGATATCGACAGAGAGCATCTCCATATCGTGTCGCTGCGGGTCGATGAGCAGGGCTGCACACTTCCGCACGATTGCGAGGCCCGGCGCTCAATGGAGATTCTGCGTGACTTGGAGCGCAAATACGGCCTGCATCCGAGCCTCAAGGACAAAGACAAATCAGAGTTACGAAAATGAACTACAAGAAAGGGAATGTCAAGCAGCAGATTACGTCCGCTGTGCAGTAGTGCATGCGAAATTACAAATAATAAGACGGCATGTGGCAAGATATGCGGGCCTCACGCTCTATCCTACCATGCCCTATGCAAGGCACACTTTCGCGATGACGACTTCGCTTGCTTAAAGCGTACTTTTGGAGACAGTCAGCAAAATGCTGGGATATAAGAATATTACTACAACTCAAATTTATACGAAGATCACCAACTACAAGATTGGACGCGATATGGACGCCTTTTCGGTGAGGTCCGACAGGGAATTCAAAATGGCATGAGATTAATAAAGACCGAATCCGAAATTTACAAAATCCAGATTCGGCTCTATTTATTGAGTGCTGCTATTTCATAGGCATCATTTCCGCTACTGCAAACAGGAAGACCCTGACACTGACATGGCCCCGGATTTTTTGGTATTCCACTGTGCAACGGTTCCCGTAGGGCATTCGCTACCCGAAACCGGGGTTGCCGAGGCTGAAAGCCATCGACAAAAGAAATATTCGGATTTTCATCGTTCGGTCTTTTCAGTATAGAAACGGTCGATTTCGGCCGCATATTTCGTATAGAGCGATCTGCAAAGCCTGAAAGCATCTCCCCGGGGCCTCTCCGCAAAACCTCCCTTCCGGCCGACCCACTCCCACTCGAAGTCCTGCAACTCCTGCAACAGCGCATCCTCGTCCGGTTCGCCACCGCTTTGCAGCCGGTCGTAGAAACGGCGCCAGCGCTCCTTGTAATAGTCCGACACCAATCCCGACCAGGTGCGGTTCGCATAGTCGTTCAGCGAATAGCCGCGGCCGCCCCAGGTGGTGAGGATGTTGCGGGCATCGATTTCGAAATAGTCCTTCTCGGCGGGCGTCGCCCCCATCCTGCGGGCGTCGGCAATCCATTTCCCGAGCAGAAAATAGGCATCTGCGGCGACCAGCCGGTCGATATCGTCCAGCAACTCCAGCAGCCGGGCCGAAAGCCGGGCGACCGTTTCCCGGTCCCCGCTGCGGCAGGCGGCGATACACCGCTCGTTCAGATTCCCGAAGTAGTTTTCAAGACATTGCCGGGGAATGTTGACGCAATCGAAACGGCTGGATGCTGTCCGTTCCGGCCGGGCGAGCGTCAACTGTTCCCAGACTCTCAGTAGATTGCGGTTGTCGTAGTCGAGATGCGGACTGCTCCATTTCGACCGCCCTTTCAGGTTCGGACGGGCGCAAACCGCCGCCGAACGGTTTCCGCTCGGAGCACAGTAGATCTTGTCGTAAAGGATTTGCCAGGCCTGCCGGTAATGCACATCAATACGTCCCGAATGGCGGTCAGCCAGCCGGTCGATCCACCCGGCATCGTCGTATAATTGCGTCCAGGCGCGGTCCAAGACATATTCATACATGAACGGATTGACATCCAGCCCTTCGAGCGTGCAGCCGATCCCCACGAAATTGCGCCCGGCCTCCGCATAGGCGCGGTCCAGTTTCCGGCTTACGTCCTTCATGTTGCCCGCAAGCATCGTATTGCCGCCGAAATTGCCCAGATAGGACCAAATGAAAGGCTGACCGTAGAAAGATTCCGTGCTGCGCCACAGCTCCACCTTGTCGCAATAATAGTCCAGCATCAGCAGCTTCCCGTCCGGAACGGCGCACAGATAGGCTTTCAGCCGTTCGGGAGTCCAATCCCTGCGCTTGTGGTAAAAGACCCAGGCCATTTGCAGCCAGACGGCATCCTTATCGAACTGCGTGATCGACTCGTACGTCAGCCGGGCGGCCCGTGCCAGATACACCGGGTCCCAGCTCGGCGGATCGAGCTCGTTGAAGGGATCGACCCCATAGACCGAACTCTCGCCGAACAGCCTCCGCTGTTCCTGCATGTAAGCCTGTTGTATCCGGTTGAAAAGTGGCTCGGCAGGGGTCAGGTAATAGCTGTTGTAAGGCCTCTCGAAACTTGTCCATGGATTGAGCCGTTCGATATCCGCATCGGGGAAAAGCGTTTTCAGGGCTTTGGGCACATGCCCCGTGAAAGAGGTGAAGATCGGCTGGATGCCGAACTCCCGCTCCCGGGCGATGATGCGTCGCTGCAATTCCAGCTGCCCGTCGATCCACGACTGCGGCAGCGGCCCGTGCCAGGCGTCGATATTGGCCATGCGGTGCCAGGGCATGTAGGAAGGCCCGGTGAAATAACCGCGTATCGTATCGTCGTCCAGCCCGAAACGCCGCCAGACGCGTTGCCAGACGGCTTCCTGTCCCGTAGTCGCCAGCGCCATCGTGACGCCGTTCAAAGCCATCCAGTCGATGAAATGTTCCCACTCGTCCCACTGCTACCAGTTGAGCGAATAGCCGTAGGTGCAATAATTCAGAAAAAAGCGGTTGCCGACCCGCGCCTCGCGTTCGACAAGTCCTTCCACGGCCGGCAGCCGCTTCGGCTCGTCGATCTTGTCGCGTCGGTACCATGTCACCGTGACACGGCAATATTCACGCAGGTAGCAGTTCAGGCCGAAGGCCATCGAGACCGCCGAATTGCCGGAGATCTGCAACTCGTCACCGTGCATTTCGAGCACGAACCGGTCCCGGTCGGAGGGAACGTGCACAAACCGGATACCGGCTCCCAACCGCGGCAGGATACGCCGGGCCAATGCGGAGGCAGCTTGTGTTTCGGCCGTACCGGAGGCCGAGGCGGAGCGAACCGCGAGCAGCGGGATCGCCGCAAACAACAGAATAAGCAGTTTTTTCATGTTCGTATCTCATTCGGTGACGCGCAGGGACTCGATCCGGCCTCCGCCCTCGGTAATCAGGATGCGCATTTCGCTGGCATTGGTCCGACGGAAGCGATAGAGGGTCCCCGACCGGGAGAAGCGTATCGGATAACTTCCGACCGTCAAGAACTGGCCGCCGCCCGACATGAGCTGCACCTCGAAAGTGCCCTCCGAATCCTTCGACCAGCGAATCTCCACCCCTTCGGGCCGACCATCGCCCCCGGTCGGCAGGATCAACGATCCACCCTTGTCGAGCGCATACGGATAGCGAATCTCCTCTTTCGGCGCCACGGGTCCCTCGCCATCGACCGTGACGGTAGCTTTCAACCGGATGTCGGTGGACGACGCCCCGATCAGCACGTCGAAATCCCCGGGTTCGACCACCCGCTCCATCCGTTCGTTCAGCAGCGATAGGTCCTGCGGACGAACCTGCATGGTCACACGGCGCGTCTCGCCGGCTTTCAAATGCACGCGGTCGAAGCCGCGCAGGTTCTTTTCATAGGTGGTCACAGACGAAAGCACGTCATGAATATAGAGTTGCACCACCTCGTCCCCGTCCCGCTGCCCGGTGTTGGTCACGTCGAACGACACCCTAAAAGGCTCGTCCTGGCGGATCGTCTGCGGTTCGATCCGCAAGTCGGCATACTCGAACGTCGTATAACTCAGCCCGTAGCCGAAATCATACAACGCCCCGTTGATACGGGTCTGGTTGCCGCCGGGGCCCGGCGTGAGTCCGCCGTCGGTATTGGCCGCAGGTTTGTACGGGAAATTGAAGGGTATCTGCCCGACATGCCGCGGAAAAGTGACCGTCAGCTTTCCTCCGGGATTGTACTCTCCGAACAGCACCTCGTAGACGGCCTGCCCGCCGTGGGCTCCCGGATACCATGCCTCGACGATGGCGTCGACATGCGCATCGGCCCAATTGATAGAGTTCGGACGGCCGTTTATCATCACCAGCACCGTGGGTTTTCCGGTCGCCTCGACCGCCTGCAGCAGCTCCTCCTGGCGGCCCGGCAGGTCGAGGCTCGACCGCGAGCAATTTTCACCGCAGGTGCGGGAACCGCCGCCCAGGACCACAACGGCCACGTCGCTCTCCGATGCGGCCTCTGCGGCCCGCCGAATCCCGGCTTTCTCTTCGGGAGTCATCTCCTCCCGAAAAATCTCGGACAAAGGCCAGGCGGCATCGACCAGCTCGCATCCTTTCTCATAGACGATCTCGCACCGCGCGCCCAGATTCTTTTTCAGTCCGTCGAGCACCGAGGTGACCTCGACGGCCAACGGGCCGTAATGTCCCAGGGCGAATCCCCGGGCGTCGGCATTCGGTCCCAGCACGGCGATGCGGCGAATCTTCCGGGCATCGAGCGGAAGCGTGCTGTTTTCGTTTTTCAACAATACGATCGATTCCCGCGAGGCTTGCAGGGCTACCTCGTTGTGCTCCGGACCGTCCACCTCACGGTCGGCAGCGGCCAGATCGGTCTGATAAGGTCTGTCGAACAAGCCGACGAGGAATTTCACACGAAGCACGTCCCTGACCCGGCTGTCCAACAATTCCTCGGTGATAAGCCCCTCCCGGAGGAGCTGCCGCAGCGGCATCACATAGGTTTCGGGGTGCCAGAAATTGCAGCGTACGTTAAGCCCGGCCTCGATGCTCTGCCGCACGGCATCCAACTGGTTGACAGCCGTATGGTGCTTGTTGTGGAGATACTCCACCGAACCGCTGTCGGAAACGACGTAACCGCGGAAACCCATCTCGCCGCGCAGGCGTTCCGTGAGCCAGTAGCGGCTGCCCTGGATCGGCACTCCGTCGTAGTCGTTGTAACTCGACATGACCCCGAGAATCCCGGCACGCCGGATAACCTCCCGAAAAGGTATCAGATGGATATTCTCCACCTCGCGCGGCGGCATCTGCGGATCGACGCGCGACATGCCTTCGCGGGCCCCCTTGTTATTGCTGTAAGCGGCGAAATGCTTGGCCGTCGAAGCGACCTGGTAATCGGTCTGCATGCCCGAAGCCATCGCCACGCCGAGTTCGGCCACCAGATAGGGGGATTCGCCGAAAACCTCTTCATAGCGCCCCACCGCTGGTCGCGCCCCACGTCGAGGACCGGAGCGTAGATATTCGTATACCCCAGCAGCCGGGCTTCGCGGCCGACGATGCGTCCGGTTTTACGCAGCAGTTCGCGGTTCCAGGTATGCCCCATGCCCAGCTGGGACGGAAAATTCGTCGCCCGGTAAGCCTCCACGCCGCGAATCCCCTCGTTGGTCATGTCGACGGGAATGCCCAAACGGGTCTCCTCGACAAAAAAACGCTGCGTTTCGTTGATGGCCCACGCATGGCGCGACGCCGGCCATACCAAGTCGCAGTCGAGCAGGGGCTTGCCCCACTGCACGAATCCGTTGAGGTGCTCGTCGATAGCCCCGAGCCCGTCCTTCCAGAGCTGATCCTTCCAGCCGGGTGTCGGCAGCGAATCCTGCAGCACGCGCTTATAGCCGTAGAGCGTCACCAGCTGGCAGGTCTTCTCTTCAACGGTCATCTGCGACAGCAGGTCTTCGATCCGGTCGTCCAGGGCGGCCTCCGGGTCCTCGTAAACATCCTTGCGGCCGTTCTTGTTGAAATCGATCCAGCCTTTCCGGTAGATCGGATTATTCCCCGGATCATACTGCTCCGCAGGCTCCGACGCACAGGCCGGAGATTCCGTGCAGCAGGCCAGGCCGACCACGGCCAGACCTGCTGCGAATCGTTTGGTTATCCGTAAATTCCTCATCAGCGTTCCTGTTTTTCGAGAATCCCCAGCCGATAACGGGCTTCGGACTTCCACACCTCCCCGCGCGAAACGACCCGGTTCCCGCAATAATCGAAATAGAGTTTGTTGTAACCGTCCTGCGGCGTATACATGCTGCAAAAGAACCGGTTCTGGGGCATCCAAGGCTCATAATCCACTTCCACCTCCGCGAACAATCCGCTTTCACGGCCCCAGATGCGGACCTTGCGCACGTCCCGGCCCCCGACCGAAAGCGTCCGGTCCGAACGGCTTACATCATAAACCCGTTCCGAATCGTCCATAACGAGCCGGTCGGTGATCTGCGTACCGTCGTTCAGGCTCCGGGCGATGGGCAGCATGGCCAGCTTCATGTTATCCACTTCGACCTCTTCGAGCCAGGTTACCTGTTGTACAATCTCGATCCCGCCGGTCGAAAAGGTCAATTCCTTGATGTGTTCAGCAATGGGACGATCCGTCCCGTATTCGAACATCTGCGATTTCTGCCGGAATTTCACCTCCCGGCCGACCCCGTTCCCAACCCGGGCAAGGTCCTGCGGCTCGCCGTCGAGCGAGAGACTCACCTCCGACAATTCCTCGTAGCCGTGGAAACCGCCCGTGAAATCGGGCATCCGCCGCCCCTCTTTCAGTTGCATGAACGCGCATTCCCACTCCCCGGGATAGACGAATTCTTTACTCAGTCGGTTCTGGAACGTATAATCCCCGGTCCGCTCCACGTCATAGGCCCGTGTCAGCCGCCATAGCCGGGTGCATTTGGCCGGATTGAGAAAATAGTCCATGTCCACCCTGATATAGCGGGCTTCATGTCCTGCGCAAGGCAGAAACAGGGAAACTTTCGAAGGCGTCTTCACCAAGAGCACTTCATCAGCGGCGGTCGTCTGCGCCGAACAACTTCCGAACAGTCCGGCAGCCAGTAAAAACAATATTTTTTTCATATCAGTCAGCATAAACGGCATTTTGTTCGAGGTTAGGATTCAGGTCTATCTCCGATTGCGGAACGGGAAGCCAGATCTTATAGCTCCGCCAGTTATCCTTCAGCAGGTCGATGCCGACGGCCACGTTGTTGGGACCGCCCTCCGAAGGTAGTTCTTCGATAGTCTCCGTAATTCTGCCGAAACGGATCAGGTCGATCTTGCGCTTCGACTCGTAGCAGAGTTCGCGACCACGCTCTTCGAGCAGCTCCTCGACGAAATCCGAACGGTAGTACGCCTCGTTGAGCTTTTTCAGCGAAACGTCGCCGGCCAGGACCCGTTCGCGGACCGGATCGAACTGCTTGCGGGCACCGGATTCATCGCCCGTGAAATAGAGCGCCTCGGCATATTGCAACCGAACTTCGGCCATACGCATCAATGGATAGTTCATGACACATTGATTGGCACTGATACTGGAACGCTCCTTCGGGTCCGAGACCCGGAACTTGCCGGTGCACCACAGCGCCGTAGAGGTTCCGGAGGCGACGCCCGACGATTCGGCCGGAACATAGTATCTGTAACCGTCGACCGTCTCCGAAGGAATCTTGCTCAGGTCGCTTCCGTACCGGTTGTTCGGATTGTAGGCGCCCGTGATATTGCAGTCGCGGCGCACATCCGCATTGTCGTACGAATGATAGAGCTTCATCGTCGGGAACATGCGCTGGTAACTTCCGCCGACGGTCTTGGCATCGCCAACGGGACTCAGCACGTAGTACGACACCATACAATGCTTCGTATTTTCGGCGTATTCGGCCATCAGCAGGCACTCCTTGTACTGCGCCTCCTTCGACATTTCGTAATAGAGTTTCCGGTAGTTATTCTTGTCGAGCAGTTCATAGGGACTTTTTTCGACCACCTCTTTCAGAACGTCGCGCGCCGCAAGGCTCATCGCCTCCTCGTCGACCCACCCGAAATCATTCAACGGCTGGATGCCGACCAGCTCCTTTCCGACATCGTAACGCTTGCAGCTGGCCAGGTAATTATAGACCGATCCCAGATAGGCGGCCGCCGTCCAACGGTTGGCACTCGACTTGAAGATACCCGCATCTTCCAGCTTGTCCCAGGCATATTTGAAATCACCGATGATTTGGGTGTATACCCGTTCTAGGTTGTCGCGGGCTGCCGTCGAACCGACAGCCGGCGCATCGTAGACAGGAACGCCGCCGAACGTCTGCGCCAGATGCAAGTAAAAGAAACCCCGCAGGAAGCGCGCCTCGGCTTCGTAGGCCGTGCGCTGCTCGGGAGTCAGATCGTTCTCACCTTTCAGTTGTTCGATAAGCGTATTGCAACGCGAAATACCGCGAAAAAACAGAACCCAGAAACTGCGAATCTGCGCATTGTCAGTTTGATACGAGCCTCGCAACAGGTCGTAAAGCGTACCGGTCGAAGCCGGATTGCTCACAACCTCGTCACTGCACCCTTCCAACACATAGATCAAACCGTAGTAATAAGACATTTGAGAAGAGTTAATCATGCTGTAACAACCGCTTAATGCCTGCTTGAAGTCGTCTTCGGTTTTGAAGAAAGTTTCCGGCGAAGTTGTCGAATACGGATATTGAGTCAAAAAATCGTCGATGCAGGAAAACGAAAACAGACCTGCCGTCAACAGCGATGCATATAATAATAATCGTTTCATATCCTTTGATTCTTAAATTAAAAAGTGATGTTTACGCCTGCCATATAGTTCCGGGTACGCGGATAGGAGGTCTGGTCCAGGGCCCGCAGGAACTTCTCGTACGAGCGCACCTCGGGATCGAGTCCTGAGTACTTGGTGAAAGTATAGACGTTGTCAATGAGCAGGTACACGCGCAGCTTGCTGATCCCCGAGCGGCCGAAATACTTTTGGCCGAAAGTGTAGCCGATATTCAGATTTTTGATGCGCAAATAAGAACCGTCCTCCACATAGTAGGTGGAAACCTGCTGGTCAGTCTGGTTAAGAAGCCGGGCATAGACGTTAGACCCGTTTTCGGGAGTCCACCGTCCCGCCCACGCCTCGGTCGAAAGATTATTGATATTGTTGTCCAGCGAGGGTTCCAATTGGCGGCGGAAAGCATTAAGTATTTTACCGCCGTAGGAGCCATCGATAAAGACACCAACATCCAAGTTGCCGATGCGGAATTCGTTATTGATGCCGAAGTTGAAGAGCGGATTGGTATCGCCTATAGCCGTCCGGTCATTGGAATTGACGACGCCTTCACCCGTCAAGTCGCGGTACTTGCGGTCGCCCGGTGCGATGGTCTTTCCCTCAAATGAGACCACGTCCTCTTTGAGCGTATATTTAAACTGACTCATATTTTCCGAGGTAATGACCGAAGGATCGACAGGAGTTCCCGTATTGGGATCAGTCCAGTCGAAATCCGAGAGCTGGTAGTTGCCGTCCCAGATATAACCGTACACCACCCCGATAGGCTCTCCGACAACGACGCGGGCGAGCTCCTGTCCCGAGAACGAACCGTAATTCTGAGATACGGGGAAATAACGCTCCGAACCGCCCAGTGAAATAAGCCGGGTCTTGTTCGTGTCGAAATTGATCGTGGTCGTCCAGCCGAATTTCTTATGGTTGATGTTCTGCGTGGTCAGCGTAAACTCGAAACCCTGATTGGTCATGCGACCGAGATTTTTCCACTGCTTCGAATAACCCGACTGCGAGGGAATACTGGCATTGTACAACATGTCGCGCGTGTCTTTGAGGTAGTAGTCGGCGGTCAGGGAGATGCGGCTTTTGAAAAGATCCAGGTCAAGGCCCACGTCGTATTGGTAGGTCGTTTCCCATTTCAGCCCGGGATTTCCCGAATTGGTGATGGCCATGCCGTAATTCAGGCTGCCGTTGGAAGCGTAATAACTCGATCCCATTTGCGAAAGGTAGGAGTAAGAGGTGATCCGGTCATTGCCCGTAATACCCGCGCTGGCGCGGATCTTAAAGTTATTGATCGCCTTGACCTTCTTCATAAATCCTTCCTTGTCGATGCGCCAAGCTACAGCCAGCGACGGGAAATAACCGACGCGGTTGTTTTTGGCGAAATTCGAGGAACCGTCGACGCGCATGTTGACTGTTAGGTAATAGCGGTTGTCGAAATTGTAGCTTAACCGGGCGAATGCCGAGGCGCGATTTGTCTGGTAGACATCCGATCCCCACGACTGGGGCGTCAGGCCCTTACCGATGTCGAAAACCCCAGTACTCTCATCCTCGAAATTATCGACACGCGTCGATGAACGTTCATAATGATAGCCGTTGATCTCGACACCGGCCAACGCTCCGAAATTGTGCACTCCGGAGAAACATTTCGTATATTCGGCCGTCGCGCTGAGCGTATAGCCGAGCGTTCCGGTATTCGTGATCTGCGAACGTCCGTCGCTGCCGCGCCCCCAACGGCTGCGCGAGGAGTAAAACTCGCTCAGTTTCGAATTCGTATCGGAGAGCGAACCGCTGACACGGATGCGCAGATCGGCGATCGGCTTGTACTGCACGTAGACATTGCCGAGCAGCCGGTCGAACAATGAGCGCTTGTAAACTTCGTTGGAGATCATCGAGGTCAGGTCGACATAGTCGGCATATTCTCCGGCCAGCTCGCTGGCCGTGTACAGGATCACGGGACGTTCGGTGTACATCATCTGGACGATACCCGTGTAACCGCCCGTGCCGGAAACGCCACCGCTGCTCACGGCCCCTTTGTTGTCCACCCGCCCGAAGGTCGCGGAAATGCCTGCCGAGAACTTCTTGTTGATCTCGTGGTCGATCTTGATGCGGCCCGAATAGCGTTGAAAGCCGTTGCTCTTGATGATACCCTGCTGGTCGTAATAGCCCAGCGAGGCGGAGATCCGGGTCTTGTTCGCAACGGTATTCAGTGAAACATCGTAATTTTGCATGAATCCCGTGCGGGTCATGGCGTTCGGGTAATTGAAAGTCTGCAAACCGTCCTTGGCCACATTACGCGGTACCACGCCGTTGCCGTCCTGATAATCTTTTCCCCAGATCTCCTTGTCCGTGCCTCGTGCGAATTTGTAATCTATATACCCTTGTCCATCAAGCACATCAAACTGTTTGGTAATCTGTTGCACGCCGAAATACATATTCAGATTGATATCGGTCTTCAACGAGGAGCTACCGCTCTTGGTCGTGATGATGATGACGCCGTTGGCGCCGCGCGCACCGTAAATGGCGGCTGCCGAAGCGTCTTTCAGCACGTCGATCGACGCGATGTCGTTGGGATTGATCGATGCAAGCGGATTATAGGTGTTCTGTCCACCGCCGGCCGAAGAGGTCGCCACCTCTCCCTGATTCACGTCAATCTGCATGCCGTCGATGACATAGAGCGGCGCCGTGCCGGCATTCAACGAATTGGTACCGCGGATAGTAATATCCACGCCGGCTCCAGCCTCGCCCGACTGCGTCGTGACACGCACGCCGGCCATGCGCCCTTGCAGAGCGGAAGTAAAATCGGTTGAGCCAGTCTTCATCAGTTCATCCGAACGCATGGCCGCCACCGATCCCGTCAAGTCCTTGCGCGGAACGGCACTGTAACCGATGACCACCACCTCGTCGACCGAACGAATCTCTTCCTGCAAGGTGATGTCGTAATGCGTTTTCTTGGGTTGGATATTAACCTCGGCAGTCTGGTAGCCGATGAACCGGACCTGCAACGTTCCCGCATTCACCCCCTTGATCGTGAATCGCCCGCGGGTGTCGGTTGTAGCGCCCGACGATGTCCCGGTAACGACGACCGTCGCTCCGATCACCGGGCTGCCATGCTCGTCAATGACCGTACCCGTAATCAAAGAAGTATCTTGTTTCGGTTGCGCCGATATCAGGGAATACGGCACAGAAACAAACAACCATGCGACGATGAAATAATATATAAACTTTTTCATAAATCTCCAAATATTAGTAGTTTTTGAAAATCATACCACATGGATCACCTGTCGAAACGGTCCATGACGGCGTAAACATTCCGGTTCAGGCGGCCCACGCCTTCGAGGAATCCGAGCCAGGGATAGAATTTGGCCGAAACCAGCCCCCTATTGCAGTTGTTGTCGGCCGTGCTCGTAAAAGCGTCGTCGTAGGCGAAATAGGTCCATCCGGCGCAGTTGTCGGCTTCGAGCAGCCCGAGACAGAAATTCTGGTAGAAATCGCCGCGGGCGATCTGCGACGGCACCACCCAGCCTCCTCCGCTGAGGTTGTTGTAAGGCGTCCCATCGTAATTGGCGTCCTCTCCCTTCACATAGAATTCGGTGACGAAAAACGGACGGTCGCCGGTCCACGAACGGAACTCTTCCAGGAAATCGGCCTCGGGAGTCCAGACCCCGTAATAATTGATCGTCACCACATCGCAATACTTGGCACAAGCCTGCAACGTCTGTCTGTCGTATTTGCCGTTGCTGTGCAGACGGCTGCCGAAGATCAGGTGGTTGCGGTCGTATTTGCGGATAACGTCATGATACTGTTTGTAATACTTTTCAGCGACGCGCGAGCGGAACTCGTCATAGGCATCCGAAAGCCCGAGCCGGACGACATCCGCAGTCTTCGTGACGGTCATGACCTCGGAGCGGTTCAGCCCCTTCTCGACGACGAACGCCTCGGCATACCGGCGGGCCGCCGCCGCATCGGGCAGGGCGAGAAACTTATGCAGCAGCACATCCTGATTGCCGTACCGGTAGTCCCACCCGCGGAAGCCCAGTTCGTTGTCGAGCTGGTAACCCAGCATATAGGGATCGTCGGCGACCTGTGCGCAAATCTCGCGGGTTTTCTCGTCGAGATAGGTTTCGTAACGCTCCTCGAAGATCAGGTTCAGCCGATTCATGTCGCGGTCGGTGTCGTCATAGGTCCACGGCAGGTTCCGGGCGTCGTCCCACATAAAGGACCGCAGCATGTTCAGGGCTACGGAATGCGAATTCTTTCGGCCCTCGGCGGGATTCAGTATCCGCTCGTTTCGGGCGTTCAGCTGATACTGCGGCCGTACGCCCGTGAAATCGGCATGGTTGAATCCGTAGGCGAGCAACAGTTCCGCCGTTTCGGCGGCCCAGTCGTCCGCCGATGCAAAATGGCTGCTCTCGGGATAAGCGACGTTTTGGGTGCCACGGATGATATTCACCCCGCCCTCCGGATCGACGAAGACCCAGCGGCGCCCGACGCGGCCCAGGCGGAAATAACCGTCCGTACCTTCGATATCCGTCGCCGTCAGGTCCTTGCGGCCTCCCCAGGCCGTCAGGGCCGGAACTTCGGGACGGCAACTCCCGGAGACAATCCGCGAGGTCGTTTCCGTCCATTCCGTATCGCCCGGTTTCTCCTTATACTGCCCCGTCCTGGTTTCCAGAACGGGACGCTCGGTAAAATCCTTTTTATGATCGGATTCGATATCGTATTCCGTAATACAGCCTATTGTTAGACAGGCGGTAAATAATGTCACGTTCAAAACAAGATAATTCGTATTCATTGATTTTCTGTCGATTAATGCTAATCACCGTGTTTCACGCATACAACGCACAGTAAAACCGCCACCGGATCCCGTATTAAGATTATTATTGACTACACCTTTTTTTACCTGTAATCGACAGAAATTATTCGATCCCCGGGCAATACTTCCGGTATAATAGTAGCTGTTGGATCCCATGCTTGCCAGTGCACCATCTGAGTTGATTTCTCCGGCCGCGGGGAAGAAGACGCCAGCGGTGTCTGAATTGCCAGCCCGGAAGAAATAACCGTTCGAGAAACTGCCGACCACCCAGGTCGTCGAAAAAGCTGTAAAGGCATCGATCGTCGGCACCATATATCCCGGCGGACATGGGTCGTACACGGTCTTCACGCCATACGGCCGGGCATTGGTCTCTACATTAACCTTATCACCATCAGCATTACCCCAAAGATCAAAATTGTGTGTTTCCAGCCAATCCGTTGTTTTGTTGGTTTTATAATAAGTGTCTGGAGCCACAATGCCCGAAGCGATAGTTATGCCGTATCCCTGTTCAAATCCGCCATCCTTCGTTACAATGCGGTCAATCTCGTTGTTATCACCATCGAAACGAGTGAAAACCGGGAAGCTACCTGATACATACGGGCTCACGAAAGGATCTTTACGTCCCCACTGGTACTTCATGCCACAGTAACAGAGCGGTTTGTAATAAGTATTCGAACCCACTCCGAACTGGTAGACTTTTGTGGTGAATGATTCTCCTGTAGGAATCGCTTTCGACTCATCGGTATATTGGATGACCGTGATCTCACCCTCGCGTTTTTTGGGAAATTTGGTTGCATCACTATCCAGCCTACACATCGCACCCAGATTGCGATCCATCAACGGAAAGCGGTTCAACCCCTGCGCTACGGCCGTTGCATTGGTGTTCGCATTAACAATCACATCATCGGCATTCAGTTCATCGGTAAACCAGATCTGCCACGACCAGACGATCCGTCCGACTCCATCGCAGAGGGCGATAACAGCATTACATGGAACAACATAATCGCTCGTCGTAAACTCGATGGAGGAGCCGTCGTACTTCACGTCCGTAATCTGGTTGACGCACTCCTGCCAGAGCACACGCGCCGACACACCGCCCGACAAAGCCGCCGAAGTGATCTCGGAACCGTTATAATCGGTGAATCCGGCACCGTCGAGAACTCCTGCATCGCCGTTCCCCATCACCCGGGCATCGAAGCGGTAGGTACCGGGCGCATGGACCATATAGGTGTTAGCCGTGCCGTTTGCCGAAAGGTCGGTGGTGGTCTCCACGCGATCTTTTTTCAAGGGATTTAGATTCGGCAGCACCATCACGTCAATATCGGCGGCACCTTTGCCGCTCGTTTGGCTGAGTACAATCCAATCAGGAGCAGTAGCTTCCCAAAAAACATCTTCAGATTTCTTTTCACCATTCGCATATTCGAGATCCACCTTGCTCTCGGCGATTCGGATGCCTTTAATGGCGGTAGTTTGGGTCTTATTAGCCCCCAAATAGATAAGTTGCTTATTATTTGGGGTCCCTTCACCGATAGCTCCCGAAGTAACATTGAAAGTGTAATCCTGCCGGATGGGACCCGGTGAAAGGCTCAGGGAAAGTTTATTGATAGTCCCCGGTTTCAAGTCCATCGCTTCACAGACAGAAAGTTTGAGCGAACTTGTAGACGTACTCCCCGAAACCGAAAGATTCACTCCTGCAAGTTTCGCAGGAAGCACGACCGCACGGGCCTGATAGAGCTTGCCTTTCTCCATCGTGAGTCCCTCGCCGAAATCGAGGGTCACACTATTACCAGCCGTTGTGCGCATATTGACCGTCGTAGTCGCGGCGTCGAGTTTGTAGGGACCGGTAAGACCCTTGCCGGTCCCGGCCCCGACGGGGGTCAACGAGAGCGTTTTCAGCACGAAATCGCTGGTTGCCGAAAGTTCCAGATCCAACAGCGACAATGCGGGAGAGAGTTCCAGTTCGACGTGCTTTTCTCCGGACGACTCCTTCACGACAGCCAGCGCACTACTAATCATGTATTTCTCAAACCCGTCGTTCACGAGCTGTGTTTCTGCCAGTTCAAACGGCAGTCCCGACGGATCGGATTCAGACGTTTCCGACAACGCCCGGGAGGGGGCTATCGCATAAAAGATATGCGACCGGCGGCCGTACTCCCATTCCTGTTCGGCTGAGAAACCGGCGACAGAAGCGTCCGTTCCCGGCGAAGTCCGGGCATAGGTCGTCCACAGCTTCGTCGGCGCATAATAAAGGTCCACGGCATCGTCCGCATGCCATTGAAGTTGGTACGGTTCGCGTTCCGCATCCGTGTATTCCAGAGATGCGGCCTTTACTGTTGCGCGGGTTTCAGCCATATAGGTACCTTCGGGACCGAAATCATCCGGTTCGATACAGCCGCCCGCCAGTAGCGATACAACTACAAACAGGGTAGATTTTTTAAACATAGGTTTTAGGTTTAGGTTGATTCTGTTTAGTCGGATTTTTCCGTTCTGATATTACAAATTAATCATTTTTCCACAAGTCCTAAGGGATAGGATCGTCCGGATTTAGGGGTAATTTTTGATTCCCGGGCGAAAATACAGGCGTCCAATCTCCGTCTCGCAGTAAAATATGCGAAATTTCCGACCAAGGCGCAGGGTAATTTTGAACGGATTTACGGGTAGTTTTGACCGGCTGAAAAAAATAGTTCCGATTTTCGCCGGAATCCTTTTTTTATCGAAAACGAGTATTTAAATTTGCGTATGGCCCTCTCTGAAACCATTCACCACAAGTTCCTGAAACTGTTGTTGCCGATTTTATGCCTAATCCCTTGGCCTCTGTCGGCAGCTTCATTCCGATTTATTCGCGCAAACCGGCTCGAATCATTTTCCAACAGTTCGGTAGTCTCAATCTATCAGGACGGACTTGGAGCCATATGGCTCAACTCTACTTACGGACTTTACCGTTACAACGGCACATCGCTCGACTTTCTGCAAAGACCGATGCCCAAGCGTCCACTCTGCGGCAACGGCAACGAGCTGGTCTATATCTGTTCCTACGATGCCATTCTCTGCTATGATATCCGCACAAACCGTCCCCGACGGCTCTGTTCCCCGGAGATCGACTATCCGAACTGCGCCTTATATGCCGAAGAGGAACAGTTGTGGGTCGGATCAGGCAACCGTATTTACAAGCGCAGTGGGGATTCGCTTCGTATGCGACACGAACTGCCTCACCCCCATACGTACATCACCGCTCTTTGCCGTTCGCAGGCGGGAACCCTGCTGGCCGCAACGTCCGAAGGCGGACTGTACGAGATCGACGGTGACGGCAAAATTCACAGCCGCATGGCCGTCGCCGGAAACATCTGCACGCTCTACCCGGACAGCAGGGGTGATCTCTGGATCGGAACGATGGACCGCGGCTGCTGGCGGCTCGGCTGCGACTATAAGGTCGCCGGACACTACCACCGGGAGGCTTCCGGAGGTATGCAGCTAAAAAACAACCTGGTCCGGACCTTCTGCGAAGACCAAAAAGGAAATCTCTGGATCGGGACAATGAGCGGCGTCGACCGTCTCGGAACAGACCGTCTGTGCCGCACGGACGAGTTGGGGGCCCTCGGCGAAAGCTCGGTATGGAGTCTCCGGGCCGACAATCAGGGCGGCATCTGGGTCGGTACGTTCTACGACGGAATCTACTACTGCAACTCCGATAACTACCCGTTCAACCCGATCCTGCTCCCGGCCGAACGTAAGGTAAAGCTCATCAACGCCATGGTCGAGGACAAACGCGGCGACCTGTGGATACTGACCGACAAGTTTGGCATGTTCCGCCAATCGGCGCACGACGGACAGATCCGTTACGTTGCGGGCAGTGGCAGCCACAAATTCAAATCCGCCTGGTACGATGCCGACGAAGATGCCATCTGGACCGGGTCCTACATGGGAACGTTGCGCAAGTACGACATCGCAGCCCAGAGTTGGTCGGACTACACGTTCTGCAGCGAAGACGGCACAAACGGTCCCGAAACCGTCAACGACATCAAATGTCATGACGGCAGGCTTTATCTGGGAACCACACACGGCGTGCTCGTATTCGACAAACGGAGCGCACAAATAGTTTGCAGCCCGATCAAAGGCTACAATGGGATCGTCTTCTCACTGGCGTTCGACGCCCTGGACCGATTGTGGATCGGCGGCATAGGCGTTCTATCCTCGACCTTAAAACCGGACATATGACCCGTTACGTCGGTCTCGACAACAATGATTTGAATTTCATTAAGCTTTTCTGCGACCACGACGGTTGCATGTGGGGGGCAAGCCTCGGACAAGGGTTCATTCGTCTCGACATGCAGCAGGGAGTGCGTTATAAGCAGGAAAACATCGGCTTAGCTGACAATTTTACCAGTTTCATCGGTGAAGTAAATCCCGACGTTCTGCTAATCGGCACGAACAGCGGACTGTCGCTGTTCAATACCCGAACCAACCGCTGTTACAACTATAATCACAACAACGGGCTGAGCATCAGTTCGGCCCGGAGCGGCTGCATCCTCAGACGCGCCAACGGTGACATCGTGATCGGCGGCATCGATGGTGTCGAGACCCTCACGCCCTCACAAGTCGAGTTCTCCGACGACAGCATCGACATCGCCTTCGACCGTCTGATCGTCAATAACAGGCGGATCTACCCGGGTATTCCCGACGACAGACAGCCGATTCTGCAACAAGAACTGCCATTCACGCAGAAACTCGTATTGCAGCACCGCCAGAGAAATCTCTCGGTGGAACTGGCTTCGTTCGACTTCGAAAAAGTCTATCCGATCTTCTACGAATACATACTCGAAGGTTATGATAATGAATGGACTCTCTTTTCACCCGAACATCCGATCGTCTACATGAACCTGCCGCCCGGCGATTACCGGCTGTGTGTACGCGCTGCATATTCCAAATTCAGCAACGACCATACGCAGATCACGCTTCCCATCGAAATCCATGCTGCCTGGTATGCCACACTGCTGGCCCGTATATTCTACTGTATCGCCGGTCTGACCCTGCTGGGCTGGCTGCTATATGCTTTTTACTCACGGATGCTACTGGCTGAACGACTGAAACAGAAGGAGGCCGAGAATTTGGAACGTATGCGCTTTTTCATCAATATTTCGCATGAACTACGCACACCGCTAACACTCATCATCGGACAGCTCGAACTTTTCTTCCGCAACCATGGACACTCCTCCTCTGGGATTGAGAACATTGAGAATACCTATCGAAACGCCTTGAACATGCAGCGGCTCGTATCCGACCTGCTCGATTTCGAGAAGCAGAATCAGGGGTATACGAACATCACGGTTTCGAAAACGAACCTCGGCGCATTTATCGCCGATATCCGGGATTCGTTCGCACAATATGCCAACTACCGCAACATTCGTCTGGAGCTGCATCTTCCTGCTGAGACGGTGACCGCGAGCATCGATAAAAAACAGATGCAGCGAGTCTTTTCCAACCTGCTCATCAATGCGTTCAAATACACGCCCGACGGCGGACGCATCGACATCAGCATGCACATCAAACACCACCTCAAAGAGGACAATACCGTTACAATCACCTTTGCCGACACAGGATGCGGCATCTCGGAAAAAGCCCTGCCCCACATTTTCGACCCTTTCTACCAAGACCCCGCGACAACCTCGCGCGACCGCCACAACCACGGCACAGGCATCGGACTGGCCCTGAGCCGGGGCATCCTCGAACTGCACCACGGAACTCTGACCGCACAAAACAACCGGAACGGCGGTGCGCTCTTTACCGTCACGCTCCCGTCCGGCCAAAAATGGTATGCCGGCGACGACAAGGTTACATCCGTTGAACAATCCCGTTCGGAATGCGTCTCGGTTCCTCTGCCGTCCCGCATCCACACTCCCGCACCCGTTGCCGCAGAGGCCCCGGAAAAAGGCTATAAGATGCTGATCGTCGAGGACGACGCCGAACTGCGGACCCTGCTGTATTCCATTTTCAAACGAGACTACCGGGTCTGCAAAGCCTCCGACGGCGCCGAGGGGCACAGCATGGCCAAAAAACTGCAACCCGATATCGTTATCAGCGACGTGGTGATGCCGGTGATGGACGGTCTGAGCCTCTGCGGCAAACTGCGTCAGGACCTCGAAACATGTCACATTCCGATCATCCTGCTGACCGCCCAGCCCTCGACTGGCCTCAATTTCGAAAGTTTCAGCCAGGGAGCCGACGATTATATTACCAAACCGTTCAACATCAGCCAGCTCGAAGCGCGCTGCCGCAACTTGTTGGAGAACCGGCAGCGAATGCGCCGGAAATACAGCCGTTCGATTGCGGGTTCCGATGTGGTGACTACCAACGATAAAGATGCCAATTTCCTGGCAGCTGCCACCGAAGCGGTCGAGCGCAATCTTTATAAGGAAGACATCAACGTCCAAACGCTGTGTCGCGAGCTGAACGTCAGCAAAACGATTCTGACCCAGAAAATCAAGGGTATTACGGGGCACAGTCCGGGAGAATTCATCGAAATGATTCGGTTCAAAAAGGCCGCAACGCTGCTCTGCGACGGCGGACGGCTGATTTCGGAGGTTTCCTATGAATTGGGATTCAGTTCTCCCAAATATTTCACGATCCGGTTCAAGAAACAGTTTGGCCTGACACCGACGCAATTTCAGGTCGAACACGCTCGGACCAAACTATCCGAACCTACAATTTATTAAATTTGTATTCAATAACAGGAGTTGTTTGACATGAAGGAAAGCAGATGCGAACAAATGCATACAACCGTTTCCTAACCATTGCCTGCTATATGTAAATAGAGCCATAACTTTTTAAGTTACAACTCTATCTGGATGTGAATGGACTGTACTTCTGTACTACCCGTCCGCCCCGCGTCTTACGATGCACAAAACTTGCCGGTCTAAAATCACCCCCCCCCCCTCCGCCTTTTAGGCGGGATTACAGCAGCGGCGAGAACACCCGCATCAGCGACTCCGCCCAGCGGCGCGGCCGCGGGCGGTTGAACCATTCTCCGGGCGTCAGGGCATGACAGCGCGAGGCGTCGTCTTCGAATACCCCGGCCATGCGGGCCGTGAACTCTCTGTCGTAGACAAAGGCGTTGACCTCGAAATTGTGTTCGAAGCTGCGGAAATCCATGTTCGCCGAGCCGATGATGGTCAGGGAGTCGTCGATGATCAGCAGTTTGGAGTGTAGGAAGCCGGGTTTGTAGAAGAGAATCTTCACCCCGGCCTTCATCATGTCGTCGAGATAGGAGTGCGACGCCAGGTCCACGACCTTCGAGTCGGAGCGCGCCGGGAGCATCAGCCTTACGTCGATGCCGGCCAGCGCCGCCACTTGCAGGGCCGAGTTCAGCACGTCGGACGGGAGGTAGTAGGGGGTCTGTATCCAGATTCGCTTCCGGGCGTTCGAGACGGCGTAACTGTCGGCCTGCAACAGTGCCCGCCACTTGCCGAACGGTCCGCTCGGCACGATCTGCAGGATGTCGTCCGTATGGCGTTCCGCCGCGGGGTAGTACTCCGCGCCTGCGATGTGCCGCTTCGTGGTCGCCGACCAGTCGCTCAGGAACGACGCCTGCAACCCCGCCGCGCCGCTGCCCTCGATCCGGAAGTGGGTGTCGCGCCACGATCCCCACTCCGTGCCTCGGACGTAGCGGTCGGCGATGTTCATGCCTCCGATGAAGCCGACGCAGCCGTCGATGACGGCTATTTTGCGGTGGTTCCGGTAGTTGACCTTGCTGGTGAAAAGCGGGAACTTGACGTGCAGGAACGCGAACGCCTCGATTCCCTCGCGGCGCATCCCCTCGAAAAAGGACTTTTTCACGCCGCTGCACCCCACGTCGTCGTAGAGGATGCGCACCTCGACCCCTTGCCGGGCTTTCGCGACCAGCGCGTCGCGCAGGCGGCAGCCCGTCGTGTCGTCGCAGAAGATGTAATACTGGATGTGGATGTGGTGCTTCGCCCGGGCGATCTCCGCAAGCAGCGCCTCCATCTTCGACTTACCGTCGGTGTAGGGCGTGATGCGGCTGCCGTAGAGCGGTACGGAGTGGATCGTCGCGGCGAGCAGCCGGGCCAGCGGGAGGTGTTCGTCCGGGATGTCGGGCCGTCCGTCGTCGTGCGCCTCTTCGAGCTGCATGGTGATGCGTTTGCGTGTGCGGCGCGAGATGATGCGCTGCTTGGAGAGATTTTGCCCGAAGAAAAAGTAGAAGACCAGCCCCACGACCGGGGCGAACACCAGCACGATGATCCACGGCAGGGTCTTCAGCGGGTTCCGGTTGTCGGTGATGATGACCAGGACGATGCCGAGGATCGTGACCGTGTAGATTACAAGAAAGGCATATGTCAGTATCTGCTGCATATCCGTTGGTTTCTTCTCATCGCGCGGTTGGGCGTTGCGCGCCGGAAGCGGGGGTTACTGCCTGGGGAAACGCACCGAGTAGAGCAGGTGTTCGAGTCCCCGCATGTAGTTGCGCTTGCGGGGTTTGTTCAGATCGGGGGCGTAGACGTAGCAGTCGAGCGTGAAGACGCGGTTGGTGGCCGTGTCCACGGTCGTATAGCTGACGAACGGGCCTCCCATGAAGTCGCCGTGCACGTCCCAGAATCCGCGGAGTTCGCACCACAGGCGTCCCTCCATGCGGAACAGGCGGTAGTCGGGGGCGAAAGCGTCCGAAGTGATCATGTACGAACCCTCCGACGGGCCGGGAATCTGCGCCGCGTACTTGTTGCGTGCGGCTACCAGCGCCTCTTCCGTGAGCGACTGCTTGCCTTCGTAGGGGTAGGAGTAGATGAAGAATCCCTGACTGGCGGTCGGGTACTCGTTGCGCGCCCAGATGAAGTCGGGTTTCTGTGCGGCCAGCGTGTAGCCCTTCGGAACCTTCATCTCCACGCCGAACGTTTTGAGAATGGCCGACTCGATGCCGGGGTTGCCATAGGTCTCGTTGGCCTTCACGGCGCGGTCGCGTTCGGCCTTTTCGAGCGCATAGACGAGGTTCTCCCGGTTTTCCGAGAGGTATTTCACCAGCGCTCCGTCGCTGGGGCCTTGCAGCGTCATCACGATCTGCGGATCGGACGTCACGTCGTACTGCACGGCGGTCGTGGTCTCCTTCAGCTCCGGATCGACCAGAATCTTGAGGATGTTGCGGTGATCGGCGACCATGCCCGTGAAGCCGCGTTCGGTGACGCGCAACACGTCGAAGATCGGCTCGATCTGGTTCAGATAGGGCACTGGGGCGGTGAAAATCGCGCGCAGCGAATCTCCGACCTCGCCCGTCCACTCCGCCTGGGGACATACCACGATCAGTTCGTAGGGTTTTCCCTGTGCACTTTTTTTCGAATTGTTCAGGGTCTTGAAGGCGTCGCAGCCTGCTGCCGTCGCGACGATCAGCGCTGCGATCGTTATCCGGAAAAGCGTTTTCATAGTCGGTCGATTCGAGTTGTCTTTATCACAAATATACGTATATTTTTCCAAATGGCGCGGAATTTCACTATTTTTGCCGCGTTATGCGTTTGAAACCGCCAAAAATAGTCCGGCGCCTGATGCCGGACCTGATCTGGGAGATCGACGACGAGGACGGCGTGTTCCTGACCTTCGACGACGGTCCCACGCCGGGCGTCACGGAGTGGATTCTTTCGACGCTGGACAAGTACGATGCCAAAGCGACCTTCTTCGTGCTGGGCAAGAACGTCGAGATGTATCCCGACCTCTACAAGCGCATTCTCGACGCCGGGCACAAGGTGGGCAACCACACCTATTCGCACCAGAAGGGATGGGGCATGAGCCTCGAACGCTATACGGAGGATGTCGATTTTGCCAACGATCTGATCCACAGTGAACTGTTTCGTCCGCCCTATGCGCGCATCACCCCGGCGCAGGCGCGTTTCCTGGGCCAGCGTTACAAACTGGTGATGTGGGACATCATCTCGCGCGACTACAACCGCCGCCTGTCGCCCCGCACCTGCCTGAAGAACGTCACGAAACACCTCGCGCCGGGCGCCATCGTGGTGTTCCACGACAGCGAAAAGGCGTTCCGCAACATGCGTTACGCACTTCCCCGTACGTTGGAGAAGATCCGGCAGATGGGCTTCAAATGCAAGGCGATAGAGCTTTGAGGCCGTTCTGCGGGCGTTTGCAGAGGGCCGTGGCCCCGGGAATAGGAATTTCCGGATTTTTTTCGTAACTTCGCGGCGCGAAAAAACAACAATTATAAACCATATTCCTATGACAATTACAGCAGCTGACATCAAGATCGGCATGTGTATCGAAATGGACGGCAAGACGTTCCTTGTGGTCGATTTCCAGCACTGCAAACCGGGCAAAGGCCCTGCCTTCGTCCGTTCGAAACTCAAGAATCTGGAAAACGGCCGCGTGCTGGAAAACACCTTCTCGTCGGTAAGCCAGAAGATCGAGCAGGTGCGCGTCGAGCGCCGTCCCTATCAGTTCACCTACGAGGATGACCTGGGAGCGCATTTCATGCACACCGAGACTTTCGAGGAGATCAACATCGACCGGAACCTGATCAACAACTACGACCTGATCACCGACGGTCAGATCGTCGAGGTGATGTTCCACACCGAGAAGGAGGCCGTTCTTTCGGCCGAACTTCCTCCGATCGTCGATATGGAGGTGATCTACACCGAGCCGGGCATCAAGGGCGACACGGCGTCGACCAACTCGCTGAAACCCGCGACGGTGAACTCCGCGACGGCGAAGGACGGCGCCACGATCCGTGTGCCGCTGTTCATCAACACGGGCGACAAGATCCGTGTCGACACCCGCACCCGTGAGTACTACGAGCGCATCAAATAGGCGGAAGTTACGGCTTCGAAAAAAGGGAGGACGATGCAGTCCTCCCTTTTTCGTTTCCCTCCCCTCTTCGGGTCACTCGATTGTCAGGCTGCGTCCTTTGGGATATTTCACGGCGTAGCGCAGGCGCAGTTCGCGCTGCTCGCCGGGTTTCAGCTCCAGTCTCCAGGTGACGATGCCGCTCTCCTTGTCCAGCTGGCCTCCGCTCAACTCCTCGGCCGATACAGCGATGGCGCTGTTGCGCGATACGGGCAGCTGGTCGGCGAGCGTCAGCACGACGGGTTCCGGGCGTGTGTTGCGCACGGAGAACTTCCACGCCACGGTCTGTGTCTGGTTCGAACCGATGGCGCGGCGCGACGAATAGTCGTTCTCCTTGGTGCGTTCGATGCGGATGCTCCGGTCGCGGCCCATCGAGAAGCGGAGTGTGTCGCTCGTCTGACCGGGATCGAGGATGCTCTTGCCGACGAACGTGTTTTCGAAATAGACGTTCGCCTCGCCCTGCAACAGGTTGAGTCTCTCCCAGCCGGTGGCCTCCGCCACGAGGAAGGCGTCCTTGTCGATCTTCGGCGTGCTCTGGTAGATATAGGCGGCCGGCAGGTCGAACCTCCCGATTTCGGCTGCGACGCTCTTGCCGTCTGAAGGGATGGTGTAGGGCTGTCTGATTTCGAACTCGTAGCCCAGCTGGCTCTGCGTCTGCTCCACCTCCATCACGGCGCTCTCGGCGTCGAAGTCTGCAAAATCGACTTCCGCCACCTTTCTGTCCGAAGCCGCTGTGCCGCGAATCCGGACACCCGGTGCGGCGCCTGCCAGTTGATTCGAGACGCCGTATCCCATGACGACCACGTCGTCCACCTTCGTCGCATCCTCCTGCATCACGACGTTCATCGTGTTGCCCGTGATTCTCTCCGTTCGGGGTATGTAGCCGACGTAGCTGAATTGCAGGCTGGAAGCACCGTTGGGAACGGTGATCGAGTAGCTGCCCCGGGTGTCGGTGACGGCGCCGATGGTCGTGCCGGGAATCAGGACGGTCGCTCCGGGCAGGGGTTTGCGCTGATGGTCGAGGACTGTTCCCGACACGGTGTTGCTCGTCATGTTGAGGTTGTAGCGGGGCGGGACGAGACCGTAGTCGAGCCGCCAGGTCTGCAATTTCGGGGCGATGCTCCCGGTATTGGGGTTCGACGAGGAGAGCGTCAAGGCGACGTTCTTCCACTCCTCTCCGGTGTTCTGGAAAATATTGGCCTTGTAGGAGATCTCCACCGGCTCCGACAACCCGCCCGAACGGATGTCGTACGAGGGGAACCAGCCGGCGTTGCGGACGTAGTAGGTCAGCGTGAACGACGCCTTGCAGGTCGCGGGGGCTTCGATCCGCACCTCCACTTCGCTCATCGGGTCCGACTGTCTGCCGCCCAGATTCACCAGTTCGGCCAGAATCTGCCGTCTGCGCTCGTTGATTTTCTCTTCTTCCGCGTCGAGGGAGAGCGTCTTGCTTTTCAGCGTTTCCAGCCGTGCGGCATAGTACTCGTTCAACACCCTGATGGCGGCCAGCGGGGTGGCGACGTTCCGGTTGGCGACCGAGCAGTTCGTTTTCAGCAGTTCGCTCTCCGCATCCATGACCTCGCGCGAGGCCTTCAGCCGGTCCAGCTGCCGCTGCGTCTCTTCGAGCGTCTGTTCGAGCGTCTTTTGGCGTGTTGTGCGTTCGAGGCTGTCGGTGTGGTTGAAAAGCCGGTTGACGGCCGTCACCGTGAATGGGCCTTTGGCGCTGACCTGCATGCTCTTGTCATCCAGATAGGGCGACAGGCCGGTGAATACGACCGTCGAATTTCCGGCCGGGAGGTCCACCTGCCGGGTGCGCGTCACCTGCGCCCCGTCGATGAACAGGGTCACTTTTTCAACGGAGGTCTTGACTTTCTGCGGTCCGGCTACGGCCGAAATTGCTGCGGACAACGCCAGCAGCAACAGCATGCGTTTCAGATTCATTGCTTTGTCGGTTTGGGTTGGTTACAGACAAAGTTAGTCAATTATTCCGAACGGCCAAACATCCGCGCCTGTTGCCCGCACCGCGCCTGCATCTCGCCGCCGCGTCTGTTGTCCGCCCGCGCCGCGCCTACTCGAACTCCTGCATCACGCGCTCCATCTTGCGGCGGATCTGGGCCGTGCAGAGGTTGCCGATGCTGCCTTCGTGGGTGTGGCGCACCTCGCGTGTGGGCGTGTATTCGCCCCTTTGGACGGCCATGCCCACCTGCTTGTAGGCCTCGCGGAAGGGCGTGCCCGCCAGCACCATCCGGTTGACGTCCTCCACCGTGAACAGATAGTCGTATTTTTTGTCGTCGAGGATGTGCTCGTTGACGCGGATGTGCGCAAGCATGAAGTCGCACATCGCGAGCGTGCGTTTGATCTCCGTCGTCGCCGGGAAGAGGATGTCCTTCAACAGTTGCAGGTCGCGGTGGTAACCCACGGGGAGGTTGGTCGTCAGCAGCGCGATCTCGTTGGGAACCGATTGCAGGCGGTTGCAGCGTCCGCGCATGATCTCGAAGACGTCGGGGTTCTTCTTGTGGGGCATGATGC
>OGGQ01001661.1_pt1 | contig 27759 bp, 23 predicted proteins | sample 1571191 | NCBI WGS metagenome assembly OGGQ01 (sample SAMEA2582061, study PRJEB24529) | metagenome | biome: Human gut stool | place: China | collected 2011
GGCGGAGGCTTCGGCAACAAGCAGGAGGTGCTCTTTGAGCCGCTGAATGCGTTTCTTACAACTCAGGTGGGCGGTCGTCCGGTGAAGCTGGAGCTGACCAGGGAAGAGACGCTTGCCTGCACGCGCGTCCGCCACGCGATCCGATTTCATATACAGGCCGCGGTGCGAAAGGACGGCCGCCTGGTGGCGAGAAAATTTACCGCCTGGTCCAATCAGGGCGGCTACGCCTCCCATGGCCATGCCATTGTTGCCAACGCTGCGAATATGTTCAAACAGCTCTATCAGGATGAAAAGGTCCTGGAATCGGAAGCCTATACCGTATATACCAACATTGCCTCCGGCGGCGCCATGAGGGGGTACGGCATCCCGCAGTCGGATTTCGCCACTGAGTGCATGATTGACGACCTGGCGGCGATGATCGGCATGGACCCGCTGGAATTCCGGCTGAAGAACTGTATGCAGGAGGGATATGAGGATCCTCACACCCATGTGGTATTTTTAAGCTATGGGCTGAAACAGTGCATGGAAAAGGGCAGGGATGCTATCCGTTGGGAAGAGAAGAGGCGCGCGTATGAAAATCAGACCGGTCCTGTGCGCCGAGGCGTCGGCATGGCTATCTTCTGCTATAAGACCGGTGTATATCCGATTTCTTTGGAAACCGCTTCCTGCCGCATGATTTTAAACCAGGACGGTTCCATACAGGTGCAGATGGGCGCTACGGAGATCGGGCAGGGAGCCGATACGGTATTTACTCAGATGGCCGCCCAGTCCACAGGCATCACGGAAGATAGGATCTACATACAGACTGTTCAGGATACGGATGTCACCCCTTTTGATACGGGCGCTTACGCGTCCCGCCAGACATATGTCAGCGGCAAAGCGCTTAAGAAGACAGGGACTCTGCTTAAGGAACGGATTCTAAGCTACGCTTCCTATCTGCTGAATATGTCGGCACAGGTGCTAGACATCGAGAACAACCTTGTGGTGGAGGCAGAGAGCAGAAAGCCTCTGCTTAGCATGGAAGAGCTGGCGACAGAAGCGTTTTACAGCCTGGATCAGGCGGTGCATATCACAGCAGAGGTCAGCAACCAGTGCAAGGAAAACACATTTTCCAGCGGCGCCTGCTTTGCGGAGATCGAGGTGGATATCCCTCTGGGCAAAATACGAGTGCTCAATATCATAAATGTGCATGACAGCGGAACCCTGATCAACCCCAAGCTGGCGGAAGCACAGGTGCACGGCGGGATGAGCATGGGACTGGGCTATGCATTAAGTGAGCAGCTGCTGTACGATAAGAGCGGCAGGCCGTTAAATGACAACCTGCTGGATTATAAGCTGCCGACCGCTATGGATACGCCGGATCTGCATGTGGATTTCGTGGAGATCGCGGATCCTACGGGGCCTTTCGGCAACAAAGCGCTGGGAGAGCCGCCCGCAATTCCGGTAGCGCCTGCGATCCGCAACGCGCTGCTTCACGCAACCGGGGTGGCGGTGAATTCCCTGCCGCTGGAACCGCAGAAGCTGGTGGAGCATTTCAAAAAAGCAGGTCTCATATAAAGAAGAAGCGCGCTGAAGCGTGCGCATGTCATCAACCTGCGGTTGGTGAAAAGAAAGGGAGGTGCGGACTATGTATGACATAGATAAATATGTACAGGCAGCCGATGTGGACGACGCGGTCCGGGCCCTGACAGCGGATCCGAAGGCCGTAATCATATCAGGCGGCAGCGATGTGCTGATTAAGATCAGGGAAGGAAAGCTGGCCGGCTGCTCGCTGGTGAGCATTCACGGGATACGGGAACTTGATGGGGTGAAGATGGAAGAGGACGGCACCGTGGTGATCGGACCCTGCACTGTTTTTTCACATATCACCAATAATGAAATCGTACGGAAGCATATTCCGATCCTGGGTGATGCGGTGGATCAGGCCGGCGGGCCGCAGCTGCGCAACATCGGAACGATCGGGGGGAACGTCTGCAATGGCGTGACCAGCGCGGACAGCGCATCCAGCCTTCTGACTTTAAACGCGGTGTTAAAGCTTTGCGGGCCTTCCGGCAGCAGGCTGGTTCCCTTGGAGGAATTTTATGCGGGGCCGGGACGCACGGTGCGGGAGCACGATGAGGTCCTGACCGAGATCCGCATCACAAAAGATAATTACGAAGGTTTTGGCGGTCACTATATCAAGTACGGCAAGCGTCAGGCCATGGAAATCGCCACTTTGGGCTGTGCGGTACAGGTGAAGCTTGGTGAGGAGAAAAACACGGTGGAAGATCTGCGGCTGGCCTACGGTGTGGCGGCCCCGACCCCGATCCGCTGCCGCAGGACAGAGGAAACGGTGAAAGGAATGCCGCTGACGCCCAAGCTGGCGGATATGCTCGCCGAAGGAGCACTGAAAGAGGTCATGCCGCGCTCCAGCTGGAGAGCATCCAGGGAGTTTCGGCTGCAGCTGGTGGAAGAGCTGGCACGCCGGGCGCTGGCGCAGGCAGTATGCAATGCGGGAGGTGAAATCCATGCTTAACGTGATCAAAATGAAGGTGAACGGCAAAGAGGTGGAGCTGGCGGTGGATCCCAGAGAATCCCTGTTGGACACCCTGCGGGACCGTCTGGGCTTGACCAGCGTAAAGAGAGGCTGTGAGGTGGGAGAATGCGGTGCCTGCACTGTCCTTGTGGACGGGGAAGCGATCGATTCCTGCATCTATCTGACCATGTGGGCTCAGGGCCGCAGCGTGCTGACCGTGGAAGGGCTGAAAGGGCCAAACGGAGAGTTAAGCCCCATACAGCAGGCGTTTATCGATGAGGCGGCGGTACAGTGCGGGTTTTGCACTCCCGGATTAATCATGTCGGCGGTGGAAATCGTAGGCACCGGAAAACGCTACAACCGGGAGGAACTTCGTAAGCTGATCTCGGGGCATTTGTGCCGATGTACGGGATATGAAAATATATTAAATGCCATGGAGAGAATTGTGGAAGAAACCTACCGCACGGTTGGGAAAGAATAGAGTTTTGTAACAACATCTGACGGATTACGCATAGACTATAATAAGAACATGCGGCGGATGCCTGCCGGGATTATCCGCGGCAGTGAACCCAGGAGGTACCATGCGGATCTGTGAGCTGAAGCAGAAGGAAGTCATCAATATCTGTGACTGCAAACGGTTGGGATTCATTACGGATGTGGAGTTCGACTGCAATACCGGCTGTATCTATGAGCTGATTGTGCCCGGTCCGGCCAAGATATGCGGTTGTCTGGGAAGGGACACGGAATACATAATTCCGTTTAAGAGGGTCAAGCAGATCGGAGACGATATCGTGCTGGTGGATATCAACGTGGAGGAAGCGCTTCGAAAGTGCAAGCTTTAGTAAACGGCAGCAGCGGGAGAAAAACAGAATCTCCCGCTGCTGTCTGCTAGTGTGCTGGCACGTTTACGTTTAGACTACACACTAGTTTATACTGCCGGTTATGTCTTCGGTTTGCGACAGATAATTGCTGGGCAGACACTGAAAAAGCTTTTTAAAAGCTTTTAAAAATACGGAATAGTCCCCAAAGCCGCTTTCTGCAGCCGCCTGCGTGCTGGGGCATCCGCCCCGGATCAGATCGGCGGCCATAAACAGCCGCTTCTGCAGGATATACTGGTGCAGTGAATAACCGGTTTCCGATTTGAATTTGCGCATCAGATAGGATTTGCTGAAGTAAAACCGGGAAGCCAGAAGATCCGCTGTGAGAGATTCGGACAGATGGCTGTTGATATAGCGGATGATCGCTTCAATCCGTTTGTCGGAATGGAGGGCCTGACGGTCTTTAATATAGGTATTTCCCAGATAAATGCGGTTTAACTGTATTAAAAACTGAATCAGAAGGGATTCGGTCAACAGATGGGCGCCATAACTTCCGGACGGTTCTTCCAGAGCCTTTTCCAGCCCAGTAAGGAGCATAAAGAGGCTGTCCCGTATATCTTTCTTAAGACGAAGCAGATGAAACCGTTTTTCCCTGGCGGAGCCGAAGCAGGAGGCCAGGTCACATCCGCGGTTTCTGTAGTTCTGTATAAAATCCAGCCTAAGCCACAGGATAATCCTCTCGTAGGGCTCGCTGCCGTCGACTGAGAGCCTGTGAAGATCATAGCGGTTGACCAGCAGTATGTCCCCGGGTTTTAGAAAATAGGATTTCCCTTCAATGGTGTAGGTGACGCTGCCGGAGAGAAAGACAACTATTTTATAGAAATCGTGGTAGTGGCTGGAAAATTCGCTGGATTTCTGTTCCCTCAAATGAAAATACCGGAAATCCTGGTACAGATATCCCTTTTTCTGGTCTTCCCGAAAGGTGGCGGGTTCCATTTCATGTGAATCCATATAGTTCTCCTTCTGTCAGTTTTTGCTCCCTATTCCTATGATAAGATACTATTTGCAATATATCAAGGCTGATTTGCTATATATTTTGCAAAAAGTATTTAGTATACTATCGGTAGATCATCGGCCATCGGCAAAAGTCAGTAAATTGTGGAAGCACGCTGATGCGTGCGCAGCTCATCAACCTGCGGTTGGTGACAGGATAAGGAGAAATGTTTATGGAGATTATGCTTGAGAAATATCAGGGATGCGGGAATGATTATTTCATATTGGATCCGAACAAACAGCAGTGTGAACTGACACAAAAGATGATACAGCAGATCTGCAACCGGAACTTTGGATTCGGTTCGGACGGCATATTATACGGGCCTATCTTTGAAGGGGAAAAACCGATTGTGAAAATACTCAATCCTGACGGCAGCGAAGCGGAAAAGAGCGGCAATGGCGTCAGAATTTTCGCCAAATACTTAAAAGACGCCGGCTATGTTCAGAAGAAATCGGCGGTGGTGCACACGCTGGACGGAGAGGTGGAAGTAAAATATCTGGATGAATCCGGCAACCGGATCCGGGCTAATATGGGCAAAGCCAGTTTTAAAAGCAGCGAGATACCGGTGACGGGACCGGAGCGCGAGGTGATCGATGAAGAGATGATCTTTGGCGGCAAGAAGTATTACGCCACCTGTGTATCGGTGGGAAATCCCCACTGTATCCTGCAGGTAAATGAGCTCTCAAAGGAGAGGATCGAGAAGATCGGCCCGTTCATCGAAACTTCCTCATATTTCCCTAACCGCATCAACGTTCATCTGATGAAGGTGTTAGACCGTAAGAACCTGCAGATTGAAATCTATGAACGCGGTGCCGGCTACACGCTTTCCTCCGGCACCAGCGCATGCGCGGTGGCCGCGGCAGCTTACCGGCTGGGCCTTGCGGATACCAAGGTAAATGTCCATATGCAGGGCGGCAGCATGGTTGCGGAGATCGCGGACAGCGGGGATATCTACCTGACCGGCGATGTGGAGAGAATCGGACGGTTGATCTGGGAATACTAAATAGAAACTCCGCCATGAAGAACAGGCGCTCTGCGCCCGTACATTTTTCATGGCGGTTTTTTCGTTCATATGCTGCTTGCACCGCAGAACGCGGTGCGTTATAATGGAAAGAAGAGCACACGGATGTGCGCACAGGTCATCAACCTGACGGTTGGTGACAGTAAAACCGATACGTCGATGTTTCTGAAAAGGAGAATCAGTTTATGGATATGGAAACGGTATTAAGAAATATAGATTTTGATGAGGCGGCGGTTTTAAACAGGTTTTCCGGCAACAGAGGGCTGATGGAGCGCTTTATCCGTAAATTTCCTCAGGATAAGACCTTTGAGCAGCTGCGCTGCGCGGTGGAAGAGAAGAACAGTGAGATGATGCTGGTGGAGTCCCATACGCTGAAGGGAATTTCCGCTAATCTGGGGTTTAACGCGCTGTATGAGGCCTGCTCCAGGATGGTGAGCCATCTTAGGGGGGAAAAGGTGGAAGAGGCACTGATGGACTATGAGGATCTGGAGAGGGAATACCAAAAGATCACGGAATGGCTTTCCAAACTGGATGACTAATTTATGCGGTTAGCGGAGGGAGCTTATGCGGACAATCAGTATGAAGAGCCGGGTGCGGCATGTCTGGCAGAATCCGATCGGCAGGGATATCATCCATAAATTGTTGCTTCAGATGAATGTGAACGAAAAGTGGATCACGAATCCTTTGGTGGGCAGCTTAAGCCTTAGAACACTTTCGCATTTTACCGGGTCCGTGGTGGATAAAGATTTTTATCAGACGTTGATTCAGCTGTTAAACTATGCGGAAGACCCGCCGGCGCCAACTAAGGAGGGGATCACCCGCACATGGTGGAAGGAATCGGTGGTCTATCAGATCTACCCGCGCAGCTTCCGGGATTCAAACGGGGATGGGATCGGGGATCTGGGCGGCATTATCAGCCGGCTGGATTATCTGAAAGAGCTGGGGGTGGATGTGATCTGGCTGTCGCCGGTCTACGATTCTCCCAATGACGATAACGGATACGATATAAGGAATTACTATCAGATACTGGCGGAGTTTGGAACCATGGAGGAGTTTGACCGGCTGTTGGATGAGGTGCATCAAAGGGGAATGCGGCTGATCATGGATCTGGTGGTGAATCATACATCAGATGAGCATCCGTGGTTTCAGGATGTGCTTTGCGATCCCAAATCTCCTTACAGGGACTATTATCTGCTGCAAAAGTCCGGCGATGGGAATCCGCCCAATAACTGGACTTCTTTTTTTGGCGGGTCCGCATGGAATTATTATGAGGAAATGGATCTGTGGGGGCTTCATCTTTTTTCCAAAAAGCAGATGGATTTAAACTGGGATAATGGGTATCTGCGGGAGGAAATCCATGCCATGATCCGGTGGTGGCTGGAGAAGGGCATCGACGGTTTCCGCCTGGATGTGATCAATTATATTTCCAAGGATCCGGGTCTGCCTATGGGCAATGAAAGTGTGGGAAAGCTGATGGGATACTATGGGATCGAGCACTATTTCTACGGTCCCAAACTGCATCAGTATCTGAAAGAGATGCGCAGGGAGGCCTTTGACCACTATGATGTATTTACGGTGGGCGAAACGCCGGGCGTGGGCATGCAGATGAGCAGGCTTTTGACGGCTGAGGAGCGGAAGGAACTGGACATGGTTTTTTCCTTCGATCAGCTGGAGACGCCCGGGCATGTGAGGTTTGACGATTACGCCTACGATCTGAATTATCTGAAAGGTTATCTGTGCGACTGGATGGAAAATTACGGGGATAACTGCTGGATGTCCCTGTTTTATGAAAACCACGATAATCCCAGGATGATCTCCAAGGTGGATAAAAGCGGCAGATACCGTGAGCAGATCGCGAAGCTTCTGGCTGTGATTCAGATGACGCTTAAGGGAACGCCTTTTTTGTATCAGGGGCAGGAGCTGGGCAGAGTGAACCAGAAGTTCACATCCGTATCGCAGCTTAAGGATGTGGAGAGCATCAACCTGTATGAGGAGCTTAAGGTAACCGTGGGAGAGGACGCTGCGTTAGAAAGAGTGCTGGCAGGAAGCCGCGATCATGCCAGGACGCCGATGCCCTGGAGCGCCGATACCTATGGAGGGTTTTCCGATCATGAACCCTGGATCGGACAGGATGAGGACTACAAGACCTGCAATGTGCAGGCAGAGCTGGAGGATCCGGATTCCGTATGGCATTTTTACCGGAAACTGATCGGGCTTCGCAGGGAGAATAAAGCTTTGGTTTATGGAAGCTTCCGGGTGTTTGACCGGAAGGTGCCGGATCTGTTCTGTTATGAGAGAGAGCTGGACGGCCAGGTATTTTATGTGGAATGCTGCCTGAAAGGCGGGCAGTTAAAAAGGCGCAGGAGCGTGGAAGGCTATAAGCTTGTGGCAGGTGTGTACGGCAGTACAGCCGATGTGCTGCGGCCTTATGAGGCGAATCTTTATATCGCCACACAATCCCTGCAATAGTATGGACAAGAGGTTAGACAGATGTTAAGAGATGACATGATCATGAAAAAAGCGATCGTACATATTTTGGATTCTAGGATGAGCATGCCGGTGCTCTCGGACTGTGAGCTGGATCTTGGGTCGGATCTGTGCGATTTTTTTAAGGCGCATATTGAAAAGTTTACGGAAAGCGACGAGGTGAAGCGCTGCCAGTTCTCCGGAGATTCCGAAGTGATGGAGGCGGTCAGAAGCTGTGGTCCGGAGAACTTTGTGGAGGTGAGCAAACAGCTGGCGGGAACTCTGTTTGCGATCATGAATGAGAATATCGATATTCCGCCTGCGGATATAGCGGTCGTGGTATTTGGCTGTGAAGGCGTGGATTATTTCGGACTGCTGAAGATGAATTATAAGTCTTCCTATACCCATGTCACCAAAGCGATGGAGGAGGGCAACAGCAATGACATCATACTTCAGAAAGCGATTCTCCCCTCCGAAGGACAGAAGCTTTCAGAAGCCTTTGTCGTGAATCTGGAGAATGGGGAGATCCTGCTGACAGAGAAAAAGTATGAAGTGAACGGCTCCAAGGAATACTATTTTTCCGAGCGCTTTATCAAATGCCATGCGCCGATGTCTCAGAAAACCAAGCTGGACATCGTAACCAAAGCGGTGGAGCAGGTGAATAAGAAATACTACGGCGACGACGATGTGGACCGCAAGATGGAGATCAAAAGCACGATCTATCAGGAGCTGGAGGAGCAGGGCAACCTGAACGTGGAAACGGTAAAGGAAAAGCTGTTTTCAGAGAATCCGCAGATGCAGGAGGAATTTCAGGAGAAACTGGAGAAATACAACATGGCGGAGGAGGTCATCGAACCGAAGGCCCAGCAGACCGTGCGTAAATTCCAGAAACAGCATCTCACCACGGATACCGGCATTGAGATCACGATCCCCATGGAACAGTATCAGAATGCGGAGTGCGTGGAGTTTATAACCAATGAGGACGGGACGGTTTCGGTGCTCATTAAAAACATCGGCAAGCTTACGGCGAAATAAACGGCCGCAAGCGGAGGCCCTTCTGCTGACATATTTATTTACAGAGGAATAGACACTTTTGAGGGAATAATTTGAAGGAGGACACTGTGCACAGGATTGAAGCGTATATAACCCTTGGGCTGATCTTTATTGGGATTATAACGGTACTATATCTGCCGGTTTTATTCTGGCTGAAAAAACGCGGACTAAGTATCATCAGGCAAATCAGCTATCTGGGATTCATCAGTTCTTTATTTCTTGTGATTTTTGCGACCGTTTTATTTGTACCGATCACTTTTGTGCCGGAACGGCATGTTTTAAACTTAAAGCCGTTCGCCTGGATTGGAACCGTCGACACATTTCAGGCGTTTGTAGCCGAAAAAATCCCCAATGTAATGCTGTTTGTACCTGTTGGAATTTTCATCCCCATCGTGTTTAAGCGTATGAGAAAGCTGTACAAAACTGCTTTGGTATCTTTCGCAATGACGTTTGGAATCGAATTCTTCCAGTATTTTATAGGGCGGTCGTCCGATATTGACGATGTTATAACGAATGTGCTGGGAGCGGTCATCGGCTATCTGCTGTTTTGGCTGCTTAACAGAACTTTTGACAGTAAGAGATGGTGGCATATATTTATGGGATCCAAATAAATGCGTTCCGAAGCTTACAGGTATCTGTCCCGCACAGGCGGGCAGGATTATAAGCTTCGGGGCGCATTGCTGTTATTTGCTGCCGATCATGCAGCGGAGGACAGGGCACTGTGAACAGTAGCGGACGCGTTACTATTCACAGCTAGCCGATAAAGCAGCATATGTCTGGACAGAGTATGGTCCTCATAGGGATCCCTTGAAGCCCGTACGAGGAAGCGCACTGATGTGCGCGCAGGTCATCAACCTGGCGGTTGGTGACAGTTGCTGCGCGCTTCACGGAGCGAGAGCGTGTCCCAATGAGGACCATACTCTGTCCAGACATGTGCGGGAAGTTTACAGGGCACTGTGAAGACTAACATGGGGCTCTTTTTTTAGTTCGCGATAACACTTGACATTCAACCGTATCACTCGTATAATACAGTTAGAAACTGTACTATACGAGTGATACGGTTTAGAGGTGCATTTTTATGATCCTGGATTTTGGCGGCTTAAGGCTTGTGGACGGAGTGCCGATCTATCTTCAGATTATCCGCTATGTGAAAGCGAATATCATATCGGGCCGGACGGTAAATGGGGACGAGATGCCATCCAGGCGCGTTCTTTCCGCTCTGCTGGGCGTCAATCCGAATACGATCCAGAAGGCCTGCCGGCAGCTGGAGGAGGAAGGGCTGATCGTTTCCTATGCAGGTGCGAAGAGCCTGATCAGCGTTGACGAGCGAAAAAAGCAGGAGATTTTAAAGGAAATGGGTGAAGAGGAAGCGAGAAATTTTATCCGTCTGATGAAGGCCATGGGGCTTTCTCTTGAAGACGCGGTAAAGCTGTTAAATGGACTCTGGGAGAACACGGACTAGCGCCTCGTTTGCTGGCCTGTTTTTCCGATAACACAGATCAAAAAACCTTAGCGCAGCCCGATAGCCCGGCATGCCGGCTTTGACAGCCAGCGCATATATAAAGAGGGGGTACATTATGAAAAGATATAGCCGTTATATCAGCATACTGAATCTGCAGTGGAAATACAGCTTTAAGGAACTGATCCTGATCATTGCCGGGATGGCCGCAGCACAGCTGCTCCTGCTGTACCGAACCGTAGAAAAAACAGTTGCCCAATATGTTCCGGGGGCGGTTCTGACAGAGCTTGATGAGGCGCTTGGCGCGGAGAATCTGCAGGGAATCCGGTTTGAGGATCTGATGGATAAAAGCTATTGGGCAATCATCTTCGGCGTGGCGCTGATGCTGGTTGTGGGCCTGATCTACGCGGCGCCCATAAGGCAGAGCAGAGGAGCGGATTCCTGGTCTACCTGGAGGAGGCTGCCGGTCGCCCGGGCCGGGCTCATCGCTGCAGTCACATTTCAGGGGATGTGCTGTATCCTGATGCTGTGGGCTGCGCAGCTGGGCACCGTTTTTGCAGGATATTTGATCTATCTGGACAGGATTCCCACAGCAAATCGGATGTATTCAGCGCTGTTTCTGGCTTTTGTGCGGTTGGATTTTCTTAGGGGAATATTTCCGGTCACCAGTCCCGAAAGGATGGCCGGGCTCTGGGTGCTGATGCTGGTGCTGTGTCTGGCGGCAGTCTGCTCGTCCTGGGGTGTGGATAGAAAACTCCGCTGGGGAGAGGTGTTCCCCCTGTTTTATGGAGTGTTTCTTAGCATGACTGTTTTAACGGCTCCTTCGGACGGAATTGTGATTGTCGGCGTGCTGATGCTGGCGCTGGGGATGGGCTGGATTACGGTTAGGCTTTATCATATCCTGAAAGGGCAGGAAAGAACGGAGGATGGCATTGAAAAACAAGATGCGGCTGCTGATTAAAACTTTTATGTTGGAAGACTGGAGAAAAACCGTTCTTTCCGGCTGCGCCTGCATGGGACTTCTGGAAGTGATGGCGTTCGCAGCAGGAATGTCCCGCACGGTGAACGACCTTTATGACCGCAATTGGGAAACTGGTGAACGGTATCTGAACGGTACGGCGGCCGCACAGTTTTCTGAAGTGATGCGGACGGTATGGGATCTGCCGGCGACAGCCGCAGCCCTTTGTGTCGGGATGGCGCTTCTGGTGATCCCCTGTGTGACAAGACAGTATCGGGAGGAAAAGAGCATGTGCACGCTGCTTCGCCTGCCCATCTCCAGAACCTGGCTGTATGCTGCTTTTTTAATTCCGGCGGCGGTCTGTATGGCGGCGGTTTGGCTGGGACAGTTTCTGCTGTTTGCCGGATTTTACGGCATATACCGGCTGGCGGTGCCGCAGAGCTGCCTTCCGCCGGAAACCTGGAGGACATTTCTGGAAGCGCCGGCTGTGAATCTCTTATATCCATTTTTATTCCCTGGCGGAATGGGCGCGCTTGCGGCATTGCTGGTGCTGCTGCCATCTCTGCTGCTTTTACTTTGCCTAATGTATTACAGCGGCCAAAGATGGCGGCGGGGGCTGCCGGGTATCATCTGTGCGGCAGCCGGATGTTTCCTGTATCTCGATCTGCAGCTGATATGGCCGGTGATTATCGGGGCGGCAGCAGCGGCTGGCAGCGGCCTGCTGATCATTCACAGAGGCGGGATCGTATAACTGTGATGGGTGCACCGACATGTTTACATTTAGCCTGACAGCATGGCTGGTTTCGTGCTGACAGGCTGGACAGAAATGTATCAGCACACTGGAGGAGAAGAATATGTTTGAATTTGATGATGTGAAAGTCTGCTACGGCGGAGCATGCGCTGTAAATCATGTGAGCTTTACGCTTGCGCCCGGTGAGATAGTAGGGCTGTTCGGCGAAAACGGTGCAGGCAAGACAACACTTATGAAAGCTGCGCTGGGATTTTTGCCCTTAAGCGGCGGAACAGTAAAGCTGGACGGCATCCGGCCGGGACCTGCGAATTATGAACGGATCGCATATGCCGCAAGCAGCAATACGTTTTTTGGCGGGCTGACGGCAAAAGAGCATCTTGAGTTTTACCGGATGCAGTTTCCGAAGTTCGATGGGAACCGTTTCCGTCTGCTGATGGAATTCTTTGAAATCCCTGAAAAGAAAGCGGTCAGGACTCTTTCGGCCGGTCAGAAAAATCAGTTTGAGACCATACTCGCTCTGTCGCAGGGAGCGGATTACATCTTTATGGATGAGCCTTTTGCAGGGAATGACCTGTTTAACAGGGAGGATTTTTATAAAGTGCTCCTGGGCATGCTTGGTCCGACGGAATGCCTGATGATATCGACCCACCTGGTTGAGGAGATTAAACATGTAATCGGCAGAGCGCTGCTGATGAAGAAAGGGCAACTGATAGGGGATATCACTACAGAGCAGCTGGAAGAGGAAGGAACGGATCTGGCGGATTGGGTGCGAAACTGCTATCACTATCAGGCGGACCGGGTCGCAAAGGCACTGCAGAGCGCGTCCGCAGACGGACGGAGGGGAGACGGCTATGATTCATAAAAAAATCCCATTTTGGATCTTTGCTGTTCTGCTTTTTACAGCAGCAGCGGCGGTTGGAACCGTGTATGCCGCTTCTTTGGGAGACCGGATGAATATCTGGCTGGAAACAGAATACGGTTCCCCGGAGGAACTGCAGGATCTAAAGCTGTCATCTAAGATCACGGATACTTCCGGAGCTATATGGAATGTGTGCACCGCATTTGCCGAAGAGACTCAGCAGAACGCTGTATCCGATGGTGTAAAGCCGGGGGCCGCAATCAGGCTGTGCGCGGATATAGGATTTGAGAAAATGGGTGAAGAGAAGTCTTACGTTTATGGATGGTATGATTATGGGGAGGAGGACCCTGCCGGCAGCTATACGATAGGCGTGACCCCGGATATGGAGAATCTTTTTGCAGGTATTGAGAAACCGGGGCTGTATCCGTTGGCGGATTACACGGATCAGCTGGGCTTTGCTGCGGGCATACCGGAAGGAACTCACAGCATTCGTTTCTTTGACGGCGCTGTCTGTCCCTGGATCAAAGCGGACTGCCCTAAGGATTACAGGTTTCAGATGCTTGGTGAGGAAGGACGCGTCCCGTCACTTGTGATCGAGGATCTGTTCAGGGAGGAGTTTCATGTGATAAGTGCGGGAGACTGGCTCTATTTCACTCTTCCTAACATATCGCTGCAGCGTGAAAAGGAAACGGTTGGAGAGAGCGGCTGGGACTATGAAGGCACCACAGGAATCCTGCGAATCCGCAGGGAGACGGAAGGCAGCCTTATGTGGGAACAGACCGAAAACCTGTATCCGCTGACAGTGGGCGGGGAGCAGAGCCGGGTGGTGTATGATCTCTACGAACAGCCGGAGAGTGGTCTGTTGATACTCATTGTGTCCGAAGCCGGACAACTTTTTCTGCATTTTTATGATCCGGCGGCGCAGGTGCAGGTTAAGCCGCTGCTGGTCTGCGACCTCGGAGAACTGCAGCCATCCGCGGTCCGTCTGATGTTCCAGCAGGATCTGGTGAACTATGCGGTGATGGGAGACGATTCCTCTGTCAGAATTGTGGGCACCTGCCGCGTGCCGGAGGAAGGAAGGGCTGTGGTGCTGGAGTCCTATATGCTGAAATCGGAGGATCCCTATGTTGATTCCCCTTCAGCCATGCTGTATACGGATCATTCACTGTATGCGGTGGGGCAGGACGGCAGCGATGCGGGCACCTGCGCGTATGATATTTATAAATTTAAAAGCGGCGGTCTGGCATATTGTGGAAGACTGTGGCAGGAAGGATTTCAGGATTTGAGCCTTGGGTATATACGACGCAGCTGGGATGCGCGGACACTGCGTCTGGATTCGGCGGTCAAATAGCGATGAAAGCGTTAAAAACAGTTTTTGTTAGCACTCGAATGTGGTGAGTGCTAAAATTCACAGAATAGACACAGTTTTATCACAATTCCTTCACAATTAAGGGGTATTATACAGGCATAAAAAGAAAAGAAAGCAAATGATAACAAATAAAACGCCAATATCTTAGAGAAAAGCATATCAAAGGAGGAATTGATTATGTTAGGATTAACACCTTATGAAAGAAGAAACTACAACCTGTTTAATTACTTCGACGATCTGGAGAAACAGTTCTTCGGAGGGGATATGAAGCAGGAGGTATCCCATTTCAGGACGGATATCAGAGATGAAGGAGATAAATTCGTTCTGGAGGCTGAGCTGCCGGGCTTTAAGAAAGAGGATATCAAGATTGACCTGCATGACGATACGCTCACAGTCAGCGCTGTGCATGAGGAAAAAGCGGAGGATAAGAAAGACAACTATATTAGAAGAGAAAGAAAATTTGGCTCTTATTCCAGAAGCTTTGATGTAACCAACATTGATACCCAGAATATTCAGGCCGGTTACGAAAACGGCATCCTGACCCTGGATCTGCCGAAGCAGACGGAGACCAAACCTCCGAGACGCAGCATCGAGATTAGATAATCGGTTTTGCAGCGCAGCATTAGGATCAGAAAATCAATGAGAGCAGATAATCAGAGATACGGTGACGGGCGCCGGCTGCGGCCGCGCGCTTGATCATAGATAGCAGCAACGGTTCCGGCCGATTACACGGCGGGCCGCCGGTCCGGTCCATACGGTACAAGTGGAACGGGAAACGGGCCCATCGTACCAGAAACCGCACAGTCAACCTTGTACTATGAAAAGGAGGCATTTATATGTTCGGTTTATTACCATTTGAAAAGAAAGACAACAGCTTATTTAACTATCTGGATGATCTGGAGAAACAGTTCTTCGGAGATATGACGACGGATGTTTCCCATTTCAGAGTGGATGTGAAAGAGGAAGACGGCAAGTATGTGCTGGAGGCGGAGCTTCCTGGTTTCAGTAAAGAAGAAATTAAAGTGGACCTCTATGACGACACTCTGACAATCAGCGCGGAACATAAGGAAGAGAGTGAAAAGAAAGAAAAAAATTATGTGCGCAGGGAGAGAAAGTTTGGCTCCTTCAGCAGAAGCTTCAATGTGAGCGGTATTGCAGCTGACCACATCAGCGCTTCCTACCAGGACGGCATCCTGACCTTGGATCTGCCGAAGATGGCGGTGGAAGAGAAGAAAGCGGTTCAGCAGATTGAGGTGAAGTGAATATGAACAGCGTCTGGCGGAACCGCTGATAGAAATTGTTCCGTTTGATCATAGACAGAGAGGGAGGGGCGTGTGCCGGATTTGATTCCGGCACACGCCCCTTCCTGATTCGTTCGTTACAGCAGTTCTCGCAGCCTCGGCACCGCATATTCAAAAAAGTGATAGAAGCTCTCGCAGAAATAGTTTTTTTGTATGCCGTCCATGCCCGGCTCCCGCTCTCTGCGGCAGCCGCCGCGGCAAAGAAAACCCCATTTACATTTCTTGCAGTCCTCCGGGGGAACGAGGGAAGTATCGATAAAACCGGACCGCTCACAGTTGAGCATCATATCCTCAAAGCTGTCTGTCCGGACATTGCCCATACGCCACTCATCCAATACATAGAAATCGCAGGGATAGGCGCTGCCGTCCGCTTCAATCACCCACTGTACGCTGCAAAAGCCGTTCATGGAACAAGTCTCCGGAGGACATCCTTTCAGGATCCCGGCCAGGTTTTCAAAATAACGTATATATACGAAGTTCCCCTGCTTCATATCCTGATACCAGTAATCGAACAGCGTCTTCAGGAAAAACTCGTACTTTTCTGGTGTCAGCGAATACTGGTGCTGTCCGCGCTCCTCCTCTAACGGGTCCAGGCAGGCGATATACTGCTGATAGGTAAAGCCGCATTTTTTATAAAAATTATAGATTTTGCCGATGCTCCGTGCCGACTGGGCTGTTACTACGGTGAGTATATTAAATTCCACGCCATAACGCTCAAGCAGGTGTATGCCGCTCATAACCCGGGCGAAGGTGCCGCGTGTACCGGCATCCTTCCGGTACAGATCGTGGATATCACGGATTCCGTCCAGAGAGACTCCGACCAGAAAATGATGTTTCGATAAAAATTCGGCCCATTCCTCATCGATGGCAAGGCCGTTGGTTTGTATGGCATAGGATACGGCAGCCCCGTCCTTTTTATATTTGTCCACGAACCGAATCAACGAACGGTAAAAATCCAGGCCGGCCAGTGTGGGTTCGCCTCCCTGGAACGCGAAGTGATAAGGCCCGCCGCCGCTCTCCAATACTTTTCGGACCAGGATTTCCAGCGTCTCCTCTGACATAAGGCCGTAGCTGGACTGCTCCCGATGTTCCATTTCATCCGCGTAGAAGCAGTAGCGGCAGCGCATATTGCAGCTGCCGGAGGCTGGTTTGATCAGTACACTGTGCACGTTCATAGGTAAAAAATCCTCCTGATGATTTTCAAATACGCTCTTGTGTAAGCGGTTACCGGCACCGCAACGGGCCGCCGGATATGTATATTATAGCGGCACCCGGCGGAATGTACAAGAGAAGAAAAAAACACCGGAACAGGCGTTTGTACAGAACGGATTCTTTTTATATGACGCTGTCAGATGGCTGCAGAGGTCAATTGTTTTATGGTAAAAATATATAAAATATCCGTAAAAATATAGTTAAAAGAGAGAGACAAAAGCTTGAAATACCGGCTCTTCTCTCTTTGAATGCATCATTTTGGAGAAAAAAATCGTTAAAACTGACAAAATTATTCCATGTGCAACAAATTTATGTTATAATAACAAAGATATTTGCTTTGCACAGGATTTTATCATAGCTATGATGATCCTCCTGTGATTTAAAGAATAATGATACGAGGTTTTTTATGATAGATTTGAAAGGAACCTGGCAGTTTAGCCTGGACCGCGATGATAGAGGGCGAATCGAGCATTGGGAGAGTAAGAATCTGGACGGCAGGATCACAATTCCGGGCATTCTGCAGTCCCAGGGGTATGGGGATGATATCACCGAGCACACAGACTGGGTGCAGACTTTATATGACCGCCTCTGGTATCAGCGGGAAGAGTACCGTTACGGCCAGGAGGAGAGGACCAGAGTGCCTTTCCTGTGCCAGCCGCCGAAACATTATACCGGAAAGGCTTGGTATCGCAGGCCGTTTACGGTCAGCGAAGCCCAGAGTAAAAAATGGCTGATGCTCTATCTGGAATGCGCCAGATGGAAGACAGAAGCCTGGATTGACGGCAACCGGCTGGGAGAGCAGAGATCATTATGCGCGCCCCATGAGTTTACAGTCGGCAGATTAAGCCCCGGTGAACACTGGCTGACAATCTGCGCGGATAACGGATGGCTGCTGCCTTACCGCCCGGACGGGCACGGCGTCTCAGATGGTCTGGGGGCCACTTGGAACGGGCTTGTGGGCGAGGTGAAGATCACGGAATCGCCCCTCGTTTTATTGAAGCGTGTGCGCATTTTTACAGATGCTGCTCAAAGACGGGCAGTGGTGGAAGCGCAGCTGGAAAGCCATCTGGAGCAGGATACTTTTGCTGTACTTACCGCAGAAGACGGAGATGGCTTGACAAAATCAGGACAAAGCGTGATACGGAAAGCGCAGAGGATTGAGATACATCCTGGAGAAAGCCGGACAGAACGGCTGGAACTGGAATATCCGTCCGATGCCGGGCTTTGGGATGAATTTTTGCCGGCCCTGCATCAGGTGCGGCTCGGTCTGAAGGTCTCGGTGCCGGATATGGCGGATCTGTATATGGAACAAACGCACACGTTCGGTTTCCGCGATATAAAGGCTGAGAACGGGATGTTTTATGTGAATGGGCGACCCACCTATTTCAGAGGGACACATTTCGGGGGAGATTATCCGCTTACGGGATATCCTTCCTGTGAACCCGGGTTCTGGGACAGGCTGATGGGCAGGGTGAAGGAATGGGGGCTTAATTACATACGGTTTCATTCCTACTGTCCGCCGGATGCGGCCTTTGCTGCGGCAGACCGGGCCGGAGTGTATCTGCAGGCGGAATGCGGCATGTGGAACTCGTTTTGGGAAGGCTGTTCCATGAATGAGGTTTTAAAGGAGGAGACGGAGAAGATACTGGATGCGTTCGGAAACCATCCGTCCTTTGTGATGCTTTCCCCCAGCAATGAGCCCGGAGGAGACTGGTACTCCCCTTTGAGCGCCTGGGTAAAGGAGTGGAAGGAAAAGGACGGCCGCAGGCTGTATACGGCGCAGTCCGGATGGCCCTATCCCATGCCTCCCGATAAAATTACGGGGACGGATTATGCCTATTTCCACAGATCCGGATACGGCATGGAAGGCGGAGGCTCCATACGCGGTTATAGAGGGTGGCATGGCAGGGATTACCGCAAAGCGCTGGAAGGAATCCGCTGCCCGGTGATCTGCCATGAGATGGGGCAGTGGTGCGCATACCCCGATTTTAAGACCGCGGATAAGTTTAAGGGATACCTGTATCCCGGCAGTTATCTTGTGTATAAGGAAAACGCGGCGGAGCACGGCGTGCTCGGTCAGAATCAGACCTTCGCATGGCATTCCGGCAGACTGCAGGCCGCTATGTATAAAGAGGATCTGGAGGCGAACTACAGGACGCCCCATATCTATGGCCATGAGCTTTTGGATTTGCATGATTATCTCGGACAGGGATCGGCCCTGGTAGGGGTTCTGGATGCTTTCTGGGATCCGAAAGGATATATTACAGCTTCCGAGTGGAAGCATTTCTGCAATGAGACGGTCGTGCTTGCCAGACTGCCAAAGCGCGTTTACACCGTGGAAGAACAGCTTATCTGCAGTTTTGAAATCTGTCACTTCGGCAGAGACGCGCTGCGGGATGAATCGCTGTGGTGGCGTCTGATTCATAAGGACCGGGAAGCGGAAGAGACCATAGCATGCGGACAGCTTGAATGCGGCAGTGTTCCCCTGGGAAAGAATTTCGAGGCCGGAGAGATTTCGGTCGCTTTAGCGGATAAAGATGCGCCGGGCAGTTACCGCCTGGAAGCGGGGCTTATAAGGAGCGGATTTTCCAACAGCTGGGATATCTGGCTGTATGAGCCGGTGCAGGAAACGGCGGATGCTGCTGTGGAAGAAACGGTAGATATTCTGATAACGGACAGCTGGGACAAAGCCTTTGCAAGGCTTAAGGAAGGAAAGAAGGTTCTGTTTCTGCCCGATCCCGCACAGCTAAGCTATGACTGTCCGCGTTTGAGCTACCGCCCTGTATTCTGGAACGCTCAGATGGGACCTACCTGGGCCAGGGGCATGGGACTGGTCTGCGATCCGAAACACCCTGCTCTCGCGGGATTTGCGACAGAGAGCTGGGCGGGCTGGCAGTGGGAGGAAATCATGACCGGAGCCAGGGGCTTTCGTATGGAGCATCTGCCGGATGATATACAGAATATCGTCCAGCCCATCGATGACTGGAACAGAAATTATAAGCTAAGCCTTTTATTTGAGTGCCGTGTCGGCAAAGGCAGGCTGCTTGTGGCATCGGCGGATCTAAAACACCGCCTTGAGGAACGGCCGGCGGTGAACGCTCTGCGAAACAGCCTGATCGCGTATATGAAGTCGGATGCATTTCAGCCTATGGCGCAGGTGACGGCGGAAGAGCTGGCACACTGCAGATTTCCGGCGCATGTGATGGAGCAGCTTTCTGTCCGCGCGGTCTGTGAAGAGGCGCAGGATGCGGATACATCGGCGATGCTGGATGGGAATCCTGATACATTTTTCCGACTGGAAGGGGAGTATCCTCTGCATATCCGGCTGATTATGCCAAAACCACACAGGATTTCAGGCATTATCTATGTGCCGAGGCAGAATCACCGGGATCATGAGGGCGATATGAAGGGATACCGCGTCGAGATCTGGTCCGACGGCGGATGGATCACAGCGGCGGAGGGAGAACTGGCTTCTTCTTTTGATCCTAAGATGGTTTTGTTTGGGAAAACTGTGACAACCGACAGGGTGCGCCTGACTGTTTTGTCGGGCTTTGTATCGGAAGACCGGTCCTGTTGGAAGCAGCTGCAGGACGGCTGGTACCGTGTGGACGATTCGGACAGACCTTCAGTATTTGCGGCTGCGGTTCTGGCGTTTATATGTGAAGAAACGCTGGAAGAATGGAAGGACGGGTCTGCAGCAACGGTTCAGGAAGTGGCAAGCGCCACTAAGGAAATTGAACAATGACAGGAAAAGAGGAGGAAATATAGATGATCAACTGGAATCAATACGGAGTGAAAAATGGAGAATGTATATATAAGAATTCACTGAAATCCGATCAGGATATCAAATCGTTTGTGCTGGAAGGATCCGCCAGGATCACCTTTCCGGAAGGAAGAATGCGCATGGAGAACGCCATGAGCGCCGATCAGGGCCAAAAGGCCAATTATGTGCTGTGGTGTCCGGAAGATTTCCCTTCGGACGTATATATCCAGTGGAAATTCTGGCCCATTAAGGAACCCGGCCTGTGCATCCTGTTTTTCTCCGCCGCCGGCAGAAACGGAGAGGATCTTTTTGATCCTTCCCTGCAGGCGCGCACCGGAGAGTATAATCTGTATCATCACGGTGATATCAATGCCTATCATGTGTCCTATTTCCGCAGGAAAGAGGCCGATGAGAGGGCGTTCCATACCTGCAATCTGCGCAAAAGCTACGGTTTTCATCTGACCGCTCAGGGCGGAGATCCGATTCCCGATGCGGATGAGGCGGCATCTCCCTATACGCTGGGGGTTCTGAAGTATCGGGAACAGGTGCGTTTCTTTGTAAACGATATGGAGGTTTTCTGCTATCTGGATGACGGCAGGACCTATGGCCCGCGCCTTGGCGGGGGAAAGATCGGTTTCCGGCAGTTAGCGCCGCTGGTTGCGGAATATGCGGATCTGGAAGTTTATGCTCTGCATGCCGGCGAAGATGAGAAAGATGCGAGGGATTGATAATGAGACTACTGTCTGACAGAATTAAGCCAAAGGTCAGGACAAAGCCAAGAAGAAAATATAAGTACAGAATATTTATTCTGCTGACGCTTCTCTCCATTGTGCCGCTGGCTGTTCTGGGGACTTTTTCCTATACCACTTACACCAGAGAAATGACGGAGCGCGCGGATCTGTCGCTGCAGTCCACGATGGAGCAGGTGCAGAACCAGGTCGAAAATACACTGACGAGTATCCGGCAGTACTATTCGGAAATCAGCAGCCGTGAAGCTATCAAATGGGCGATGGAGGAGACAAGCGTACCGTATCCTGCATTTGATAAAGTGGAAGATGCGCAGGAGGTTCTCCGGGGAGCGCTGTATCTGGATGAATATGTAAAAGGCTATACGTTCATCAATTTGAAGGGTGGATGGGCGCTTAGCAATTATGGCATGTATCCGCTGGATCAGGTGACGAACAGCGAGGTCCTGGATGCGTTTCTAGAACAGGAGGCCTTGACACCAAACCGCATTTATTGGAGTAATCATCTGGGGGAATCATTGGACAGCCCTCTGCCCGGGCGCAAGATGGATTTTACCGGCCTTTTGCTGGTGCTTAAGCTCCCGACACTGACGGCTCAGACGGACGGCCTCATCGTGGTAAATCTGAATGATAATCTGTTTCCCGGCATATTGCAGAAGAATCTGGCCGAATATGAGATGTGCATACTGGATATGGAAGGAAAGCCTGTAGCCGGCACATCGGAAGATCTGATGGAATACGCTTCCTCCGTGTTAAGCCAGGGCGGTACGCTGGAGGCACAGGACAATGTAAAGTTAGATAATGGAAGGTCGTTACATATAATTACAAATCGCGGGGGGGGGCAGTCGTCGCCGAACGGTTTGACCTATGTGGCAGCCTATGATCTGGAGAATGTGCAGGAAGGCGCCGACCGGATACGCGCGGCAGCTCTGGCAATTATTGCGGTGCTGATCCTGTTTCTGGTGCTCTGTCTGATATCTGCAAATGTGATATACCGCCCGATCAGCAACCTGACGGAGTATGCAAGAGGAATTTTCGGTTATGAGTCGGAGAGCGAGGATGAGTTTGACTACCTATTCCGAGGGGTGGGGGAGCTGTCTGACAAAAAAAAGCTGCTGGAAGAGCTGGTGAAAGACCAGGGCACAATGTTGATTGAGCTGTTTATGGTCAGACTGATGCGCGGAGGCATTTCACAGACCAGAATCGATCAGTTCCTGGAACGCTACAAGCTGCAGAAGTGCAGGCATTATATGCTGATGGCCGTTCATATTATCATGGACGGTGAATCGTTTCCCGCAGGAGAGGTGGAAAGCGAAGCGGCCAGCCTGACTGTATCGGAAAATATTCCGGAAGAGATTAAGGATGAGCTGTTTGTGCCTCCGATCAGCCAGGGAGATCTGATCCTGCTCCTGGTGGGAATGGATGATAAAAAGGCTCTGGAAGAGCGGGTTGATAAGATACACAATATGGTCACTTCCTATGTGGAGGAGACCTATCACTGTCCCATCGCGGTGGGTGTCAGCCAGACCTTCCATCTGCTGAAGCATTTGCGCACCGCTTTAAATGAGTGCCGGGAAGCTCTGATGAATGACAACGTATCCGCAGATAACGCGGAGGGCAGGAACGGTTCGATCGCATATTATGAGGACTTTGCCAGCGATGATAATGTCCGGCATGGCTACGATCTGACATTGGAGCAAGCGGTCAGAGTCGCGGTGGACAATGGGGATCAGCATGCGGCGGCGGAAGCGGTGGATCAGTTTGTGGATGGGCTTGGCGCCAAGGGCATAACGCGGTATGAGAGAAGCTTTTATATATACCGTTTTATGATCGCAGTTATGATGGTGCCTTCCAACGCCGGACTGTCTATGAATCAGGTGTTTGTCAGCCAGTCCGTGGATGTATTCCTTAAGTTAAACACGCTGTATGATTCGGAACAGCTGAAATGCTATTATAAGAAAAATGTGGTTCTGCCGGCCATCGCCAGTCTGGCGAAATTCCGTCATGGCCACAGCAATGACATACTGGATAAGGTGCAGTCTCTGGTGAAGGAGTCCAAAGGGGATATCACCCTGGCAGAGTGCGCCCAGCAGCTCAATTACCATCCCAGTTATATATGGAAGGTGTTAAAGACGGAGCGCAACATGACTTTTACTGAGCTTGCCAACTATGAGAAGATGGAGGCGGCCAAGGATCTGCTGATCAATACGGAATTATCTGTAAATGAAATCGCGTCCAGGCTGAATTACTCCAACACTCAGAACTTTATCCGCTTCTTTAGTAAATATGAACAAATGTCTCCCGGCAAATACCGGAAGGAGAAAAAAACCGGCTAAATGACGATAATCATAATATTTCATGCCTGAAAAACTGCTGAAAATCACGGATTATCAGGTGAAAATGCCAGGCGATAAAATGATAAGTCCAGAAGGAATGCAGGAAAAAATGCCGATAAATCCTGCATTCCTTTTACTTTTTTGTGAATAGAATGTGAATAAATTATGAAATATATTGATTATTGAAAAAGTGCAAAACTTATTGTAAATTATACACATAAGGCACGAGCACGGAAATTGTATTTGGTGCAGAATGCACAATACAAAAGAGGAGTTTATGTGAGATCTGCTTTATGAGAACAATATAATTATGAAAGGAAGGTTAGATGAATGGGTAAAAGTAAAGTTGCTGCCGGCAGTGTGGCGGTTCCGAAAAGAAACAAAGCTTCATTAGGAACGCATATCATGGCGCACAGATGGCTTTACATAATGTTGATTCCCGGTTTACTCTACTACATAATATTCCATTATGTACCGATGTTCGGAATCATCATTGCATTCGAAAATTTCAATCCCATGGTTGGTAATTCACCGATTGAGGCGTACATACAGAGCCCCTGGGTGGGATTGGCACAGTTCCAGAAGTTCTTCGGAGGGCCGGACTTCATGCGGCTGCTCAAAAATACGTTGGGAATTTCAGTTTTAAACCTGGTAATAGGTTTCCCGGCGCCGATTATTCTGGCACTGTTTTTAAATGAACTCCGTTCCCAGACATATAAGAGAGTGGCACAGACTTTTGTTTATGTTCCTCACTTTATATCATGGGTTATCGTAGGTAGTTTGACTTACCAGCTGTTTAACATATCCGATGGTTTTGTATACCATACAATCGAAAGCATCTTCGGTTCCGCACCGGATATTTTAAGTAAGCCGCAGTATTTTAAGGGCATGATCGTTGGTCAGGGCCTTTGGAAAGAAACAGGTTACGGTACAATTGTTTTCCTGGCCGCGCTGTCCGGCGTGGATACAGAGCTCTATGAAGCAGCGAGAGTTGACGGCGCTGGGCGCTGGCGCCTGATGTGGCACATCACACTGCCGGCGATCAGAGGAACGATTGTGATCATGCTGATCATGCGTGTGGGCGCTCTGCTGAACACCGGATATGAGCAGATCTTCATGATGGAGAACGACTTGAACCGTTCGGCAGCACAGGTATTTGATACCTACATATACCGAGTCGGTATTAAACAGGGGCAGTATTCGCTGGCTACGGCCGCCGGCCTGTTTAAATCGATCGTCAGCATGATTCTAGTATTAGGTACGAACTGGATCGCCAAGCGATGCGGCGAATCCGGACTATATTAAAGGAGGGGCGAAAATTAAATGGCTGGATCAAAAAATTCATCTAATCACATTAAAAGAAGCCCCGGGGATCAGACAGTACAGGTACTCATTTATATCTTTATCGGCGCGTTTGCGATTGCCTGTGTAGTTCCTTTTATCTATGTTTTTGCCGGGTCATTTGCTACGGAAAAGGAATTGACGGAGCGCCCGTTCTTCCTGATACCGCACGAGTTTTCTTTAAATGCATACAGATATGTTACAAAAACCGGTGATGTGTTCTTCGGTTTGAAAAACTCACTGATTGTAACCGCAGTCGGCGTTATTATCAACATGTTTTTCACAACCACGTTTGCATATCCGTTATCCAGGCCGTATCTTAGAGGCCGGAACGGTTTCATCAATATCGTTATCATCACGATGCTCTTTGGCGGTGGCATGATTCCTGCTTATCTGCTGGTAAGCTCCCTGAATCTGCTGGATACCTATTGGGCTCTGTGGCTGCCCGGTGCGATCAGTGCATTTAACTTTATCATTGTAAAGAACTATTTCCAGGGGCTGCCCATGGAACTGGAAGAGGCTGCAAAGATCGACGGCAGTTCGGACATCGGTATATTCACAAGAATTATTCTTCCTCTGTCCAAACCGGTGCTGGCTTCCGTATCCTTATTCTACATGGTAGGACACTGGAACAGCTACTTCAGCGCTATGCTCTACATCCGTGATCAGGATAAGGAAGTTGTTCAGATCGTTTTAAGAAGAATTGCTTTCCTGGCAGGCGGTATCAATACCGACGGTACGCCGATTGATTACGGTCTGATGGGAGCGCCGCCGGAAAAAGCCGTAAGAATGGCAATCACCGTGGTAGCGACTGTTCCGATTCTGATCGTGTATCCTTTCATTCAGAAGTACTTTACCAAAGGTGTTATGGTTGGTGCCGTTAAGGGCTGACCTGCATACATATATTTAAATTTCTAAAGGAGGAAATGTAGAAATGAAGAAATTCAACAAATTTGCTGCATTGTTTCTGGTAATCGCAATGGCAGCAACCATGCTGGCTGCATGCGGCAAGAAAGATGACGCTACGACAGCAGCACCCACTACGGCTGCAAGCGGTGAGACAACAACTGCGGCGGCTGGTGATGACACTCAGGCAGCTGATACAACTGCGGCTCCCACTGAGAAAGCACACATCTCCATGATGTGTATCGACCATCAGGGCCATGCGCTGAAGAATGTTGGCGCAGAAGAAGTTATCGCTGCATATGAAGAGTACACAAACACAACTGTAGACTGGAACTGGGTTGCTAACGACAGTTATGAAGACGTACTTGGTGTAACCCTGATGGATAAGAAGAACATGCCTATGATCATCACATGGGGCAGCGCTTCTCTGTCTTCCACTCTGATCCAGGCGGCTCAGAACGACGCTTTCTGGGATTTAAGCCAGTACATCTATGATGCTGAGAAGTATCCGAACCTGTCTCAGATGAATGAAGAAGTTAATAAGGCATTCATGGTTGACGGCAAACTGGTTGGACTTTACCGTTCCAGACCGATCGGAAGAAACGGCCTTGGATACCGTACAGACTGGGCTGAGAAGCTTGGTTTAAGCGAGCCGAAGACGGTTGAAGATGTTTACAACATGGCAAAAGCATTCACAACTCAGGATCCTGACGGAAACGGCAAGGACGATACATACGGTATTGCAATGTGCAAGTACACAGGCCCGGTTGATATCGTACAGGCTTGGTTTGGCGCAGGCAACACATGGGCTGAAAGAGACGGCAAGCTGGTTCCCGTTCATCAGACCGAAGAGTATATGGAAGCAGTTGAATGGTTCAAGAGAATGTATGACGAAGGCCTGATCTATGAAGACTGGGCAGTTCGTGAGACCAACACATGGTCCGACATGGTTCAGAAGGGCGAGTGCGGTATGTTCCTCGACGTTCTGGACAACTCCAGAAGAATCTGGGATTACTTTGTAGACAACAATATTCCTTCCGTAGTAGATCCTAGCCAGACAGCTTCTATGACTCTGGTAGGCGGAATTGCAAAAGACGCTAACAGCGAGCCTTCTACTCTGGCTACAGCCGGTCAGGGCGGATGCTATCTGATCACAAAGGCTGCAGCTCCTACAGAGGCGGATCTGGAAGCATGTCTGCACTTCCTGGACAAGATGAACGATGATGAAATGTACATCCTTGCTGATTACGGTATCGAGGGAAGAGACTGGGAATACGATGAGAACGGCAAGATCAAAGACCTCAATGCTGGTAAGGAAGTTAGTGAGAAACCTCAGAACGGTCTGAATCAGTGTGTAACTTATGTTCCTGGTACAGGCAACCTGCCTTTAAACAGAACAGAGAGATCTGTAATCGAAGAAGGTATCAAGAAAGCAAACGAAGATATCGCAGTATTTAACCCTGCAATCGGATATACTTCTAACTCCGCAACATTCGCATCTGTTGGCGCGGATCTGAATGATATCATGACTTCTGCTAGAACACAGTATATCTGCGGTACGATCGACAAGGCTGAGTTCGAAGCTCAGATGCAGCTGTGGCTGGATCGCGGCGGCGCTCAGGTAATCGAAGAAGTGAATGCACAGTATGAAGCTGATAAAGCTGCAGGCGTTGTGAAATAATTTCTTGATGAACTGATATACAGTATATAATAAAACAGGCTGTCATCCGGCTTCGTGCCGGGCTGGCGGCCTGTTTTTTATTACATAGGAAAGTTCCCCGAACTCTCCTATGTAATAAAAAAGCCCTCCGGGCAGGAACGCACTGCGGCG
>OGGQ01001662.1_pt1 | contig 27753 bp, 22 predicted proteins | sample 1571191 | NCBI WGS metagenome assembly OGGQ01 (sample SAMEA2582061, study PRJEB24529) | metagenome | biome: Human gut stool | place: China | collected 2011
AGGACGGAAAGACCCCATGGAGCTTTACTGCAGCCTGATACTGGGATTCGATGATGTATGTACAGGATAGGAGGGAGACTAGGAAGGTAGTACGCCAGTATTGCCGGAGTCGACGGTGGGATACCTCTCTTATGTCATTGGGTTTCTAACCAGAGTCCGTGAGCCGGACTTGGGACAATGTCAGGCGGGCAGTTTGACTGGGGCGGTCGCCTCCAAAAGAGTAACGGAGGCGCTCGAAGGTCTTCTCAGAATGATTGGAAACCATTCAAAGAGTGTAAAGGCAAAAGAAGGCTTGACTGCGAGGCCGACGGGCCGAGCAGATACGAAAGTAGGACTTAGTGATCCGGTGGTAATACGTGGGAATGCCATCGCTCAACGGATAAAAGCTACCCTGGGGATAACAGGCTGATCTCCCCCAAGAGTTCACATCGACGGGGAGGTTTGGCACCTCGATGTCGGCTCATCGCATCCTGGGGCTGAAGTAGGTCCCAAGGGTTGGGCTGTTCGCCCATTAAAGCGGTACGCGAGCTGGGTTCAGAACGTCGTGAGACAGTTCGGTCCCTATCCGTTGTGGGCGCAGGAAATTTGAGAGGAGCTGTCCTTAGTACGAGAGGACCGGGATGGACGAACCGCTGGTGTATCTGTTGCGAACCAATCGCACGGCAGAGTAGCCAAGTTTGGAACGGATAAACGCTGAAGGCATCTAAGCGTGAAGCCGACCTCAAGACGAGATTTCCCATTCAGCGATGAAGTAAGACCCCTTGAAGACTACAAGGTAGATAGGTCAGAGGTGTAAGTACAGTAATGTATTGAGCTTACTGATACTAATAGGTCGAGGGCTTGACCGAAGAAGTGAGAAAAGTTTGATTTGAGTAAGAGACCGTGTTTGGTTTTGAAGGCGCTGGAAAAGTGCCTGAGAAAGATTCCGGTGGCGATGCGTCTGTGGGAAACACCCGTACCCATACCGAACACGACGGTTAAGACACAGACGGCTGATGATACTTGGCTGGAGACGGCTCGGGAAAGTAAGTGGCTGCCGGGATATAAATAAAAATATCCCGGGGTGTGGCGTAGCTTGGCTAGCGCGCCTGATTTGGGATCAGGAGGTCGCAGGTTCAAATCCTGTCACCCCGATCTTAAAACCCGGTTTATAATAGTGGTCTTATGGTGGGTATAGCCCAGTTGGTTAGAGCGCCAGATTGTGGCTCTGGAGGCCGTGGGTTCGAGTCCCACTACCCACCCTTAATGAAAAGCAATATCTTCATTGTGGGTCACTAGCTCAGTAGGTAGAGCACTGGACTTTTAATCCAGGTGTCTCGGGTTCGAACCCCGAGTGACTCATATGCAGTCGTGGCGGAATTGGCATACGCGCTAGACTAAGGATCTAGTCCGGGTAAACTGGGTAGGGGTTCAAGTCCCCTCGACTGCACCATTTATATGCGCGAATGGCTCAGTGGTAGAGCATCGCCTTGCCAAGGCGAGGGCCGCGAGTTCGAATCTCGTTTCGCGCTTTCCCTATCATTATGATGGGCTGTCGCCAAGCGGTTAAGGCACAGGACTTTGACTCCTGCACTCGGTGGTTCAAATCCACTCAGCCCAGGATTCAAAAAATAATAATTTAATATCTTATGATGGGCTGTCGCCAAGTGGTAAGGCAATGGATTCTGACTCCATCATGCGCAGGTTCGAATCCTGCCAGCCTAGTTTCAAGCTCGCTTCCAAGCGAGGCGAGCTTATCATTCAAATTTTATGTAGTTTGCGCAGTTGTGGCGGAATTGGCATACGCGCTAGACTAAGGATCTAGTCCGGGTAAACTGGGTAGGGGTTCAAGTCCCCTCAACTGCATATAATTTGTTAAATATCGGGGTGTAGCGTAGTTTGGTTAGCGCGCCTGGTTAGGGACCAGGAGGTCGCAAGTTCAAGTCTTGTCACCCCGATTTTTTTATTTGGCACAGCAATCGGCTGTGCTTTTTCTTTTTGCAAAATAGATTTTATATAGTATGGGAATTCCTTTTGTTATGACAAAACCCTGGTTTCCTTTCCACATTTTAAGACATACAGACGTAAAAACGGCGCGTTACAGGAATAATCCTGACAATGCGCCGTTGGCTTTATAAGCTATATTTTATTGTTCCACTATGGATTTCAGCTCTCTGAGAAGCCGCTCGTTTTCCTCAGGCGTAAGTATGCAGAATCTGAGATAGCTTTCGTCAAGGAAGGTGAATGAAGCTGCGTCTCTTATGACCATTTTCTTCCTTACCATATATTCAAATATTTCCGCCGCGGTTATTTTATCCGTAAGCAGCCTGACGAGTATGAAGTTAGAGTCCGAATCGTAGACCTTTATATTTTTCCAGTTTCTCAGCTCGTCGAATATTTTTTTGCGTTCGCCGGAAATGAGAGCCTTGGTTTCTTCCATAAAATCCTTATCGCTGAAAATGAGTTCTCCGGCGTAGCTGGCAAGAATGTTCACTGACCAGGGATCCTGATTTTCGGCTAAAAGCTGATGGAACTTCGCACTTGACGTTATGCCATATCCAAGACGAAGCCCGGGAGCGGCGAAAAACTTTGATATGCCCCTTATGACAAAAAGATTATCGTATTTCGCTGTAAGAGGGATTGAACAGACGTTTTCAAGTTTATCGCTGAACTCGATATATGTTTCGTCCACCATAACGCTTATGCCGTTTTTTTTGCAATGCTCAAGTATCTTCTCCATCTGGCCTATGGTGATAGCCGTGCCCGTAGGATTATTCGGATTGCAGGCGACAAAAAGACCGACGTCCTCACCGAGAGTGGAAAGCAGCCTGTCAAGGTTAAGCCTGAAATTCTCATCTTCACGGAGCTCAAAATACTCAAAGCTCTTTCCGGAAAGCTTGATAGCGTTTTCATATTCCGAATACGCAGGCCCCATAATAACGGCCTTTTTCGCTCCGGCCGACTTTATAAATGTAGATATAAGCTCGGTAGAGCCGTTGCCAACGACGATATTTTTCGGGTCGGCGCCCGTATATTCCCCTATGCTTTTTCTGAGAGCCCAGTAGTTTTTATCCGGGTAGCTTGAAACCATGGATATATTGGCGGCAAGTTTTTCAGCCGCTCTCACGGGAAAACCGAGAGGGTTTATGTTTCCACTGAAATCCGATATTTCATTTTTGGGTATCCCATATATTCTTTCTATGGCGTCAAGATCGCCGCCATGCATATGTGTAAGCGATTCCATTTTTTTGCCTCTTTTCGCGTTTTAAAACTTTTGTGAAATATATGCTAATCATAGTAATATGACGAGTGTTCTTTTTGAGTGATCTCACTGCTTTGCTCGATCAGTCTCGGGTACATTACCTCGTAATGTCCGGTTTGGGCACGCACAAAATTTACCTCGATAAACTGCCCGCCGCTAAGATTTATAACAAGACGCGGGCTTTTGAGATGCAGTATATCCGATATGGACGAGCCCGGGTCAAATACCGCCCCTGCCTTGTCAAAATCTATGACTGAGCCGTCGCCGAGCCCTATGCTGAAATCCGTATCCGGCGGAAAAAGAAAAAGCATTAGTATGTGACGGGCGGCCACGGTGACGTGAGATGAGCTTTCCAGCTCTATTATTTTCCACAGAGACGGATCCCCGTTGTAGCAGGCACGCAGTCTGTATACAGTGCCATATTCCGAACCCATCAGACGTATGACGCTCAGGCGTCTTTCCTTTTCTATGGAATTCAGCAGCCTGTCCACCGGTATGGGAGGATATTTTGACATATCCATCTGCCTGCGGCCGAAAAAGATGCTTCCCAAAGGAGTATGGACATAGGCCGTGCAAGGCATAAACAAGTCTACATCCGGATCGGACTCAAGGGCGATGGCGTTGAAAACACCGTTAAGCATTCCCCTGAAATCGACCGGGTAGGAATAAAGAGGGCGGATAAGCCTGAGGTAATGACCGAAGATATACATAAAATACCGGTCAAGCAGTATTCCCATATAAAATACCGATGACAGGAGAGGATTATCGCCCTCATCCAGAGAATTGTGCGCCGAGGCGTCAAGAAGTTCGTTAATGTCGATGTCAGCCGCGTCGAATATGTCCGCAAGAATACCGTCGACCGATGCCGGCGATGAAATCATTTCTCTTACGTGATCCCGAGTTATTTCAGGAGAATCGACGGGCATTTCCAAACTTAGTGCTTCCGCGCATAGTCCACAGGAAATATCAACGATACGGTCAAACATTTCCGAGGGCGGCAGACGGAAAAATTCATGATCCATAAGCGGTTGTATGCATTTTTCATACAAAGACGGTATTTCCGTATATAGACCGAGCTTTCCGGCAAGCTCAAAAAGATAGATGACATAATATTTGTCCGATATGGAGAGCCGCCTCTGCAAAGCTCTGACGTCCTTTTCGGCAAGGGACGGCCCCTCCTCCACAATAAGAGCCGGGGACATATAGCCGAGTAATGTCTTCAGATCCTCATATATTGGATGATCGTTGATGGAATAATAATTTTTTTTGAATTTAAAGTTCAGCCGGACTCCGTTTACGTTGTTGAGCCTTAAGCTGAGGCTGTAAAAACCGTCTCCGGAAACGACGTTTTCCTTTCTGTTTTCTATTATCGCCGCGGGAGAGAGTATAGTCTCGGAAAAAAGAGCACTGTAGTACCAGCGCACAAAGACCGTCGGCGCCAGATAGGCAAGGGACTTCCTCGGTTTTCCGGCCATATATGCAAATATGGAATTGAAATCGTCCGTAAAAATATCTGCGATCCTTTGCGTATCCCTATCCATGCTGACCTCCAAAAAAATTTCTGACTTTTATTATATCAGATTTTGCCTGTATTTGAAATATCAAATGTCTTTTAATTTATGGGTACAGTTTTGAAAGATGGGGACGATAATTTGAAATATACGGGGCTGTTGTTATTGCCTGATCAAGAAAAAACATGTATAATGGTATTCGAGTAATTTTCGAGCGATTTTTACATAAATACTTTTGAGGAAGGTTTTTGATATGAAAAAAGGCGCCATATTCGATCTTGACGGCACTCTTATAAACTCCATGAGAGTATGGGAGAGGGCGGACTATGCCCTGGCCGGAAAATACGGATTTGTCCCGGACGAGGAATATTGGGCAAAGGTGACGTCCCTGTCTTTTCTGGAAGGAGCGGACTATATAACAAAAAGGTTCGGCCTTGATAAGACAGCGAAAGAGATAGCCGACGAGCTTTATGCCTTCGCTCTCAACGATTATAAATATAATATCGGTCTGAAGAAGGGCGCGGGCGAGCTTTTGAGGACGTTCAGCGGAGACGGCCTGAAGATCGCCATAGCTACATCCAACGTGGAAGAAATGACCCATGCGGTGCTCAAACGCAACGGGATTTTTGAGTATGTGGACGCGTTCGCATACTGCGACAGCGTTGGAAAGAACAAGGCCTATCCGGATGTTTACGAGGCTGCCGCAAAGGCGCTTGGGCTTGACGCGGGGGACTGCTATGTGTTTGAGGACGTTCCCTATGCCATTGAGGGCGCGAAAAAATCGGGAGCCGAGGTAATAGGAGTTTATGACGAATATTCAGCTGACAAAGAGAGCGAGATGAGAAGCAAGGCCGACAGATATATAATGTCTCTTGATGAGTTCACTTATTGAGGTATTGCAAATACTCGGTTAATGTGATATATTCCTTGTAATGAATACAAATGTTTGCTTTGTATGAACAGGAGGAATGCGCATGAAGGAAGAAAAAAAGTTTTATATAGTTGATAAAAAGGTGCTTCCCGATGTCTTTATAAAGGTAATGGAGGTAAAAAACCTGCTTGAGACCAAAAGGGAAAAAACCGTCCAGGACGCCGTAAACAGGGTCGGAATAAGCCGAAGCGCCTTTTATAAATACAGAAACGCCATATTTCCGCTTTATGAACACTCAAGCGGAAAAAATGTGACATTCTCGCTTAATATGGACAACAAGTCCGGCGTGCTTTCGCTTGTGCTCAACGCCATAGCCCAGGCAGGAGCCAATATATTGACAATAAACCAGACCATTCCGATCAACGGCGTGGCAAACGTAACCGTTACGGTTGAAACAAGGGAGCTGACAATGGATATGGCGGAGTTTGTGGAGAAGATAGAGGTCATTGACGGCGTAAGATCCCTTGATATTATCGCGCGCGAGTAATGCGGCGAATTTATGAGGACGATACAGCAGGAGGAAAAATATGTTTCATATAAAGGTGCCCGCCACATCGGCGAACATGGGGCCGGGCTTTGACTGCGTCGGAGTGGCGCTTGAGCTATACAACGAGCTCTGGGTCGAAGAAACAGACGGAGGAATCGACATATCCTCGACCGACGGCAGGGACATACCCAAGGGAGAAAAAAATCTTATATATACAACGATAAAGGGCTTTTATGGCCGTGAAGGACTTAAACTGCCCGGAGTAAAAATAGTTCAGAAGGACAGCATACCCATGACAAGGGGACTGGGAAGCTCGGCCGCCTGCATAGTCGGAGGACTTCTTGCGGCTAACGCCATGAGCGGAAGGAATTATACCGTTGACAGGCTCGCGCTTATGGCCGCGGAGCTGGAAGGACACCCTGACAACTCAAATCCCGCGCTTATGGGCTCCATGGTCGTAAGCGCCATGCACGACGGGGAAATGAGCCGCATAAAAATAAATGTGCCTGAAAATCTCACCTTTGGCGTGCTTATACCGAACTTCGCCCTTTCTACGGCGGAGTCGAGAGCCGTTCTCCCAAAGGAATACACAAGGGCACAGGCGGTGTTCAATTCCTCAAGAACTGGACTGCTTATCGCGGCTATGATGACAGGAAATCTTGAGGCGCTTAGAGTGGCCGTTGACGATGAGATACATCAGCCATACAGGAAAAAGCTGATAAGAAATTACGACGATATATTTGAAAAGGCGAGGGAAAACGAATCGCTGGCTGAATATCTCAGCGGAGCGGGTCCCACGCTTATGACACTGATAACGGATGAGAAGGCGGAGAAATATGAAAAAGAAATGACCGCCTTCCTTAAGACTCTTCCCGATAAATGGGAATTAAAACTGCTCAAGCCCGATACAAGGGGAGCGGTGATCGAGTCAGAATGATCCGGCTTGGAGGGAATCTTTTGCTTATAGTACAGAAATATGGCGGCACGTCCGTTGCCGATAAGAAACGGATAATGAACGCCGCCTCAAGGATAGCGGAAGCGTACAGAAGTGGAAACAGGCTTGTGGTCGTTGTGTCGGCACAGGGAAGCACGACGGATGAGCTTATAAAATCGGCCGAGGACATTGATCCGGACGCATCCGGAAGGGAACTGGATATGCTGCTTTCCACCGGTGAACAGCAGTCGGCGGCGCTGATGGCTATGGCGCTCAAAAAAATGGGCCTTCCGGCAATCAGTCTTAACGGCTGGCAAATGGGAATAGTAACTACGGAAAACCACGGTAACGCGAGGATAGAGTCCATCGTGACCGACAGGATAGAAAACGAGCTGAACGCCGGGAATATAGTGATCGCGGCGGGATTTCAGGGAATAAACGAAAAGGGCGACATAACTACCCTTGGAAGAGGCGGCTCAGATACGACGGCGGTGGCTCTCGCGGCGGCTCTAAAGGCTGAAAGATGCGAGATATATACCGATGTGGAAGGCGTTTATACGGCTGATCCGAGAGTTGTGTCAACGGCAGAAAAGCTGGACAGCATAAGCTATGACGAAATGCTGGACTTCACTACCATGGGAGCGAAGGTGCTCCATAACAGATCGGTAGAACTGGCAAAAAGGCATAATGTACCGCTGTGCGTCCGCTCAAGTTTTGTAAGAAGCGACGGTACGGACGTCTGCGCCGAGGACGGAGCAAGGGTAGTGAGCGGCATAACGTCGGATGAGAACACGGCCCTCATAACGATTACGGGAATGGAGAACCAGCCCGGATCGGCCTACGGCGTATTCAGGCTTATGGCGGACAGAGGCATAAGCGTGGATATAATTCTCGGCTCCGGCGAAAACGACGGCGAGATGGCTTTTACAATAGAAAAAAGCAACCTTAAGGCGGCGGCTTCGGCCCTCAAGACAAATCTCAGGTCGGGAACGATCAAATGGGACGATAATTTCTCCAAAATATCCGTCATCGGAACAGGGCTTGAAAGCAATCCGGGAGTCGTATCCGAGATATTCGCGGCTCTTGCCGGAGAAAAAATCAATATCGAAATGATAACCACATCCGAAATAAAAATAAGCCTCCTTATTGAGCGCCGTGACACCGACAGGGCGGTGAAGGCTCTTCATAAAAGGCTTGTGGAAGACGGAAAATAAAACATCAACAATAAAGACTCCTTCGGCATTGTCTGCCGAAGGAGTCTTTTGCGCTGCGTGGTTTAATTATTCACAAGTCCTCTATAGTCCCTGAGCATTCCGTTAAGACGCTGGAAATTATCCTCTGAACAGGAAAGGGGCTTTCCGCCGGTGGCCTCTATCAAGCAGAGCACACGGGCAGTGGTCTCAAGTACCTCGGCAACCGTAAGAGCCTCGTCAAAATCCTCGCCAAGACATACGGCGCCGTGGCATCTCAAAAGACAGGCCTTTGCGGTTTGACCAAGAGCCTCGATGCAGTTTTTAGCCAGCGCCGGACTGCCGGGAAGGGCATACTCGGCGCATTTTACCACGCCTCCGAGTGTCTGGGCGGCCTCGTCAAGTATAAGGGGAACATCGCGTCCCTGGGCGGCGTACACGAGGGAATACACCGGATGGGTATGTATGACCGCGTTTATCTCGGGGCGGTTCTGATATATCGAAATATGCATAAGCATTTCAACCGTAGGCTTTCTTCTGCCCTCGATTATCCTTCCGAAGGCGTCGCAGACGACCACGTCGTCCTCCGTCATATCACAGTACTTGATTCCGGCAGGGGAAAGGAAAACATATCCCGTTTCCGGATCCCTTATGCTTATGTTTCCCCATGTTTCCGTTGTCATTTTAGAATTTTCAACTTTTTTGGCGCTTTCGGCCAACAGTTTTTTAAAGCGTTTCATAATTATCCCTTCTTTTCGGAAGCAGCTTTCAACTCGAATATTTTTTTGAACGACACGCTGTAGGGCGGTCTGGCTATGCCGTACTCGGTGACAATGGCCGTTATAAGATCGTTATCCGTAACGTCGAAGGCAGGATTGAACACCTTCACGCCTTCGGGAGCCATCCTTCTGGAATACCACATTTCCGTGACCTCATGGTCGGGGCGAAGCTCGATTTTTATATCCGCTCCCGTTTTGGTGTTCATATCTATGGTCGATGTGGGGGCGCAGATATAAAACGGCACGTTGTATCTTTTCGCGGCAAGAGCGACCATTGACGTGCCTATTTTGTTGGCGGTGTCACCGTTGGCGGCTACCCTGTCGCAGCCGACAAAGACGGCGTTGACAAGACCTTTTCTCATTACGGACGCCGACATGTTGTCGCAGATGAGCGTTACGTCAAGACCGGCCTGACTGAGCTCAAAGCTCGTAAGTCTCGCTCCCTGAAGGAGGGGACGGGTCTCGTCGGCGTATATCCTGAAATTGTAGCCTCTCTCGTGACCGAGATACATGGGAGCCGTGGCCGTGCCGTATCTGACTGTGGCAAGCTGTCCGGCGTTGCAGTGGGTCAGAAGGCCGTCTCCGGGTTTTACAAGGCTGAGACCGTTTTCTCCGATGGCCTTGCACACCCTTATGTCCTCGTCCCTGATCTCTATGGCTTCCTTCCTAAGTTCCTCAACTATTTCCGGTATGGGTCTGCCGCTGTTTTTTCTGACGACTCCCTCCATCCTTCTGAGCGCCCAGGAAAGGTTTACCGCCGTGGGACGGGCAGAATCCAAATAGTCGGCGGCCTTTTTAAACTGCGAGTAAAAATCCTCGTAATTTTCGGCCTTTATATCTTTCGCCGCTAAATATATGCCCATTGCCGCTGTTACGCCGATGGCCGGAGCCCCCCTTACCTGAAGAAGATATATGGCGTTCCATATCTCCTCCTGTGTCCTGAGGGAGATGATCTCCGTGCTGTAGGGCAGTTTTGTCTGGTCTATTATGACTATGGCGCCGTTTTGCTCGTCAAGGGCAACGGTGTCCTGTTCCATGATGTTTTTCACTGTCATTCCTCCTTATGCCGCATGTATATAAAAATAATAACATTGTTCCGTTGATTTTACAATAAGGCCGGACTCAGTGCGGCGGCTGATTGAAAAAGGTGCCGTCATAGCGCCCGGAAAGGTAATTCATCCTGTTCATATATTCCAGTTCCTTATGCATCCTCTCCGTATGATAGGCGTTTATGGCCGACGTTTCGTGTAAACGCCGCAGCTCTCTCTGAAGGCTCTCACCCGAGAGCTTCTGACGGGAAACCATATCGTCTATCCGGTAGGCGATGCCGTTGGCCGCGCTTACTATTTCTCCGTATTTGCGATTCGAGTCCTGTATGGCGGAGTACAAAACGTACTGGCCGTCACGGATGGATTCAAGGCGTGTTATAACCATGTCCATTTGAGTGATTATCCTGTCAAGCCTGATCTCCATTTCAAGAATATTATAGGCTCCTTCATGCCCCTCAAGGGTTGAGCACCGGCCTGAGCAGAAATACTCATACAGGGAGCATACAAGGGGAAGTCTACGGTATTTAGGGAAAATTATGTTTTTATCATATATAGTAAACAAATTTCTGAGGCTTTTATTAAGATGGCTTTCAAGCACGCCAAGCTCAGCGTTAAGGGCTGATTTTCTTATGAGCTCGTTTTTTACCCTTTCATTGTCCTCACGCAGGTTATCCTCGTAATTTCGCATATTTACGGCGTATTGACGCTGGCGTATCTGAGAGTCTTTAATGCTGCGGGAATCCTTCGCAAGATCTGTGACAGCGAGAATTATCATACCTATGATACAGCTGCCGCCAAACATTGCCGCAAATAATCCGATAACAAAACCGATTAAGGTTGTTCCTGTAAAAAGACGAAAACCCCAGCGGAATATAAGGAACCCGATTATGCCAAATATAAGACAAAAAATAATCGTAGCCGGAGCGTCGCTGACATATTCCTCCGGCTTTTGGGGCTCCTCAAAATGACGCGGTATGCCGAGGGAATTGATTTCGCCTTTCAGCCGCATGACAGCCTGATTTTGAAGATATACGTTTTTCTCCATATCGACGACAATGCCGAGATACTCTTTTATCTGTTCGCTGTTCATATTTATCCCTCCTTATATGGGATGCCCGGTTCAGCCTACATTATATCGTCAGCGGAAGAGCCCCTGTATTGCAGAGCCTCGCTGAGATGGGCGGAGGTTATGACATCGCTGCCCTCAAGGTCGGCGATGGTTCTGGATACCTTAAGTATTTTATGGTACGATCTGGCGCTGAGCCCCAGAGAGTCAAAGGCGGCCTTGAGAAGCTCCTTCGCTTCACTGTCAAGCAAGCAGTATTTGTCTATGAGAGGAGCGCTGAGACGTGAATTGAAAAGCACTCCGTCGTTTTTGTATCTTTCAAGCTGGATATCCCTGGCGGCGGAGACTCTCTTTTTGATGTCGGCCGAGCTTTCCTCCGAAGAAGCCCCGCTCAGCTCTCCGTAGGACACATCCGGCGTGTCGGCGTATATATCTATCCTGTCCATAAGTGGACCGGATATTTTTTTCCTGTACTTGGCTATGTCGCCGGCGGAACAATGGCATCTTCTGTCACCCAGATATCCGCAGGGACAGGGGTTCATGGCCGCCACAAGCATAAAATCCGACGGATATGTGGCAGTGGAGTTGACCCTGGAAATGGTGACAAAGCCGTCCTCAAGAGGCTGACGGAGAACCTCGAGGGCGTCGCGCTTGAACTCCGGAAGTTCGTCAAGAAACAGCACGCCGTAATGGGACAGGCTTATCTCGCCGGGCTTTGGCACGCTTCCTCCTCCGGTGAGCGCCGCGGGAGACACCGTGTGATGTGGAGAACGGAAAGGACGGGTCGTAATAAGACATTTTTTATTATGAAGAAGGCCGGAAACGCTGTATATTTTCGTGATTTCGATACTTTCCTCGAATGTCAGATCCGGAAGTATGGACGGGAGACGTCTGGCAAGCATGGTCTTGCCGCTTCCGGGATGGCCGCTGAGAAGTATGTTGTGATATCCGGCGGCGGCGATCTCCATGGCTCTTTTGACAAAGCCCTGTCCCCGGACGTCGGAGAAATCCGGCCCCATGGAAAGCCTTCCGTTTTCAAAAACTTCGTTTATGTCTACAACATGCCTTTTGGGGGATTCGCCTTTTATGATCTGCGAGATGTTTTCAAATGTATATACGTCCATACCCTCGACAAGAGCGGCCTCATCGGCATTGTCAGGAGGAACGACGCATTTTTTTATTCCTTCCTTCAAAGCCCCGTAAACAATGGGCAAAACGCCGCTGACGGGTCTTATGCCGCCGTCAAGGGAGAGCTCGCCGAGAATGAGACAGTCGTTGAATTTTTCGGGATCTATCCTGTTCAGCGAGGAAAGGACGCCGACCGCTATGGGAAGATCGAAGGCCGGGCCTTCCTTTTTTGTATCGGCCGGAGCGAGATTGACGGTTATGCGGTTTGGAGGAAACTCGCAGCCCGAGTTTTTTACCGCCGTGCGCACCCTTTCCCTTGACTCCTTGACCGCTGAGCCGGGCAGGCCGACGATCTCAAAACAGGGAAGCCCCCTTGAAATGTCCACCTCAACATTGACAATATATCCGTTTATTCCGCTCACGGCTCCGCTTAAAACCTTTGACAGCATTGGCTTATCCCCCTTTCATAGCTACATGATAACAACATGGGAGTTTTTTAGCAATATAAATGAAAGTTTTACACAAAAAAATATTTGTATTGAATTTACGGCTAAAACAATATATTATTAAGGGCATGCGAGACTGTGATGCCGGAGGACTTTTTATGAACGAAGAAAACTATTTGATGTGGCTTAGCCGCACGTTGAACTGCGGACTTCCGAAAATGTGGGAGCTTATTGAATATTTCGGCTCCGCTGAGGAAATATATAAAGCCGGGAAATATGATCTGCTTATGGCGGCCGGAGACCGGGACGGAGAGAGCCTTTTTGAAGCATCAAAAGACGGAAGCATTGAAAAATATATGGAGGAGCTTGAAAAATCGGGCGCCAAATATATCGGTTATTTCAATGAAATTTTTCCGAAAAGACTAAAAAATATTGACGATTGTCCTCTGGGCATATATTATAAAGGAAGTTTACCCGATGAAAACGACAGGATCGTTTCCATGATCGGCTCCAGGAAATGCACGGAGTACGGCAAGCAGGCGACGATGAAACTGGCGTATGACCTGGCCGCCGAGGGCGTGGTCATCGTCAGCGGAATGGCTTTGGGCATAGACTCATATTCGGCTGTGGGAACGCTGAAGGCCGGCGGTTCGGCCGTGGCGGTGCTTGGCACGGCCATTGACAAATGCTATCCGGTCTCGAACAGAAAGCTTTATGAAGCCATACCGGAAAGAGGAGGCTGTGTCATTTCCGAATACGGTCCGGGAGAGGAAACATACAGCAGCTCGTTTTCAATGAGGAACAGACTTATAGCGGGGCTTTCGGACGTCCTCGTAGTGGTGGAGGCCGAAATCAAAAGCGGCACGGCCATAACGGTAAAATATGCCGAGAAATACGGAAGAATAGTAATGGCCGTTCCCGGAAGCATTTTCAGCCGGTACAGCGAAGGCACAAACAACCTCATAAGGAAAGGGTGCCCCGCGGCGCTCTGCTGCGGCGACGTGCTTAAGGCTCTTGAGCCGGAGACGGACGGACAACAGGAAGAAAAGCTAAAAAGAAAGCCCGAAAAGAAAACAACAGAAAATAGAAAATCAGAAACTAAAAAGCCCGCGGCAAACGGCACCGCTCCGGCCGGTATGAGCCCGGAGGAGAGCGCCGTAGATATGGCACTGAAAAGAGGAAAGGATTCCTTTGAGGAAATCGCCGCCGTTACGGGCATTGACGAGAAGAGATTAAGATCCGTGCTTACGATGATGGAGATAAAAAATATGATCTCCCGTATGCCGGGGCAGAGATATATAAGATTGTAGGAGGTACACAGGTGGTTGATACTGCGATAGAGGCGGACGAGATATTAGACGGCGGCGCGGCCGTAAAGACCGGGAAAAAAGCGGCAAAAAAGAACGGTTCGCCAAAGACGGATGAAAAGGCCAAGGCTGTTAAAGAGTCTAAAACGGCAAAAGCGGCAAAAACGAGCAAAACGGCCAAGACGGCGAAAAAGAAAAGAAAAACCAAAAAGAACCTTGTTATTGTGGAATCACCCGCGAAGGCCAGCACAATAACAAAGTTTCTTGGAAAAAGCTATACGGTTATGGCATCCATGGGACATGTAAGGGATCTGCCTAAAAGCCAGCTTGGCATAGATATAGAAAACGATTACGAACCCAAATATATAACGATCAGAGGAAAGGGAGAACTGCTCAGCGCCCTCAGAAAGGAAGCGAAAAACGCTGATAAGGTCTATCTGGCGACCGACCCTGACCGAGAGGGAGAGGCCATAAGCTGGCACCTTAAGGCGGCGCTTAATCTTGAGGACGAAAAGACCGACAGGATTACCTTCAACGAGATAACGAAAACCGCCGTGGAGCGTTCTATCAAAAACGCCCGCGGCATAGATATGAACCTCGTAAACGCCCAGCAGGCCAGACGTGTCCTTGACAGGCTTGTCGGATACCCCGTAAGCAACCTTCTGTGGCAGAAGGTAAAAGGAAGGCTGAGCGCAGGAAGGGTGCAGTCGGCCGCTCTCAAAATGATATGTGACAGAGAGGACGAAATAAGGAGCTTTATTCCTGAGGAATATTGGAGCATAAGCGCGTTTGTGATAGACGGAGCCCAAAACGTGTTTGAGGCGAAGCTCTACGGCACGCAGGATGGAAAGCTGGAGCTTGGCAGCCGAGAGGACACCGACAGGGTGCTGAAGGCTGTGGAGGGATCCGACTTTGTCGTAAAGGAAATAAAGAAAACCGAAAAAACGAGAAAGCCCTATCCTCCTTTCACGACAAGCACACTGCAGCAGGAAGCCAGCAAATATTTGAACTTTACGGCGCAGAAAACCATGATGCTCGCCCAGCAGCTCTATGAGGGCGTTGAAATCAAGGGCGAGGGCACGGTCGGACTTGTGTCATATATCAGGACGGACTCCGTCCGTGTGTCCGACGAGGCCTATGAACAGGTCACTGAGTACATCAGAAACGCCCTGGGAGAAAAATATCTTCCCGCCGAAAGAAATATATACAAGACAAAAAAATCGGCGCAGGACGCCCACGAGGCCATCAGACCGACATATTCCTCAAGGACTCCGGAGAGCCTTAAGGAGTCACTTTCCAACGATCAGTTCAGGCTTTACAAGCTGATTTGGGAAAGATTCGTTTCCAGCCAGATGACTCCGGCGGTATACGAAAGCATGGCGTCGTCGATAGAGGCCGGAGGATATATTTTCAGGATCAACGCTTCCGCCATAAAATTCAAGGGCTTCCTTGAAGTATATAACAGGGTGGAGGAAACGGAAAATATTATAAAATTCCCTAAAATAGAGGAAAACTGCGTCCTTAAGACAAAGGAAGTCGTGCCAGAGCAGCACTTTACTCAGCCCCCGGCCAGATACACCGACGCGTCTCTAATCAAGACCATGGAGGAACTTGGCATAGGACGCCCCAGTACCTACGCTCCAATACTTGCCACCATCCAGACCAGGAATTATGTGTCAAAGGAAAAGAAGGCCATATTCCCAACGGAACTTGGAGAGATAGTCAACGACATTATGAAGGAATATTTCCCCGAGATCGTAAACATCGGATTCACGGCCGAAATGGAAAACGAGCTGGACAGGGTGGAGGAAGGGCTTGACGAATGGAAAAAGGTAATAAGAGACTTCTATCCGATGTTCAAGGAACAGCTTGACACGGCCATGGAAAAGCTGGAAAAGGTCGAGATAAAGGACGAGGAAACAGATATAGTCTGTGAAAAATGCGGCAGAAAGATGGTAATAAAGATCGGCAGGTACGGAAAATTCCTCGCCTGTCCCGGATATCCGGAATGCAACAACGCCAAGCCGTATTTTGAGCCCGTGGGAGTAAGCTGTCCGAAATGCGGCGGCATGATACAAAAGAAAAAGTCAAAAAAAGGCAGAACATATTACGGCTGCGAGCACAATCCGGAATGCGATTTCGTATCCTGGGATAAGCCGGCCAAAGAAAAATGCCCCCAGTGCGGATCATATATGCTGGAAAAGGGCAGGGAGCCGGTCAAACTGGTATGCGCCAACGAAAAATGCGGATTTGTTATGGAGAAAAAAGAAGAAACCGAGGAATAACAGCGGGAGCTATACGGTCGGGAGCGGTTTGAGCGCCGTTTCCGGCCGATTTTATGTTTTCCGGAGCTTTTTTCGCTGAAAAAATAAAAAAATTATTGTAATTACGCGGCTTTAGTGATATAATATCTGCCGTAACTGATAAAAACACACGCGTTTGATTCGGCCGCAGGGTGCTCCTGCTCGGAGTTTGACGGCTTGGATAACGCGGAGGAAAAACCTTGGGAGGTAAAATTATGAGCGTTATTTCTATGAAACAGTTATTGGAAGCAGGTGTTCATTTCGGACACCAGACAAGAAGATGGAACCCTAAAATGGCTCCTTACATCTTCGCAGAAAGAAACGGAATCTACATCATCGACCTTCAGAAAACAGTTAAAAAGGTTGACGAGGCTTATGCCGCAGTTGCTGATTTCATCAGCGAGGGCGGACAGATCCTTTTCGTAGGAACAAAGAAGCAGGCTCAGGAGTCCATTAAGGAAGAGGCTGAGAGATGCGGAATGTTCTATGTAAACGAGAGATGGCTCGGAGGTATGCTTACAAACTTCAAGACCATCCGCACAAGAATCGAAAGACTTAAAGAGCTTGAGAAAATGCAGGAAGACGGAACATTTGAAGTTCTTCCCAAAAAGGAAGTTGCCGTTCTTCTTCATGAGAAAGAGAAACTTGACAAGAACCTTGGCGGAATCAAGGAAATGACAAGAATTCCCGATGTTATGTTCGTTGTTGACCCCAGAAAAGAAAAGATCGCTATTCAGGAGGCGCATATTCTGGGAATTCCCGTTGTTGCCATTGTTGACACAAACTGCGACCCCGAAGAGGTTGATTATGTTATCCCCGGAAACGACGACGCTATTCGTGCCGTAAAACTTATCGCTTCTAAGATCGCTGACGCGGTAATCGAGGCTAAACAGGGCGAACAGCAGGCAGAGGCTGAGGAAAACGCTGAGGTTACTGAGGCTGAAGCTGAATAAGACAGTATACGGAGGTATTTAAAATGGCAATCACAGCTAGTATGGTTAAAGAACTGAGAGAAATGACGGGCGTTGGTATGCTTGACTGCAAAAAGGCTCTTGCGGAGACCGACGGCGATATGGGAAAGGCAGTTGAATATTTAAGAGAAAAAGGACTTGCCGCTTCCGAGAAGAAAGCCGGACGTATCGCTTCCGAGGGCGTATGCCTTTCATATCTTTCAGATGACAAGAATGTCGGAGTTGTTGTTGAGGTAAACTCAGAGACAGACTTCGTAGCAAAGAACCCTGTATTCAGAGAGTATGTTCTTCAGGTAGCTGAGCATATCGCTTCATCTGACGCTGCCGATGTTGACGCTCTTCTCAATGAAAAATGGAAGTTTGACGAGTCTATGACAGTTGCAGAGGCTCTCAGCAGCAAGATTGCTGTTATCGGCGAGAACCTCAAGATCAGAAGATTCGAGAAATATGTTAAAGAGGGCGCAGGAACTATCGTTTCCTACATCCATGGCGGCGGAAGAATCGGCGTTATGATCGAGATCGGCTGCGACAACGCTAACGAGGCGGTAGAGGAAATGGGCAAGAACATCGCTATGCAGGTTGCAGCTCTTAATCCTAAATTCATCGCCGTTGAGAACGTACCCGAGGAATATCTCGCAAAAGAAAGAGAGATCCTTACTCAGATGACAATGAACGATGAGAAGAACGCTAAGAAGCCCGCTAATATCATCGAAAAGATGATCGAGGGAAGACTTAACAAGGAAATGAAGGAAGTTTGCCTTGTTGAGCAGCCCTATGTTAAGGATGGCGATCTTACGGTTAAGAAATATATCGAAAGCGTTGCCAAGGAAGTTGGCGCTCCTATAACGATCAGAAGAATGGTTCGTTTCGAGACAGGAGAAGGTCTTGAGAAGAAACAGGAGAACTTCGCTGAGGAAGTTGCTAAAGCAGCTCAGTAATGAAATATTGAATCAAAAAGCACAGGCGCGCTGTCTTTTGACAGCGCGCTTTTGTAGTTTTGAATGATGTCATTATGTATGAACAATGGTATCAAAAAATTTTCATTATTTTCAAAAAAATCGTTAAAAAATGTACGTTTTTAAAACACTAACATAAAATTAAGGTTTTTTTGTATCATTATCTGCTTACAAAGTATTAAAATTGTATAAAATTTTTCGTCATTTATTCAGAAATCAGTGTTAATCGGTTGTTTTTTTAACAAAAATGTATTAAAATATAACCAGCGCTATAGTTGAAGGTGATGTTTATGAAGAATGCGGATATAATGGATCCAGGCATTACCGATACGGCCGAAGCCGCACCGGAACAGTGCAAAGACAAGGCCTACGGAAAGGTCATTCTGTATGTAAAGGACAGGATAAAAGCCGGCGACATAAAAGTGGGAGACAAGCTTCCGACGGAGAGGGAACTTTCGGAGATGCTCAATCTCAGCAGAAATTCCGTCAGGGAGGCTCTGAGGACACTGGACAATATGGGACTCATATCCTGCAGGCAGGGCTCCGGAAATTATCTTACGGGAGACTTGCAGGGAATTATGGAGGAGTCCATGAGCGTGATGTTTATGCTCAAGCAGATAGACGATATCGACCTCAGCCAGCTCAGGAGAGCTTTGGACAAGCAGGCGATCATTCTGGCTATCAACAACTTTTCGGAGGCAAACAGGGCAGAAATAGAGGATATGCTCGTTCGTATCGAGGAATGCGAAAAGACAAAAGCAGCTTTCCTTGACAAGGAGATACATATGCTTATCTCCAAGCAGGCGGGCAACAAGCTTATTGAGCTCATCAATGACTCTCTCTCGAAGATGATGGAAAAATTCATTTCCATGGCAAGAAGGATCGTTGTAGAAAATGAAGGCGATGTGCTCTCCATGTTCCACAGGGATATGCTCCTGAGCATCCTTGAAAAGGATGAGGAAAAGGGCAGACGCTCCGTTGACAGACATTATGACATTATAGACAGATATCTCAAATGAAAGGCCCCAATAAAGGGGCTTTTTTATTGCTCACTATTTTTATTTGCATAAAAACGCAAAAAAAGAATTGAAAAATTTTATTCCTGCCGTACCGCGTAAGTTCAGTCACTTTGACGGGAAGTCCCGTTTAATCTGTTAATTAACAAGCAATTAGGGAGAATGCATGCCCGCCGGCGGGGAGGATGTGCCCTGATATGCTTTGCGGCCGTTTAACATCCTACAACCCGTGGGTCATTCTACCGCAGAATCAATAAATAGGGGATGACTTTTTCGGCAGATTTAATGGATTTATTGTATTGACTCAAAAACAATATTGTACTATTATAAAAACATAGAAGCCGATCCATTGGCTTCCTGTCATAATAAATTTTTCTGATGATAGTTCTCCCAGACAGAAAGATATTGACAGTCCCCTTTTGATAGGAGCCCGACAGGGCTCCTTTTTCACGCGCGAAAAAAGTCCGGCTTTTACACCGGACTTTTAGTTGTTATTAAGCGATCAGTCATTAAACGCTCGCTGATTGACAGCTTATAAAACTTACGCTGCCACGATTTCTTCTGCTGTTTCAGATGTCTCAACTTTCTCGGCGGGAACTTCTGTTGTCTCAGCGGGAACCTCTGCGGCTGATGTTTCGTCAGCTGTTTCTGTAGTTTCAGTGGGAACCTCTGCGGCTGCTGTTTCGTCAGCTGTTTCTGTAGTTTCAGCGGGAACTTCTGCGGCGGGCTCTTCCTCAGCGGGAACCTCAACTGCGGCGTTCTCGTCAGCCGTTACGTCGATAACAGCGTCTTCCGTCATTGCTCCGAAAAGAAGATCAGTAAGAGAGAGAACCGTAGCGCCCTCGGGAACCGTAAGCTGGGGAGCTTCTGTTGATGCTGATACGGTTGCTTTGTAATTGAAGTTCATCTTGATCATATCAGCGATGTTCATAGCAAGGGTCATTGTTGTGTTGAAATCCTTGTCGCTTGCGGCTGTAACGTCCATTGAAACGCCTTCTGCTGCAACCTTCATAGCGATGTCGCAGGAGTTTACTGTCTCGCCCTCTGTTCCGAGAACTATTGAGTATGTAAAATCAGCTCCGTCCTGGTTCATAGCGTAGTTAAGAGTATATTTTCCGTCCTCAAGAACGAAAGCGCTGTCGCCGAGCATTGCGCTGTATACTCCATACGCTTCCTCAAGAGCGGCGTATGAGTTAACGTCCTCAACGGGCATAGCCTTAAGAAGGTCTACGATGTAGGCTTTAAGATCGCCTGACATAGCGTTTTCAAGGATGGCCGTAAGGTCTGCGGCTCCCTCTGTGGTAGCCATTCCGAAAATATCTCCCAGATCGATGCTGAGCCAAGCGTTGGCGTCAAGGCCGAATACAGTAAACATTGAAGAATTAAGATACATTACGTTATCTTTGATGTTGTAGAGAATCTTTGTCTCGCTGCTTCCAAGAGCGGCTACAACAGCGTCAAATGCCTGCTGCTCGTTTTCGTCCATTCCCTGAGCCGCAAGGAGCTCCTCGAACTGTGAGAAATCCATGGTAAGATTCATTGTCATATCCTCTCCGTCAGCGGATACGAGTGAAACAACGTCTCCGTTGAAAGGAATGGTGAATGTTGAGTCTGCGTCAGTCATTTCGTAAACTCCGTCAAACTCACCGTTCTGAGCGTAGGGCATTTCCATTGAAAGGTTGTAATCCATGTATTTTCCCATGATGTCAAATGTTTCGCTTGCGGCAAGTTTGTCGACATCGATAACGATGGCTGTCTTTGCCTCGCTGTCCCATCCGATGGAATATCCGAGAGCGTTAGCGATGGCGCGAACGGGGATAAGACCGTCTACAGTCTCAACCTCAACTGCTTCTGAACCTACCGTAAGCTGAGCCTTTCCGTCGGCAACGGCGCAGTCAACACCAAGAACGGCTTTAACGTCTTCAGCGCTCATGTATGTGGTGTCGTTTACAAGTATGGCGGCATCCTCCGTCGTAACGCCGTTGTACTGAAGATCTACAGCGTTTTCGCCTTCAGCGGCAAATGCGGGAGCGCATACCGAAAGAGACATTACGGCAGCCACTGAAAAGGCACAAAGTTTTCTGTTAAATTTCATCATTTTTTCCTCCTCTTTGATTGAGTATTATATTTTAAGGCGGTTTGCCCCAAAAACATATTTATTAAAATCCGAGATCGTCATTTATAAGAACGACCTTTATTCTGTCCGGTATCATGGACATCCTTGTAATAAGTATCTGCCTGCATATACAATCCTCTCCGACGCAGTCTCCGCATTTTCCAGTCTTGCGGCAGGGTGTTACCTTTTCGGGGAAACGATGTATGTTGGTCGGAGCGGCCACGTTGCGGGCGCGGGCGATGGCAGCTTCTTCGGAATGTGCGACTTTGTTTATTCCGGCCACTACAATTACCTGTTTTGGCCCGTAACATATGGCTGCAAGGCGGTTGCCAAGGCCGTCGATGTTGACAAGCACTCCGTCGTCGGACATGGCGTTGGTGCTTGTGAGGAATGTGTCGCAAAGGAGGGCCTGTCTCTGGATCTCCCGCATTTCCTCCGTGCTTTCGGCCTCATCCCTGTCCATAGCCGTATATTTATCCGATTCCTTGATGAGCTTTGTAAGCCCCATATCCCTGATGGTCATGGAGCCTCCCCATGAAACCGTGTCGCCCTCGGGTATAAGGCTGAGAATAAGCTCGTTGGCATCCTCCACCGTCTGACAGAAGTAGCCTTTCATATTACGCCTCTCAAGCCCCTTTATGACCCTGTCGGCAAGTATTTTGGTACGTTCCTCAACGATCATATCCGCCGTGATGACTCTTTTGTAATCGTCTATGTTCTGTCCCATTTCTACCCACTCCTTTTTAAACCGTTTTATTATATATCTTTTTTATATTGTCTATTTTGGAAGGCATATTCCTCAACGCCATATCGGCCAGCGCTATGGCGCTCATCGCTTCGACGACGACAATGGCCCTTGGTACGATGATGGGATCGTGTCGTCCTTTGATAGATATTTCCACGTTGTTTAAAGCCGTATCCGTTGTTTTCTGCGGCTTTGATATGGACGGTGTCGGCTTGAACGCCGCTCTGAAAACGATGTCGCTTCCGTCGGAGATACCGCCTAAAATTCCGCCCGAATTATTCGAGAGCTTTTCGACCCTGCCGTTTTCCGAAAAGAACGGGTCATTGTTCTCAGAGCCCTTCATGGCCGCCGCCTCAAATCCGGCTCCGAACTCTATGCCCTTGACCGCTCCTATGGAAAGGATAGCCATCGCGAGGACAGCGTCCAGCTTGTCAAATACCGGTTCTCCTATGCCGGCGGGCACTCCCTTTATGACACATTCCGCCACGCCCCCGGCGCTGTCGCCCTCGGCCATGCATCTGTCAAGAAACTCCGAGGCTTCCCTCGCGGCCTCCTGATCGGGCATGATAAGCGGATTGTCAAATCGTCTTGAAACGTCCGACCTGCTTCTGTCGATGGACACTGGGCCTATGGAAACGGTGTACGCGCATATTTCTATTCCGAGCTCGGAAAGTATCTTCTTTGCCACGGCTCCGGCGGCTACCCTTGAGAGAGTTTCCCTGCCGGAGGAACGTCCTCCTCCGCGGTAGTCCCTTAAACCATATTTGGACTGAAATCCGTAATCAGCATGTCCAGGCCTGAATTTATCCGCTATGGCGCTGTAGTCGGCCGAATGCTGATCCGCGTTGAACACGGCTATACTTATAGGCGTTCCAGTGGTCTTGCCCTCAAAAACGCCGGAAAGTATCATAGCCGAATCGCTCTCCTTGCGTTTTGTGCCGTAGGGGTTAGATCCCGGCTTACGCCTGTCCAGTTCCGCCTGTATATCTTCCTCGGAAAGGGCGATTCCGGCGGGGCAGCCGTCAATGGTCACGCCGAGGGCCTTTCCATGGGATTCTCCCCAAGTCGTTACTCTGAATATGCTGCCAAAAGTTGAACCCGCCAAAAAAATCCTCTCCTTAATTATAATCAATTAATTATATCATAAAATTTTATTAAAATTAATTACAAAATTATTAAATAAAACGATGGATGAATAAAAATACATTGGCAATATATAGGCGTGTTTGGTATAATCAAAGGACAAGGGAGAGGATAATATGATCGAGAGCGCGCATAACAGGCTTATAAAGGATATAAAGGCTCTGGCCGATAAAAAGAACCGGGACAGGGAGGGCCTTTTTATAGCGGACGGGGCAAGATTCGTCTCGGAAATACCGGAGAACGTGAAAATAGTGAAAATGATATTCTCAGAAAGCTACGCCGAAAAAAACGACATAGACGGATATTTTAAAAAGGCAGAGTGCGCCGTCATAAGCGACAGGCTTTTTTCATCCCTAAGCGACACGAAAAACCCACAGGGCATAATGGCCGTATGCAAAAAGATGAAAAGCGATATAAAAAATATAATAAAGAAAAACGGATTTTACATCATAGCCGAGGAGATGAACGATCCCGGAAATCTCGGCACGGTCATAAGAACGGCGCACGCCGCCGGAGCCGACGGGGTTATACTTTCAAAGGGCAGCGTAGACCTTTATAACCAAAAGGTGCTGCGCTCGACCATGGGATCGGTTTTCAAAATACCGATAATAACCGAGGCCGGACTTGAGGACGTGTGCGCTCTTATGAAAAAGAGCGGCATAAAAATATATGCCGCCCATCTCAGGGGTAAAAAATATCCCTATGATCTGGATTTGAAAAAAGGCTGCGCCTTTATGCTCGGAAACGAGGCAAGGGGGCTTTCCGACAGAGTCTCACAGCTGTGCGACGAGTTTGTCAGGATACCAATGCCGGGCCGTGCTGAATCGCTCAACGCCTCGGTGGCCGCCGCGGTGCTGATGTACGAGACCGTCAGGCAGAGGCTTTAACAGACCTTCTGCGGCTCGCGGGAGGAAAGAGTCTTTTCTATAAATTCCGGAACATTGTCAACGGGTATGTCCAATACGACCGAAAGCTCCCCGTAAAGGAGTTCTTCGGCCTTCTTTATATATTTCAGGTCGGTCTGGCAGGGCTTTTTTCCGATTGCGGTCTGACCGCTTATTTTCGTATGGATCGTTTTTATCATGGCGCCCAGATCCTCGCAGCTGTGGAGGGAAAATTTCGTTTTGTAATATTCGGTAAGTTCCCTGTTATTGTGAGCGGCCGGCAAAGATATTTCCAAAAGAGGGAGCCGGTCTATCAGACGGAGCGCCTCATCCTTTGAGATCACCGGACGCATAAAAATTTTCGTGTCGGCCGGAACGAATATGACGCATTTTTCAAAAACCGGTTCAAGTTTATAATACAGCCGGTCGCCGTCCTGCGCGCATATGTCATTTACTTTGCATACTCCGGAGTTCCCATAGACAATAAGTTCATTTATTTTAAACAACATTCGCACCTCCTTATTTTGAGCTTTTCACGGGTTTTTCTTTATTTTATTTTAACATTTTTCTGTCTGAAAATATAAGCGTTAATTTTGAGAGTTAACGAAATTTTAACTGTTCTTTTTGTTATTTTTTCCTTTTACTGGTTTTTATATTCCTCGTAAACGCCGTTTTTTTCGGATATTCAGGGACTTTTTGAAAAATCGTGATATTCAACAAAAAATTAGGGAAATTTTATGAAAAAATTAAAATTAAATTATAAAAGCCGTGTGGTACTACCATAGACTGTAATTATATGTCCGTGTATGAGGGACAAAAACGCTAATAATCTCCTTTAATTTTACAAAAAGTATCTGTCATAGGAACACAATTTAAAAAATTTTGTTGACTAAAATATTTTTTATTTTTATAATGTGTTCATAAATAAACAATCGCAGCCGGAACAAGTATTTTAAAGGAGGAGAAGACAATGGTTACATTGGAAATGCTTTTTGACGCGCAGAGAGTTTTAAAAGAAGCGGCAACGGTAACACCGCTTATCAAGGCTGACAAGATCGGCGAAAATATTTATCTTAAGTCCGAAAACTTCCAGCTTACGGGATCATTCAAATTAAGAGGCGCTTATTACAAAATAGCGAGCCTTACTCCCGAGGAAGCGGAGAAGGGCGTTATCGCCTGCTCAGCCGGAAACCACGCTCAGGGAGTTGCTCTTTCGGCAACAAGAAGAGGAATCAAATCGGTTATCTGTATGCCTGCCGGAGCTCCCATTTCAAAGGTAGAGGCAACAAAATCATACGGCGGAGAGGTCGTTCTTGTACCCGGAGTATATGATGACGCCGCTAACAGAGCCGTTGAGCTTATGGAAGAGAAGGGATACACATTCGTTCATCCTTTCAACGACGAGAGAGTAATCGCCGGACAGGGAACCATTGGTCTTGAAATAATCAACCAGCTTCCCGATGTCGAGGTCGTTTACGTTCCCATCGGAGGAGGCGGACTCATAAGCGGAGTTTCATACGCAATCAAGGCTCTTAAGCCCGACTGCAAAGTCATCGGCGTTCAGGCGGCCGGAGCTCCCAGCATGTATGAGTCAAGAAAACAGGGCGAGGTCATCGAGCTTGATAAGGTGGCTACAATCGCCGACGGTATCGCCGTAAAGAAACCCGGAGACATCACATTTGAAATGTGCCAGAAATATGTTGACGAGATCGTTACGGTATCCGAGGAAGAAATAGCTACGGCTATCCTTACTCTTATGGAAAAACAGAAGACGGTTGCCGAGGGAGCAGGCGCTACGGCTCTTGCAGCAGCTATGTTCGACAAGGCGAACCTTAAGGGCAAAAAATCCGTATGTGTTGTTTCCGGAGGAAATATCGACGTTTCCATCCTTTCAAGGGTAATAACACAGGGTCTCAACAAGACTGGACGTATCGCCAACATCGAGACAAAGGTCGTTGACAAGCCCGGACAGCTTATATCTCTCTTACAGCTCATCTCAAAGACGGGAGCTAACATCATCAGCATCAACCACGAGAGAGAGGACTTAAGATCAGAGGTCAACTCCTGTGTCGTAACAATGGTTCTTGAGACAAGAAACACAGAGCATGTAAACGAGATCAAAACTCTTCTCAAAGAAAACGGATACGAACTTCTGTAAGCATTAACAAAAAACTTATAAAAGGAGGAAAGCCCGCTTAAAATCAGGGCGGACAAAAAATGTCAAAAAAGAAATTAGGATTACTCCCCAAACTTATCATCGCAATTATTCTTGGTATCGCTGTAGGTATGGTGGCGCCTGAGAAGCTCATCGCCATCTTTGCAACATTCAATGATATCTTCAACGAATTCCTTGGATTCGTAATACCTCTTATCATTATCGGATTCGTCGTTCCCGGTATCGCTGATCTTGGAGACGGCGCCGGAAAAATACTTGCCATCACGGCTCTTATCGCCTATGTGTCAACGATCATTTCCGGAAGCGTTGCGTATTTCGTAGATATGGCTTCCTTCCCTTCATTCCTTGAGGTTGGATCCATCGTATTCGACAACGCTCAGAACGCCGAGGAAACAATGGTAGCCGGACTTTTCACCATCGAGATGCCTGCTATTATGGAAGTTATGAGCGCCCTCATCCTTTCATTCACCCTCGGTCTCGGTATTGCCGTAACAAAGGCTGAAGGAATGAAAAAGATCTTCAACGAGTTCCAGGACATCGTTACAAAGGTTATCGCAAGCATTATTATCCCTCTCCTTCCCTTCCATGTATTTGGTATTTTCTCAAACCTTACATTCTCGGGAACGGTATTCGAGATAATGAGCGTATTCATCAAAGTATTCGGAATAATCATACTTCTGCACATCTGCATACTTATTTTCCAGTACGTTATTGCCGGAGTGTTCGCGAAGAAAAACCCCTTCGTCCTGCTTAAGAACATGATCCCCGCGTACTTCACGGCTCTCGGAACGCAGTCCTCAGCGGCTACGATACCTGTAACACTTGAGCAGACAAAGAAGAACGGAGTAAGAGGAGAGATCGCTGATTTCGTTATTCCTCTTTGCGCTACGATACACCTTTCAGGAAGCACGATCACTCTTACAAGCTGCGCCCTTGCCATTATGATGCTTAACGGAATTGAAATATCATTTATTTCTATCCTTCCCTTCATCCTTATGCTCGGCGTAACTATGGTTGCCGCTCCCGGAGTTCCCGGAGGCGCCGTTATGGCAGCTCTTGGAGTGCTTGAGACAATGCTTCACTTCAATCCTATAATGCTCAACCTTATGATCGCTCTTTACATCGCTCAGGACAGCTTTGGAACAGCCTGCAACGTAACAGGCGACGGAGCTATCGCTGTGCTTGTAGACGCCATCAGAGGAAAGGGCGGAAAAGCGAAAGAAGCCAAAGAAGCAGTAAGCGAGAACTGATAACAGGCTTGGCTTACCGCGCAATAAACAAAAAACTAAAAACTAAAGGCCGGATAGAAATATCCGGTCTTAGAGTGTCGAAAAAGTCCTTTAGGACTTTTTCGAGTTTAAATTAAGGCAATAA